>ENA-UOJK01000541-UOJK01000541.1-human-gut-metagenome-genome-assembly--contig:-C116-NODE-541-length-34692-cov-9.518809_pt1 | contig 34692 bp, 35 predicted proteins | sample MGYA00242348_ERZ723895 | MGnify/ENA metagenome assembly ERZ723895
TCGGAGGTGATGGTGGAACCGGACACGCCGTCGATCTCGGCAGAACCGGCAGCCAGCAGCTGCTCGCGCAGCTCGTCGGCAGCAGCAGCGCCGTAGGAAGCGGTCTCGCCGGAGGTATCGACCACAACGTCGGTCACAGCACTGTCAGAGAAGGTCATGGTGACCTTGACGGTAGAGGAAATGCCCTCAGCAGTGCCGGTGTAGGTACCGGGGGTGTAGCTGCCTGCTGCACCGGCGGAAGCGGCGGTGGAGGAGCTTGCAGCGTTGCAGGCAGCCAGTGCACCGGCGGTGACACCGGACATGGCAGCGGCAGCGGCGATCTTCAGAAAGCCTTTACGCGAGATCTTGTTCATGCTTGGATGATCCTTTCTTCTCTTTTTCTGTTCTTATTCTTCGATTTTCCTTCTTCTCCGAAACGTACCGCCACAATGCGGCGCAGACTTCGTTCGATAATAAATTAACACAAAGTCTGCCTGTTGTCTTTTAAGAATTCTTAAACATCTTTGCCGTTTCTTCACTGGAAAATTCCCGTTTCCTACTTTGTTTGATAAATAACGGTCAAATCAGAGCAGAAAAAAGCACCCACGGCTTAAGTTTCCTTAAGAAGCGGGTGCTTTGAGGGTTAACGATATTTAAGGCAGCAACACCATTTCAGACCTCCATCTCCCCTTCCGGGCGGAAAATATAGCCTTTGCCCCAGACATTTTTGAGGTAGATGGGCTTTGCAGGGTCGGGCTCGATCTTACTGCGGAGGTTATGGATATGCACCTGCACAGTGCGGACATCCCCCAGGCTTTCCTTCCCCCAGATCTTCCGGTAAAGCTCGTTTGCGGTAAAGAAGGTGTTGGGATACCGGATGAAGAGGGTCAGGATGCGGTACTCCATGTCGGCCAGATGGATGCTCCGGCCGTCCATTTCCACGCAATGGCTGTTGGAATCCAGCGTAAAGGCCGCACAGTGGTAGCCGCTGACGCTGGGCTCTGCGGCATCCATCTGGACACGGCGGATGTTTGCCATGATGCGGGCCAGCAGAACTTTGTGGTTGTAGGGCTTGGTCAGAAAATCATCGCCGCCCAATTCCAGTGCCCGTACCACTGTGTCTGTATCGTCCAGACAGGAAGTAAAAATGATGGGGCAGTGGTGCCAGCTGCGCAGGCGCTGGCACAGTTCCATGCCGTTGGTGTCCGGCAGAAGGATATCCATCAGGATCACATCGAACTTTTCCCGGGCGTGGCTCAGCGCTTCGCCGCCGGTGTCAGCGCAGACCACCTCAAAATTCTGCTGACATTTCAAGAAATAGCTGGTAGTGTCCCGGATCACCGGATCATCTTCCACCAGAAGAATGCGGATCATGCGGTTTGCCCTCCCCTTTTCGGCGTGAATTTGCTATAATATCTTTATCTAGTATACCGTATTTCCGGGCTGTTCTCAACCGGTTCTCCAAAGTTTTGCAGGGGGTCTTTTTATGATAAAAAAGCAATTTCTGCTTCCGGCTGCCGCCGGGGTACTGGCACTGACCATTGGGTTGGCAGGGATCTGGTTCAACCAGCGACTGCCGGCGCTGGCGGATTTTGGAGTCCCCGACATGGACTCCGAAGCCAAATTGATGGCATGGGCTGCCCTGTTCCCGGAAAAAGGAGTGGCTGCCCTGACCTTCCGCACGGTGCTGCAGTGGATGGCCATTGCGGTATTCTGCACTCTGGGGGCGGTGGTGCTGGCCCTGTACCGATACAAGCCTCAGAAGGAACTGGGGTATTTTCTGCTGTATCTGACGGTGCTGACCCTCTGGGCTCTGGTGATCATTCTGGCTCCGGTGGGAAGTTCCGGCTGGAGCGTCTTTTTCCGCCGGGGATTCTTTACCGTCACGGTTCTGGCAGGTATCCTGCTGTGTGCCGCCCTGACAGGGGCTGTGCCGGTGTCTCACGGGCAGCGGCTCCATTCCCTGCTTCTGACGCTGGGGTATCTTGTTCTGACGCTGATTCCCCCCAGCCGTGCACGGGCGGTGGGGCTGCTTTTGGGCATGGGCTACTGTCTGGGCATACTGATGGCAATGTATGCCCGGGGCTCCGACACTGCCCTGCTGATGCTGTTTCCCTGTGCCATCACCATTGGCTTCCGGGTATGGGTGGTCCTGCCGGGCATGCACGTGCCGTTTTTTCAGGAGAGCGTGTTTTTCTACCTGTTCCGGTGTGCCCGGATCTACGACGCGCCTTTTACTCTGGGCTGCATGGCCTACGTCTGCCGCCGGTATGCCCTGCAATTTGACCGGGCGGAGCAGCTGGCCCGGGAGCTGGATGCCCGGGTCATTCAGCGGACAAAGGCCCTGACGGAGGAGACCGAGGCCCGGAAAAGCATGATGCTGAACATTTTCCACGACCTGCGAAGCCCCCTGTTTGCGGTCAGCAGTGGCCTGGATACGCTGGAGGCTGCTCCGGAGGCCCTGCCGGCCCTGCTGCCCGCCTTACAGCAGCGGACGGCCTTTCTCCGCCGCCTGACGGAGGATCTGTTTCTGGCTGCAAAGCTGGAGCAGAAACAGGTGATGCTCAACGAGGACCGGGTATCTCTGGGGGAGGTCATCGCTGCGGTCTGTGACAGCTGCCGGGAGGAGGCTGAGAAGAAGGGCGTGGTGCTTCAGGCTCCCCCGGCTTCGGAGCTGCCGGTGTGGGGCGACCAGATCCGGCTGCAGCAGATCCTGCAGAACCTGTTGACAAATGCCATTCACTACCCCCCTGCAGGAGGGAGCATCACCGTCAACAGCCGGGTGGAGGCCGGTGCTGCTCTGGTGAGCGTCCGGGACACGGGCTGCGGCATTGCGCCGGAGGATCAGGCCGCCGTATTTGACCGGTATTTCCACACCACCACCTCTTCCAAGCACGACTCCACCGGTCTGGGACTGACCATTGCGCAGGAGCTTGCCCACCTGCACCACGGAGAAATCCTATTGGAAAGTGAAGTGGGCAAAGGCAGTTGCTTCACGTTGAAGCTTCCCCTATTATCCGCTTAACAGAGAAATCCCCTCTGCCATAGGCGGGGGGGATTTCTTTATAGCATCTTATTTAAATTCAAGCCAGCGGGTCCCACAGCTTCATGGGCAGGGGCTCCTGATCCAGCAGGGCGCGCTGGGCATCGCTTAGCAGGCTCTTGCGGACGGTGATCTGGTAGACATTGGCCTTGAACCACTTCTCGCTGCCGATGTAGTAGCCCTTCTGGCCGGAGGCATCGCCCCAGCTGTTCTCGATCTTCCAGCGGTCAGCCTTGCTGTTCTCGTCCAGATTGACACCGCAGAACATCATGCAGTGGTTCATGGTGCTTTCACGGGTGAGCAGCCGCTCGGCCTTGGTCATGCCAAAGGTCAGGCCGCCCAGCACCTCGCCGTACTGGAAGCAGTCGGGGTCCCAATAGCCGTTGGCGCGGTCACCGTCGGGGTGGCAGTCGCAGCTGAACATGACCCCCTCCCCTGCCTGCAGCTGACGGATGGTCAGATCCTCCAGCTCCTCCTGCGAGAGGTTCAGCCAGAACATATTCTCCTCCACCACGTCACCCATAAAGGGCTGGCAGTAGGTGCGGTTCAGCGCATGGATGGGCGAGGAGATGATGACGACGTAATCATCCAGATCATTGCCCACATATTTCTCAAGGAAGGTGTGTGGGGTCAGATTCCGGTCGCAGTGGTAGTGCTCATCCTTGTCGGTATACTCAAAGTCAAAGCTCCTGGGAGGCTGGCCGTAGAGGATGCACAGGGCGTTGTAGATCTCCGCCAGCATCTCCTCGCGGCGGGCGGCCGTGTCCTTTCCCTCTTTTGCCATAGCCCGCAGTTCCAGCGCATCCTCCCGCAGCTTGCGGTTCAGGATGGGCAGATACTTGGCCGTGCCGGTGGAGTGGACTGTCTCCGGCATGACCCAGGAGGGCACCACGCCGTACTTTTTGATCAGGCTGATGGCCATATCCCACTGGCCGCCGTCGGGCAGCGGACTGCCCAGCAGGGTGTAGGTCTCACGGTCGGTCAGATCCTGATCCGCAAAGTGAAGGATGTTCTCAAGGAAGAGATTTGCCTTTTCCAGCTTATCGTAGAACGCCAGATAGGTGGGAGAGAAGGAGAAATCCTCCAGATCGCACTTGGCGATCACCCGCTGGCGCAGAACGTTCAGGGTGGAGAACATCCAGCAGCGGCCGCTCTGCTTCTGGTTGGTGATGTTATTGGTCTTGACCAGCACAGAGAAGTCCATCCGCAGCTTGGCAGCGGCGGCGGGCACAAAGGCCGCGTCCGGCAGAGCCGTGCGGGAAACTGCATTGGACATTACATTCAGCTCCGGGCGGGCAGCATAGCCCTGCTCAAAGCGTTCCAGCATCCGGGCATCAATGGGAGTAACACGATTCATTTGATTCACGCTTTCTTTCTGAAAAGTTCAATCCTTGAAATAAGCATTCTGCACGGCCAGCAGGACACCGGCACGGCTTGCGGCAAAGTTCAGGCCGCCCTGCAGGTAGCAAGTGTAAGGCTCACGCAGGGGGCCGTCGCAGGAGAGCTCGATGGTACTGCCCTGGGTAAAGCTGCCGCTTGCCATGACGACCTCATCGGTATAGCCCGGCTCCGGAGAGGGTTCCGGTGCAGCATAGCTGTCCACGGGGCTGGCGGCCTGAATGCCGCGGCAGAAGCCGATGAGGGCATCGGCGGTATCGGCATCGAAACAGGTCACGATATCGTTGTGGTCTTCGCAGTAGCGCGGGATGGGCTTTTTACCCACCAGTTCCAGCAGGCACTGGGCATAGATGGCGGTCTTGATGGCCTCACACACCACGCCGGGGGCATAGTAGAAGCCAAGGTACATATCACGGGGCGTTTCCAGTGTGCAGCCCAGCTCCTTGCCCAGCCCAGGGGCGTTCAGGCGGTAGGCACACAGCTCCACCAGATCCTTCCGGCCTGCGATATAGCCGCCGGTGGGGGCAATGCCGCCGCCCGGGTTCTTGATGAGACTGCCCACCACAAGGTCCGCACCGGCCTGGCAGGGCTCCTTCATCTGGGTGAACTCACCATAGCAGTTGTCCACAAAGATGATGATCTCAGGGTTGGCGGCACGGGCCGTGTCGGCGATCTTCTGAATGGTATCCAGATCAAAGGCATTGCGCTGCAGGTAGCCGCGGCTGCGCTGGATATGGCAAACCTTTGCCCCCGGGGCCTTTTGAGCGATCAGCGCGTAATCCGGGGTGAAGTCGGCCTTGAGGGGGGCTTCGTCGTACCGGATGCCGTAGTCCATCAGGGTGCCGGTGCCCTTGCCCTTGCCGTCCAGACCGATCACGCCCTCCAGCGTATCGTAGGGGCGGCCGGTAGCAGCCAGCAGGGTATCCCCTGCCCGCAGCAGGCCGAACAGGGCCACCGCCAGCGTATGGGTGCCGCTCTGGAACTGGCTGCGCACAAGGGCATCCTCCGCGCCCATCACCTCGGCAAAGATCTGCTCGAGCTTGGCGCGGCCGGTATCCCACAGGCCATAGCCGGTGGTGCCCAGCATATCGGTGGAGGACATCTGAGTATCGGCAAAGGCCTTGAGCATTTTCAGCTGGTTGTAGTCCCGGATCTCCTCCATGTGACGGAAATAGGGCTGGCAGAGTTCCATGGCTTTTTCGTCCAGCGCCAGGACTTCGGGTTTATAATCAAAAAAGTGGTTCAACATTGACATAATCTATCCTTGATCTTTATTTTCATATCGGGCATACTCTCCCAGCTTTTCAAAGCCGAGGCGGGTATAAAAGTGCACCCGTTCCGGGGAGCAGAGGAAAAGGGGCTGCAGGCCCTGCGCCGAGAGGGTGTTGGCCAGCCGGACGATAAGCCGCCCGCCGATGCCGCGCCCCCGCAATGGCTCCGCAGTCTCGCCGCAGGCCATATAAGCCTGCTCCGTTCCAATGGCGTAAGCGCCCACGGTGCAGGCAAGCTCCCCTCCCTGCTCCAGAGCCCAGACCACAGCCCTGCCGCGGGTGCGCTTTGAGCAGAGCTCAGAGTAAAAATCATCCCGCCGCGTGGGGCGGTCCGGAAACAGCATCTGTGCAACGGGGCCCGCCGGGGGCTCCGGGTCAAAATGCAGGGAGGCCCAGAGCGTTTCTTCCACAGCGGGTTCCGGCAGCTGCTTTCCGGGTGCCAGGCCAAAGACAAAAAGGGACTTTACCCGGGCCCAGCCGGTGGGCGGCGGGCACTCGGCTTCGTCCAGGATGACCGCCTTACAGCCGCAGAAATGCAGGAAGCTGGCCAGTTCGTCCGGGTTGGCGTGGCCCGCCAGCCAGGCGGTACTGCCGCCCACATCCAGCGCCAGCGTTGGCCCGGCGAAGAACCGGCCCGGCTGGCTTTTGCCGAAGAGCGCCAGCGCCTGCGGCATCGTGACCCCAAGGCAGAGCTTTCCGCGGCAGGCGCTGCGGAACCGCTGCCTCTGGCGGGGCGTTCTGACCTGCGTGATCATTTCAGTGCGTTGACGATGTTCTTGAACTCGCGGCCGCGCACCTCAAAGTTGGGGTAGAGGTCGAAGGAGGCGCTGGCGGGAGACAAGATGATGATATCGCCGGGCTTTGCAGCGGCACGGGCCAGCTCCACAGCGTGCTGCATATTGTCCGCGTGCTGGATGGGCAGTGCGGCCTCGTTGAAGCCGGGGTCCTCCCGCAGGGCCTTTTCAATGCGGGGGCCGGTGGCGCCCATCAGCACCAGATCCTTGACGTGGGCCACGATCTCGGGGGCCAGCGGCTCATAGGGGATGTGCTTATCGTAGCCGCCCGCAATGAGGATGACCTTCTGGTCAAAGCTGCGCAGGCCCGCAATGGTGCGGGTGGGGCTGGTGCCGATGGAATCGTTGTAGTAGAGCACGCCGTCCAGCGTGCGCACCGGCTCAATGCGGTGCTCCACGCCGGTAAAGGTGCTGCCCACCTTCTGGATGGCCTCTACGGGCACCTCGCCCCAGACGGCGGCGGCAGCGGCCAGCAGATTCTCGATATTGTGCAGGCCCCGCAACTTGATGTCCTTCTGGGCCAGGAAGGGCGTTACCACGCCGTCCTCGGCCATGCAGAGCATGTTGTCCTCTTTGCGCAGGAATGCACCGTTGTCGGTATCGTGCAGGCGGGTGAACCAGACCTGCCTGCCCTTGCAGTCCTTCTGCATGGAGCGGCTGATCTCGTTCTCGTAGCCCAGCACGGCACGGCAGGGCGGGTTCTGGTAGAGCAGGATGTTGCGTTTTGCGTCGATGTACTCCTGCATATCCTTATGGTGATCGAGGTGGTTGGGGGTGACGTTGGTCACCACCGCGATCTTCGGGCTCTGGTGCATGCTGATGAGCTGGAAGCTGGACAGCTCCACCACAGCCACATCCTCCGGCCGGACCTCGGGCAGCATGGGCAGCAGGGCCGCACCGATGTTGCCGCCCAGATGTACTTTGCGGCCTGCGGCCTCGTAGAACTTGGAGATGAGGGTGGTGGTGGTAGTCTTGCCGTCAGAGCCGGTCACGGCCACGATCTCGCAGGGGCAGAAATCGAAGAAAAGCTCGACCTCGCTGGTGACCATGGTGCCCGCCGCCATGGCATCCTGCAGGGGCTTTTCAAAGTAGCCCACAAAGCCGGGGGTGCGCATGATGATATCCTGGCCCTTGAAGCCGTCCAGATAGTGTTCGCCAAGGCTCAGGTCAATGCCCAGTTCCCGGATGGTAGCGGCATAATCGCCAAACTCCTCCACGCTCTTTTTCTGGTCGCACAGGGTCACATGGGCCCCCAGCTCCACAAACTCCTTGATAAGGGTCTTGTGGCTGACACCGGCACCGATGAACGCCACCTTTTTGCCCTGGATGAGTTTTGCAAGCTTCTGCTGATCTTTCTGCATAAAGAAAGAACCTCCTCTATGAAAATTCAGGCTGAAATTGATTCACTGCTCCATTTTACACCTTTTCCAGCCAATTGGCAACGCCAAACCTTGTTCTGGCCCCGGATGCACCGAAATCCTATCTAAATTCACAAAATGTCGATTGTCTTTTCCGACCGTTTCCGCTATACTTTAATTGTATCATCTTACAAGGAGCGCATTTTCTTGAAACATTCCCTGATCCGCTTTTCCGCAGTGGTGCTGACCATTGCGTTTGTTTTTGCCCTGACCGGCTGTGGTTCGGGCTCCAACAGCTTCACCTGGTTCGTGGACAGCATCCCGGCCAACCTTGACCCGCAGGTGGCCTCGGCTTCTGCGGATGTCATCGCCTGCGAGAACCTGTACAGCGGCCTTGTCCGCAAAGATCCCAGCGGCAAATATGAGCCTGCCCTCTGCGAACGGTGGGAGAAGTCCTCCGACGGCCTCACCTACACCTTCTACCTCAAGGATGGCCTGACTTACACCGCCGCCAAGGGCAACGCCACCGACTACGCCATCACCGCCGAGGATTTTGTGTTCGCTTTCCGGCGCTTGTTCCGGGCGGAGACCAACTCCCCCTACGCGGTGGAGTTTGCGGCCCTTGAAAACAGCGCCGCCGTGCTGGCCGGGCAGATGCCCGAGAGCGCGCTGGGGGTCACGGCTTCCGGGCCGCTGACGCTGGTGTTCCACCTGAGCAGTGCCGATGACAACTTCCTCGAGAAGCTCACCCTGCCCGGTGCCATGCCCTGCGATGAGGAATTTTTCAATTCCACCCGGGGCACCTACGGTCTGAATGCCTCGTCCACCCTTTCCAGCGGCAGCTTTTACATCTACAACTGGACAGCCAGCGGCCTGTTCCTGCGACGTGCCCCCTCGGACAGCCTCATCGACAGCCTGCGGCTGGTGCAGAACACCAACAGCGCCGGGCAGTCCGCCGCAGAGCTGATTGCCAACGAGAAGTGCTCTGCCGCCCCGGACGACACCGCCGCGCCCACCACCCTGACTTCCCTCTCCTACTCCGATACCACATGGAGCCTGCTGTTCAACTGCAGCAGCGTGTTTGCTTCCACCGAGCTGCGGCAGGCACTGGCCTCCGCCGCGCGGGGTGCAGCCGAGGTGCCGGACGGCGGGCTCTATGCCGCCGCCAACGGTCTGGTACCGGACGGCCTGACTGTGGACGGCATGAACTACCGGGATACCGCCGGGGATGTGACTCCCGCCGCGGTGGATGCCCGAGCGCTCTACCTCACGGCGCGGCAGACGCTGACCACCTCCGACTTCAACAAGGTCAGCCTGATGGTGCCCGCCGGTTCCGGCGTGACCAGCGCCGCCGAGGAGATCAATGGCGTGTGGCAAAAGGAGTTTTCCCTCTTCTTCTCCGTAGAGGAGGTGGACGAGGAGACCTTTGCGAAACGGCTGGCCGAGGGGGACTACACCATCGCCTTGGCCCCCATCAGCGCTGAGGGCGGCAGTGTGTACAACATGCTGAACCAGTTCACCGCAGCGGGCGGCAGCCTGACCGGCTATGCAGATTCCCTGTATGCCACCCAGCTGCAGGCCAGCACCCAGGCCACCGGAAGCTCCCGCTGCCGCCTGCTGGGCGATTGTGAGCGCCAGCTGCTCAGCGATGCCGTGGCAGTCCCTCTGTTTGCCCAGCAGAAGCGCCTGCTGATCGCACCCGGCATCCAGAACCTCATCTTTGACCCCTTTGGCCCGGTGCTGGATCTGACCTATACCACAAAAGAATGATGTGCCACAAAAAATACCGGAGCAGCCGCCTGCCCCGGTATTTTTCTTATCCCTTTTTGATGCCGAACAGCCTGCGCAGAACGCCGCGCAGACACTTCGGGCTTTTGATAACGACCACCTGCATCGCTCTCCCGCCTTTCGTGGTGTGATACCACAATATAAGCGGCAGGACGGCAAAGTGTGCGGCTCAGGCCTTGTTCCCGGTCAGGATCGGTGTATCCGGCACCGTTTCCACGACCACCAGCGCCCCCTTGCGGGTGGAGATGGTGATGCAGTCTGAGCCTTCCGCATACTCATTGCTGACCCCCAGCGGGTAACCGGCCACCAGCACATCATCGGTGAGCTCATAGTAGGAACCGTGCTCACACACGCCCTCCGCCCTGCCCTCCATGGGGAAAGCGGAGAAGTAGAAGAACTCCTCCTTCGGGTAGGCGCGGGTTTCGCCGGAGCGGACAAAGGTGATGCGGCTGCGCTCATCCTGAAGCGTTGCCCGCACGCCCCGTTCTTCCAGCCCAAGGCCGGTGGCAAGATTCGAGAGGGTATGCTCGATCCGCCTGCCGCCCAGCGCCCCCAGAAGAAGCACCTCGGTAAAGCCCTTCTCACTGGCAAGCTTGGCGGCATATTCGGTGTCGGTGTCGTCCTTGACGTGAGGCAGGACGATGATATCGTCGTTCTGCTGCACCGGACAGGGCGCGGTATCGAAATCTCCCAGGATGATATTGGGCTTGCAGCCCAGCGGCGCGCAGTTGCGATAGCCTGCATCACAGGCGATGATAAAGTCATCGGGGCGGAGCAGACGCTTCAGCTCCGGCGAGACCGGGCAGGCCGAGAGGATCACGCAGCGCATCACATTCCCCTCCTCTGCCAGTCCTTGACATCCTTGACTTCCTCATACATGGCACAGTAGCTGTCGTACCGGGTCCGGGAGAGCTTTCCCTCGGCCAGAGCGGCACGGATGGCACAGCCCTTTTCCGTGCGGTGGGAGCAGCCCGTGAACTGACACTGCCCAAGGTAGGGCCCGAACTCCGGGAAGGCGTGCTCCAGATTCTCCTTGGGGATGAACCCGGCGCGGTTGGCTTCCAGGCTGGCAAAGCCGGGGGTATCCGCAATGCGGCCCCCAAAGGCCTCAAAGATGGTCACCTCGCGGGTGGTATGGCGGCCGCGCCCCAGCTTCTGGCTGATGGCACTGGTCTCCCGCTCGGCCTGAGGCAGCAGGGTGTTCAGCAGGGTCGATTTGCCAACACCGGAGTTGCCGCAGAAGGCGCAGAGCCGCCCGCTGATCCACTGCCTGACCTCGTCCAGCCCTTCCCCGCTGTCGTAGCGGATGGCAATGAAGGGCAGAGTGGATCTTTCATAGGCGCTGCGCAGGAACTCCACCTCACCGAGGTCAGCCTTGGTGCAGACGATGACGGGCTGCACCCCCTTGTCCACGGCAATGGCCGAGAGCTTGTCCAGCACCAGTGTGCTGGGGGTGGGCTGGGTGGTGCTGGCCACAAGGAACAGCACATCCAGATTGGCCACAGGCGGCCGGACAAACACATTTTTGCGGGGTGCGATCTCGGCAATGACTGCCGCGCCGTTCTCGGTTTCCAGCGTCACCTCATCGCCCGCCACGGGGGTGATCTTCTGTTTGCGGAAGATGCCCCGGGGCTTGCACTCGATCACACCCTCTTCGGTCTTGACGTAGTAAAATCCGCCAATTCCTTTTACGATATATCCCTTCATCCGTTCCTCCCTCAGGACAGCAGCGCGCTCCACCAGTCGCCCAGGCCGGTGCCCTCACTGCTGGAAGAATCGCCGCTGCTGGAAGAGCTGCCCCCGATCAGGCCGCTCCACCAATCGCTGGAGGAGCTGCCCGGCTGTTCAGCCGGGGTCTCAGGCACCGGCTCGGGGCCTGCGCTCACGGTAATGCTGACACGACTGTTCACCTTGACGGTAGATCCTGCCGCCGGGCTCTGGCCGATGATGGTACCGGCGGGCTGGTCGCTGTACTGCTCGGTGGTGCTGCCAAGGCCCAGCTTGTTCTGCACCAGCACGGAGCGGGCATCGTTCACGCTCTTGAGACCGGTCAGGGCAGGCACCTTGGCCGTGGTGTTGACCTGCGGGCGGCTGACATAGACCACCACCGTGGAACCTGCGGCAACCTGACTGCCCGCAGCAGGTTCGGTGCGGATGATGGAGCCTGCGGCCACGCTGGGTTCCACCGCCTGGGTGATCAGAACAGAGACCCCCAGATCCTTGAGCTGCTGCTCACCATCTGCCTGCACATAGTTGGAGACATCCGGCACGGTGACATACTGGATGCCCAGGCTGACGGTCAGGGTCACGCTCTGACCCTCGCGGACGGTGCGGCCCGCCACCGGGGACTGCCGGTAGACGTAACCGGCGGCGTAATCGTTGCTGTAAGCCTGCTCCCAGTTGATGACGATCTGGCCGGATGCCACCTGCTGGGAAGCGTTGACCTCATCCTGGGTCATGCCGCTGTAATCTGCCAGCACCACATCGGCCTTTTCCCCCATCAGGGAGCTGGAATCATTCAGGATCATCCAGCACAGGGCCGCGCAGGCCAGTGCAAAGGCCACGGTGATGCCAAACAGCACCGGCAGGAACACGGTGCGCTTTTTCTTTTTTCTGCCTTTTGCCGGGGCACTGCCGCGCTCCGGACGGGATTCTTTTCTGGGCATAGGGGGTTCCACCACCTTTTCAGGAATTTCATCGGGGAGATAGGTGTAGTTGAACACGATGGCCGGGTTCTCTACATAGGCGTTGAGGGCTTCCAGCATCTCAGCGGCGCTCTTGTAGCGGTTTTCGGGCCGCTTTGCCATGGCGCGCTCGGTGATCTCCACCAGCCCCACCGGCACCCAGGGAGCCAGTTCCCGCAGGCTCCTGGGCTGATCCGAGATCTGCTTGATGGCCACCTCCACCACGTCATCGGCATCGAAGGGCAGATGCCCTGAGAGCATCTCGTACATCATCACGCCCACCGAATAAAGGTCACTGGTGAAGTCGGTCTCATCGCCCTTGGCCTGCTCCGGGCTGATATAGTGGACGCTGCCCATGGCCTTGCCGCCCGAGAGCTGGTTCTCGGCCCGGGAGATGCGGGCAATGCCAAAATCCATCATCCGCAGCTGGCCGTTGTCCAGCAGCATGATGTTCTGGGGCTTGATGTCCCGGTGCACCACGCCGTTGTGGTGGGCATGGTCCAGCGCTTTCAGGATCTGAGAGATAAAATGGACTGTCTCCCGGCTGGTCAGCTTGCCGCCCCGCTCGTTCAGATACTCGCGCAGGGTCATGCCGTCCACATATTCCATGACGATATACTGCAGATGGTCGCTCACCGAGACATCATACACCTTGACGATGTTGGGGTGGTTGAGCAGCGAGATTGCCTTGGACTCGTTCTTGAAGCGGCGCACAAGGTCGGGGTCGTGCATAAGCTCCTGCCGCAGCACCTTAACGGCCACGACCGTGCCCTCCGGCACCGGGCCGCCCGGCCCCACAACGGCCTTGTAGACATTGGCCATGCCGCCGGTGCCGATGAGTTCCCGCACCGTGTACAGGCCATCCAGCGTTTTGCCGATCAGGTTATCCATGGTGCACCTCCGTAGGTTCCACAGCCAGCAGCAGGGCGGTGATGTTGTCGGAGCCGCCGTTCTCGTTGGCGGCATCCACCAGCCGGTCGGGCAGGTCGTAGAACGGGCCCTGCGCCAGCAGCTGCTCCATCTGCTCCACCGGCACCATGTTGGTCAGGCCGTCCGAGCAGAGCAGCAGCAGATCCTTTGCCTGCAGCTGCACCGAAGTGACCTCCGGCTCCAGCCGGTAATCCACGCCCAGCGCCCTGGTGATGATGTTCTTCTGGGGATGATGCTCGGCCTCCTCCTCCGTGATGGTGCCGCAGTCCACCAGCTCCTGCACATAGGAGTGGTCATGGGTGAGCTGGGTCAGTTTACCGCCCCGACAGAGGTAGGCGCGGGAATCGCCCGCATGGCAGAGGGTGGCTTCCCCACCCCGCACCAGTGCGCAGACCGCCGTGGTTCCCATACCGGCCAGCGATTCCTCGTGGGCAGCTTTGTTGAACACATAGCGGTTGGCGCTGATGAGGGCCTTTTTTAAAAAAGCTCCCTCCTGCCCTGCTCCACACTGGGCGTACTGCTCCTGAAACACCTGCTCGATGACATTGCAGGCCCCCTGTGAGGCCTCGCGGCCGCCTCTGGCACCGCCCATACCATCACACACCAGTGCCCAGACAGCACCGCCAGGCAGCTCCCCGGCACGGTAATCATCCTGATTTTCCTGCCGGACGCGGCCCACATCCGTTTTTCCTGCTAGTTTCATAGGCTTCTCCTCTTGCGATTTACGCCTTACCATTCATTTCGTCCCGGCGCAGCTGGCCGCAGGCGGCGCTGATCTCGCTGCCAAGACGGCGGCGTACCGTGGCGTTGACCCCCAGGCTCTCCAGCTTTTTCTGGAAGCGCTGGACATTGGCGGCATCGGTAGCCGAGTAGGGGCTTCCGTCCACCGGGTTGATGGGAATGAGGTTCACATGAGCACCCATGCCCCGGATGAGGTCGGCCAGCTGTCTGGCACAGGCATCGGAATCATTGACACCGCGCACCATCGAATACTCAAAGCTGACCCGGCGGCCCGTGGTCTCCTGATAGCGGCGGACGGCGGGCATCAGCACTTCCACGGGGTAAGCATCATTGACCGGCATCATGCCGCTGCGGATCTCGTTGTTGGGGGCGTGCAGGGAGACCGAAAGGGTCAGCTGCAGCTTTTTCTCAGCCAGCTGGTCGATCTTGGGCACCAGACCGCAGGTGGAAAGGCTGATGTTGCGCATTCCGATGTTCACGCCCTCCGGGGAGGAGATGTTCTCAAGGAAGCGCATGACCTCGTCAAAATTATCCAGCGGTTCCCCGATGCCCATGAGGACGATGTGGGAGATGCGCTCCCCGATGTCCTTCTGGGCGGTATAGATCTCAGAGCAGATCTCACCGGCTTCCAGGTTGCGCACCCGGCCTGCCTGGGTGGAGGCGCAGAAGCGGCAGCCCATCCGGCAGCCCACCTGAGTGGAGACGCAGACCGTGTTGCCGTAGTGGTAGCGCATGACAACGGTCTCGATGCAGTTGCCATCGGCCATCCGCAGCAGATATTTCACGGTGCCGTCCTTGGCTTCCTGTCGGCGCTCGATCTTGGGGGCAGCAATGTAAAACTGCTCTTCCAGCTTTGCCAGCAGGGTCTTGGGCTGGTCGGTCATGGCAGAAAACTCGGTGACCAGCTTCTGGTGCACCCAGTGGAAGATCTGCTTTGCCCGGAAGCCCGGCTGACCCATGGCTTTCAGCGCAGCGGTCAGCTCGGCCAGCGTCAGGGAAGAGATACAGCGTTTTTGTTCCATGGTATTCTCCTATGAATCAATACGAACCGGACGGCGGGTTCATTGGGTTTTCTGCATGGCGCAGAGGAAAAAGCCGTCCATCCCGGTGCGGGTGGGCACCGAGAGCGCCCCGTGCTCCCCCACTGTCATTCCGTCAGGGAACGCCACAGCGGGCCGGACCACCCGGAACTCCGGGTGGCGGGCAAGGAATGCCGCCACCTGCTCCTCGTTCTCAGCGGGGTCAATGGTACAGGTGGAGTAAACCAGCCGCCCGCCCGCTTTCAGCAGAGCGGCTGCTGTGTCCAGAATGGACGACTGGGTGGCCAATAATTCATCGTGGCGTGCTTTTTCCAGCGTCTTATAGCGGATATCCGGCTTTTTTGCCAGAATGCCCAGGCCGCTGCAGGGGGCATCCACCAGAATGCGGTCTGCGGCGGGCAGCTTTGGGTTGGGGCGGGTGGCATCATTGCAGAGGGCGGTAACATGGGCAAAGCCCATCCGTTCCACAGCGCTCCGGATGAGCCCGACCCGGTGCTCTGCCACATCACAGCTGTACAGTGCGCCCTGCCCCTGCATCTCCTCGGCCAGCAGCAGCGTTTTGCCGCCGGGTGCCGCACAGAGGTCGATCACGGTATCGCCGGGCTTTGCCTCCACACAGAGGGCTGCCAGCTGGCTGGCCTGCCCCTCCACATGGAAACAGCCCTCCTTGAAGAGCGGGTGCTCCGCCGGGCTGCCCTCAAACTTTGCCAGCACACTGCCGGGCACAAGGCCGGGCTGCGCGCTCTTCACGCCGCTTTCCAGCAGCTTTTCGCAGAGGGCCGCGGCATCCATTTTTAAGCAGTTGGCCCGCAGGCTGGTGCAGCCGCCGTCGGCGGTGTGGGTCAGGATGCCCAGCGCTTCCTCGGGGTAATGGGTGCGCAGAAACTCTGCCACATCCTGCCCCGCAGAGCCCAGCACCATGAGGCGCTGGGTCTCGTTCCGGAAGCGGGCAGTTTCCAGATCATAATTGCAGGCCTTGCGCAGGACGGCATTGACCAGCCCGGACGCACTTGCCTTTTTGAAGGTGCGGGTCAGCTTGACGGCTTCGTTCACCGCCGCCGACACCGGCACCTGCATATAGCGGGCCTGCGCCAGTGCGGCCCGCAGGATCTCGCGCACCTGCGGGTCCAGCCTGGCAAGGCCCTTGGGCAGGAACTGTTCCAGAATGAAATCCAGCGTGCCCTGATGTTCCAGCACGGTGTAGAAGATGGCACCGGCAAAGGCCTTATCCCGGCCCTCCAGTTTCTGGCGGCGGAGTTCGGCATCCAGCACAAGGTTCGAGAAGCCGTCCTGCTCCTGCCGGACCAGTGCAGCCACTGCCGCTGCCCGTGGATTGGCCGCCATCAGAGGGTATCCCCCGCTTTGAGACGCAGACCGGCCGCAAAGGAGGTGCCATCCATCGGCTTTTTGCCCTCAGGCACCACATGAAGCAGCTGGACCGCGCCATCGGCACAGGCCACCGTCAGGGGCTTTGTGGAAAGCACCGTGCCGGGAGCCTCACCGTTGGAAGCAGCCACGCGGCACTCGGTCACCTTGACCTTTTTGCCGCCTGCGGTCACGAACCAGGCCATGGGCCAGGGGTTCATGCCGCGCACCCAGTTGTGGATGTGTGCGGCAGTATCGGTCAGCCTGAACTCTGCCAGCTCCTTGTCCAGCATGGGGGCCAGGGTGGCGTTCTCATGCTGCTGGGGCTGGGGCTTGAGGGTGCCAGCTTCCATAGCGGGCACCGCCTCACAGAGGACGCGGGCACCCACGGCGGTGACCCGGTCGAACAGCTCGCCGCTGGTCTCCTCCGGGCCGATGGCGATCTTCTCGCAGACCAGCACATCGCCGGTGTCCAGCCCCTCGTCCATCTGCATGATGGAAACGCCGGTCTCGGTGTCGCCGTTCAGAACAGCCCACTGCACAGGGGCGCTGCCGCGGTACTTGGGCAGCAGGGACACATGCAGGTTGATGCAGCCATACTTCGGAGCTTCCAGCACGGATTTGGGCAGGATGCAGCCGTAGGCCACCACCACGATGAGGTCAGGGGCCAGCGCCCGGATGTTGGCATCCTCGCTGCCGTCCCGCAGGGTGCGGGGCTGGAACACGGGAGTCCCATGCTCCAGAGCAACTTCCTTGACCGGGGGCGCGGTGAGCACCTGCTTGCGGCCCACCGGCTTATCCCGCCGGGTGTACACGCCGCAGATCTCGTGACCGGCGGCATACAGGGCCTTCAGGCACTCCGCGGCGATATCCGGGGTTCCCATGAACAGAATGCGCATCAGTTGTTTCCTTTCGCTTCACGGGCAGCCTTTTTGCCCTCCTCGGTGTCCTCGTAGAAATACTCGCTGGACTCCATGATGGTAATGCCGTCCAGATGGTCATTCTCGTGCTGGATGCAGCGGGCCAGCAGATCCTCAGCCTCCAGCTCGAACCAGTTGCCGTTGCGGTCCTGCGCACGCACCTTGACGGCAACGGGACGGGTCACGGCACCGTTGTGGCCGGGGAAGGACAGGCAGCCCTCGTAGGCGGTCTCCTCATCCTCAGAAACAGCCAGGATCTCGGGGTTGACGAAATCGATGAACTTGTACTCATAATCCTCGGGGATCTCCTCGGGGGCATCGGTGGTGTCCCACACCACGAAGACGCGGCGCAGCATTCCCACCTGAGGGCCTGCCAGACCCACGCCGTCGGCGGCGATCATCGTCTCCCGCATGTCATCCAGCAGGGTGGCAAGGCGGTCGTCAAAGTTGGTCACGGGGCGGCAGACCTTGTTCAGGATGGGATCGCCCTCTTTTACGATATTGCGGATAGCCATAGTGGTACCTCCAAAATTTGTTGTGTTGTATCAGATATCCCCGTCCGAGTGCAGATCGACCACAACGGTGGCCTTGCCGGGCAGTTTTTCCTGCTCGTAGAGGGTCAGCGTTTCCCGGATGAGGTTCCGGAAACGGCGGTCGTTGCGGCACTTGACGGTGAGTTTATAGCGGTAGGAATCGTTGATCTTTTCAATGCTGCCGGGGGTAGGGCCCAGCACCCGCAGGGGCAGGTCGGGCTGTTTGGCCGCCTGCCGGCCCAGCAGGGCCGCAAAGCGGGCGGAAGCCCGGGCCACCTCGCTCTCCTTTGGCCCGGCAAAGCCCACAACGCAGAGCCCGCAGAAGGGCGGATAAAGTCCCAGCTTCCGGTAGGCGATCTCCTGCTCGAAGAACGCGTCGTAGTCCTGCGCGGCGGCAAGGTTGAGCACCGGGTTGTCCGGGTCGGTGGTCTGGATGATGGCAAAGCCGGGGTCTTTTGCCCGGCCACTCCGGCCCACCACCTGCGTGACGAGGCTGAACACGGTCTCATAAGCCCGGAAGCCCTGGGCGAACAGGAGCGAATCGATGCCCAGCACGCCCACCAGCGTCACATCCTCGAAATCCAGCCCCTTGGCCACCATCTGGGTACCCACCATGATGTCATATTCATGCCGGGCAAACTTTGCCAGCAGCTTTTCGTGGGCATCCTTGGCGGCGGTGGTATCCTGATCCATCCGCAGGATGCGGGCCTCCGGAAAGAGCTTTGCCAGCTCCTCCTCGGCCTTCTGGGTGCCAAAGCCCCGGTACTGCAGTTTTCCGCCGCAGGCGGGGCATCTGGCAGGGGGCGGGTCCAGCTGGCTGCCGCAGTAATGGCAGAGCAGCTTGTGGGCCGATTTGTGGTAGACCATGGGCACGCTGCACTTCTGGCACTTGAGCACCTCGCGGCAGTCCTCGCACTGGGCCACGGTCTGGTAACCCCGGCGGTTGAGCAGCAGAATGGTCTGCTTGCCTGCCTCAAGGTTGTGCCGGATGGCATCCTCCATGGCAAGGCTGATCTCCCGGGGGTTGCCGGAGGCAAGCTCGGCCCGCATATCCACGATCTGGACTTTGGGCAGCGGGTTGCCGCCATAGCGTTTGGTCAGGCGCACCAGCTGGGTGCGGCCATGCTGGGCGGCATAATAGCTCTCGGTGCTGGGGGTGGCGCTGGCCAGCAGGAGCAGGGCCCCGTTCTCCGCCGCGCGCTGCCGGGCCACCTCGTGGGCCGAGTAGCGGGGCGCGGATTCGGAGCGGTAGGTGTGCTCCTGCTCCTCATCAATGATGACAAGGCCGATGTTTTCCAGCGGGGAGAAGATTGCGCTGCGGGTGCCCACCACGATATCCGCGCCGCCGTCCTGGATCATCTGCCATTGGAGCAGGCGCTCGGTGTGGTTGAGGGCGGAATGCTGCACGGCCACCCGCTTGCCAAATTGGCTTTTCAGCCGCAGGATCATCTGAGGGGTCAGGCTGATCTCAGGCACCAGCACCAGCGCCCGGCGGCCCATCTGCAGGCAGTGCTCGATGAGCTTCAGGAACACCAGCGTTTTGCCGCTGCCGGTCACGCCGTAGAGCAAGGCCGAGTGCGGGGCTGCATCCTCCAGCCCGGGCAGCAGCGCGTCATAGGCGGCCTGCTGCTCCTCCGTGAGAAGGATGGGCTCGTTCTTCAGCGGGATGGAAGAATACAGGTCGATGGATTTGTTCACCTTGCTGCATTCCAGCACGCCCTTGGCGCAGAGGTTGTCCAGCACCGCCCGGCTGATGCCCTTTTCCTCCAATGCAGACAGGGTGCGCTCTCCCCCGGCCAGCAGGGCCACTGCGGCCAGCTGCTTGGCGGTCGGCCTGGGCTTTGGGGGCAGCGTGCCCACCAGCTTGTAGGCATTTTCCGTGTGGCGGACGAGCTGCTTTTGAAGCACCGGGGTCACGCCGTCCTCCGCCACGGTGGGCTTGTACTGCGCGCCGTAGGGGATGACCGCCTTGACGGCCTCGTAGTAGGTGCAGAAGGTGCGCTCCTTCAAAAAGTGCACCAGCCGCAGCAGCTCCGGGGTGAGGCAGGCAGAGGCCGGGGCCACATCGAACAGGAACTTGAGCTTTGCGCTCTCCGGTTCGGCATCGCAGGCCAGCACCACGCCCATCCGGGCACGGCTCCCCCGCCCGAAGGGCACCAGCACCATGCTGCCCAGCCGGACGGTATCCTGCTGGTCGGGCATGACGGCATAGGTATAGAGTTTGTCGAAATGAAAGGTCGCGTTGCTCACTGCAACGCCTACCGTTTTGGGCATTCAGGCAGCTCCTTCAAAGCGATTTAGCGGGTCAGGCCCGCACGCTGGCAGATAACATCATAGAGTCTGGCGGCGCAGGCATCCACCTCGTCGTTGACCAGCTTGAGGGTGAATTTGTCCTGCTGGGCCAGCTCATTGCGGGCGATCTCCAGGCGCTCCCGGATGCTCTCCTCGGTCTCGGTGCCGCGGCCACGCAGGCGGCGCTCCAGCTCCTGGGTGGAGGGGGGCAGCAGGAAGATGGTGGTGGCACCGGGATACATGCGGCGGATATTGGCCGCACCATGCACATCGATGACCATGACCACCAGCTTGCCCGCGTTCAGCCGCTTGTTGACCTCTTCCTTCAGGGTGCCGTAGTAGTTGCCGTTGAAGAAGTTGTGCTCCACGACCTCATCCTGATCGATGAGCTGCTGGAACTGCTCCTTGGTGCGGTAGTAGTAGTCTACCCCTTCCTGCTCCCCGGGGCGGGGGGAACGGGTGGTGGCAGAAACCGTTTTTTCGATTTCGGGGTGGGCCTTGCGCAAAGCGCTGACCACACTGTCCTTTCCGGTACCGGCGGCACCGGAAACGACAAACAGATATTTTTCATTTTCCATGGTCTTACTGCTCCTCTTCTGTCACTGTTTTGCCCTCGGCCTGACCGGCGGCACGGCTGGCCACCGTTTCGGGCTGAAGAGCTGAAAGGACAACGTGGTCGGAGTCCATGATGAGGACGGCGCGGGTGCTGCGGCCATAGGACGCATCAATGAGCATCCCCCGCTCCCGCGCTTCCTTGACCAGACGCTTGACCGGGGCAGAATCGGGGCTGACCACAGCCACCACCCGGCCCGCGCTGACCAGATTGCCAAAGCCGATGTTGATCAGTTTCATCTTTTCCTCCGAACCATCTGAATCTCAGGGTTTACTCCAGATTCTGGATCTGCTCACGGATCTTCTCGATCTCCGCCTTCATATCCACCACGATGCGGGTGATATCCAGATCCTGACACTTGGAACCGATGGTATTGGTCTCACGGTTCAGCTCCTGGGTCAGGAAATCCAGCTTGCGGCCCACGGGCTCGTCCAGCTCCAAAATGGAACGGTACTGGGCGATGTGGCTGCGCAGGCGGACGGTCTCCTCATCCACGGCGGTCTTGTCGCCAAAGATGGCGGCCTCGGTCAGGACACGGGCATCATCGATGTTCCGGTCCTCCAGAATGACCTTGAGCTTTTCGTACAGGCGGTTGGTGTAGTTCTCCACCCGACCGGCGCTCAGGGTCTCCACCCGGCCCACGCATTCCTCCAGAAAGCGCAGGCGGTTCTCCACGTCAGCCTTCATCTTGGCACCCTCAGCGGCGCGCATCTCCACAAAGCGGTCCAGCGCCTGGGCAGTGACAGCGGAAACATCCTCCCACAGCTGCTCCTCATCCACATCGGCGTGGCGGGTGGTCAGCACATCGGGAAAGCGGGCGATCATCCCGGCGGTCACATCGTTCTTGACCTCCAGCGTCTCAGACAGGTCCCGCAGGGCCTGCTGGTAGCTCCTGGCCAGCTCCTGATTCACAGCCACCACGGTATCGGCGGCATCCACGGTCTGCACCGTCAGGCTCAGTTCTACCTTGCCGCGGGTCACCCGCTCGTTCAGCTGCTTTTTCAGGCGGCTGTCCAGATAGCTGCAGGTGCGGGGCATCCGGGAAGAATACTCAAAGTACCGGGAATTGACGCTGCGCAGCTCCACCGTGATCTCACGGCCATTGCGCACAGCAGTTCCCCGGCCAAAACCGGTCATGCTCAAAATCATGCTTTTTTCCTCGTATTCCAAAGGGTTTTCTGCGGACATTCTTCGTATATGTATCCGCTTTGGGGCACACAGACCCATGTTACGATACATATACTATATATTTTACTCTGCCGCCCCTTTTTTTGCAAGCAATGCGGCGAAAAAAATCTATTTTACCCCCTTGACAAGGGGCAGGAACAGCGCTATACTACGCATCGTGAACAGCGTTCATGTTGAGGAGGTGGTCATACGAATCCGATGGCAACGTCCAAGGAGGAGATCCTGAAAACGAGCCGGGTCCTCATCCAGCAGAATGGATGGGAAGCGGTCAACATCCGTGCAGTGGCAGCAGCCTGCGGGGTATCCGTGGGGTGCATCTACAACTACTTCGGTTCCAAGACCGATCTGGTGAGCGCGGCGGTGGAAAGCATCTGGAGCGATATCTTCCGCCACCCGGACGACCCGGCGGTGTTTGAGGATACCCTGTCCTGCATCCGCTGGATGTACCGGCAGATGGAGTACGGTTCTGAGCAGTACCCCGGCTTCTTCACCCACCACGCGCTTGGCTTTGTGCGGCAGGATACCGCCGATGGCAAGCAGCAGATGCGGCAGACCTGGCAGCACATCCTGGATGCGCTGACCATGGTGCTGACCAGGGACAAAAAGATCCGGCCAGACGCATTTACTGAGGAGTTCACCCGCCAGAAATTTGCGGGCATCCTGTTCTCCCTCATGCTTTCTGCCGTGGTGCAGCAGGATTTTGACCCCACAACGGTATTGGAGATCATCCGCAGGGCCATTTATGAAGTGTAAAAAACATCCCACAGTCTTGTGGGAGTTTTTTACGGCCAAAAGTGAACAATGTTCATATTGAGTGATGCGGGACATCTCCCCCAGCATTCCACCCACGGCAGCCTGCACATCACAACGATGCAGTCCGGCCGGCAATCGCTGACCGGATCGCGATAGAGCAGCAAAACAAACCAACCGTAAAGGAGCAACATTCTTATGAGAGCAATCATTGAGACCGTTTTCGACATCTTCTATCTGGTCACCGTGCTGACCGTAGGCATCCGCATGATCCGCGGCAGCAAGGACAACACCCAGTTCCGCCTGTTCGGCCTGATGGCCGTGGTGCTGGGCGCAGGTGACTCCTTCCATCTGGTGCCCCGTGCACTGGCACTGTGCACCACCGGCCTGGAGAGCTACGCTGTGCCTCTGGGCCTGGGCAAGTGGATCACCTCCGTGACCATGACCGTGTTCTATGTACTGCTGTACTACGTCTGGCGCAAGCGCTACCAGATCGAGGGCCAGAAGGATCTGACCATCGCCGTGTACGCCCTTTCCGCTGTGCGCATCGTGCTGTGCATGATGCCGCAGAACCAGTGGCTGACCAACCACACCCCGCTGACCTGGGGCATCCTGCGCAACATCCCCTTTGCACTGCTGGGCCTGCTGATCATCGTGCTGTTCTACCACAGTGCCAAGGAACACAAGGATCAGGCTTTCCGCTGGATGTGGCTGACCATCGTGCTGAGCTTCGGTTTCTATCTCCCGGTGGTGCTGTGGGCAGATGTCAACCCCCTGATCGGTATGCTGATGATCCCCAAGACCTGCGCCTATGTCTGGACCGTGCTGATTGGCTACAACGCCATGAAGGCCGAGAATGGCAAGAACAATTGAGACCTGCGGGAGTACAAATAAAAACAAAAAGAAGGGGCTGCTGCATCAAACGGTGCAGCAGCCCCTTCTGGTATTATGATTTAGACAGGGTGAGACTGATTGGTGTAATCAGCGTGGTCAGCGTCCACGCCCTGCTTCTTGGCATTGCGCTTCTCGAAGAACTTGGGTGCGACCTGCGGGAACATTGCGTAGGTCAGAACATCCTCTTCCTGCGTTGCCCACTTGGCGGCCTCAGCCTTCAGCTTGTCCATCTCGGGAGCCAGGGTGTCGGCAAAGCGGCAGGTAATGGGCTGCTCGTCGCCCAGGATCTTCTTGGTGAACTCGGGGCTGATGGGAGCGGGAGTCTTGCCGTAATCGCCGTGGACCAGGCCCTTGAACTCCTTGGTGACCATCTTGTAGCGCTCGCCCAGGATGACGTTGAAGACAGCCTGGGTGCCGACGATCTGGCTGGTGGGGGTGACCAGCGGAGGATAGCCTGCGTCCTCACGAACGCGGGGGATCTCAGCCAGCACTTCGTCCAGCTTGTCTTCCTTGCCGGCATCTTTCAGCTGCTTGAGCATGTTGGAGAACATGCCGCCCGGCACCTGATACAGCAGGGTGTTGGCATCCACGCCCAGGCTCTTGGGGCTGATCTGGCCGTTGGCGATGTACTTCTCGCGCAGCTTTGCAAAGTAAGCGCGGACAACGTTCAGCTGCTTCAGATCCAGACCGGTGTCGTAATCGGTGCCCTGCAGGGCAGCGACCAGGCTTTCGGTGGCCATGTGGCTGGTGCCGCCGCTCAGGGGGCTCATGGCGGTATCAACGATGTCGGCACCTGCCTCAATGCCCTTCAGCAGGGACATGGAAGCCAGACCGGCAGTGTAGTGGCTGTGGATATCGACCGGGATGGACAGGGTGTTCTTCAGCTCCTTGACCAGATCATAGCAGGTGTAGGGAGTCAGCAGGCCAGCCATGTCCTTGATGCAGATGGAGTTTGCGCCCATCTCCTCCAGGGTCTTGGCATACTTGACGTAGTACTCGTTGTTGTGCACGGGGCTCAGGGTGTAGCTGATGCAGCCCTGAACATGTGCGCCTTCCTTGTTGGCAGACTTGATGGCGGTCTGCAGGTTGCGGGGATCGTTCAGTGCGTCGAAGATGCGGATGACATCGATGCCGTTTGCAACAGACTTCTGTACAAAGTACTCGACAGCATCATCGGCGTAGGGGCGGTAGCCCAGCATGTTCTGGCCGCGGAACAGCATCTGCAGCTTCTGGTGGGGCAGCTCCTTGCGCAGGATGCGCAGACGCTCCCAGGGGTCCTCATCGAGGAAGCGGATGCAGCTGTCGAAGGTCGCACCGCCCCAGCACTCGACGGAGAAGTAAGGGATCTTGTCCATCTCGGGCAGGATGGGACGCATCTCGTCCATCGTCATACGGGTGGCCAGCAGGGACTGGTGGGCATCGCGCAGGACGACTTCCGTGATCTTGATGGGCTTTTTAGCCATTGTTGTCACCTCTCTCTTAGTTCATGGAAACCAGAGTGTCACCGGAGTTGACGGTGTCGCCCTTATGGACATTGATGGAAGCAACGGTGCCGTCCTGAGGAGCAACGATCTCGTTCTCCATCTTCATGGCCTCGAGGATGACCAGCACGTCACCAGCCTTGACGGAAGCACCGGCTGCGACCTTGACATCCAGGATGTTGCCGGGCATGGGAGCCTTGACGGTGACGGCACCGGCAGCACCGGCGGGAGCAGCAGCCTTGGGAGCGGCAGCAGGAGCAGCCGGAGCCTTGGGTGCGGCGGGAGCAGCGGGAGCTGCAACAGGAGCAGCGCCTGCGGCGGTCTCCTCAACGGAAACGCTGTAAGCAACGCCATTGACGGTAATATTGTAGTACTTCATGGAAGGATCCTCCTGAACAAAATCAATGTATGGATTCGATGTACGGTTTACGTTCCGGAACCGCTTACAGAGCCATGTTGCCGTGCTTCTTGGGCAGGCGGGCGGCACGCTTGGTGCTCAGCAGCTCAAAGGCGGCAACCACGCTTGCACGGGCGTTGGCAGCGTCGCAGGTCATATCAGCGGCACCGGCGGCAACGGCGTTGGCAGCGCTGCACACCTCAGCGGTGTACTGGGCAGCCTTGGCGTTGGTGGCGGCAATGATGTTGTCGGAAGCGTCGATCTCGGCCTTGTACAGGACGGAGACGGCAGCGTTGGGCTCCAGAGCGCTGACGGTGCAGCCGTTGACGGCGATCTTCAGGTCAGCGTTGGCCAGAGCGGTGTAGACAGGGCCCACAGCCTTGCCGGACAGCAGAGCCACCTTGGCGGTGGTAGCATCGGCATAGGTGGCAGCCAGACGGGCAGCCTCACGGATGCCGCCTGCGATGTCATCGGTGGCGCTGGGTACAAAGCCGTTGGTGTTGACGATGGTCAGCACGGGCACGCTGAAAGCATCGCACAGGCGGACAAAGCGGGAAGCCTTGGCCACGCAGTTGTGGCACAGGGTCTCGCCGGTGGCCACAATACCCACAGCGTTGCCGCCGATGGTTGCGAATGCGGTGTAGACGTGCTTGCCGAAGCCTGCGTACAGCTCCACAGCGCTGTCCTTGTCGATCAGGGCAGCGGCAGCCTTCTCGGGAGCAGCACCGGCGCTCAGAACGCTGGTGGGCTGCTCGAACTCGAAGATGGCGGGGCCGGTCAGGTTGTTGGCGGGCAGCAGACCCACGATGTGGGCAGCCTTCTCGGCAGCTTCCTCAGCGTTGGCAGCCACGATGGCAGCCACACCAGCCTTGGCAGCAGCCTCGGCAGTGCCTGCGCCGGGGACCTTGTCGCCCTTGGCGGCGGAGGTGAACGGAGCGGTGAAGAACAGCTCTGCATCCTCAGCCATGACGCACACGTCAGCATTGGCAGCGCTCAGTGCGCTGGTGCCGCCGCACACGCCGGTGACGACTGCGATCTGGGGGATGACACCGGAAACCTTGGCGATGGTGGCGTTCAGCTTGGCGCTGGCGGTCAGAACGTCCAGACCCTCAGCCAGCTTAGCGCCGACAGAGTTGTAGAACGTGACCACCGGGCAGCCGGTCTGAGCAGCCATCTCCAGGACCTTGATGTTCTTCTCAACGTCCTTGACAGAGACAGCCTCGCCGTTCTGGTAAACAGCATAAGCCTGCTGACCAGCCGCATAGCCGCAGGCAGCACTCACTGCGCCGTCCGCAAACAGTGCGGTATACTCCCCGTCATCGAAAAACTTGGCGAGGATTTCTCCTTTGTTACTCTTTGAAGCCATGGTAAGACCTCCTGCTTTTCTATTTTGAGCTTTTTATTTTGAGCTTTCAAAATTAGTATCATTATACCTTATTTTGAGAGCGTTCACAAGGGCTGAAAGGCCCATTTTGCGGAAAAATTTCACAATCTTTTCCAGGATCAGACGGTTTTTGCGCCGTGAAAGCTGAAAAAACGATCACTTTCTCCGTTTTGCGGGGGCATTGCCGCTGCCCACAGGGCCCTTGGGGCGGCGGGCGGCAGCCTTGGACTGCAGCGATGCGCTGCGGGTCTGGGCGCGGCCCTTGGCGGCGGCGGCACGCAGACCGCTGACCTCTGCCTTGGTCAGTTCACGGTAGGTGCCGGGCTTGAGCATTCCCAGCTTGACCACGCCCTCGGCGTTGCGCTTCAGGCGGACGACCTCCAGACCAACGGCCTCGCACATGCGGCGGATCTCGCGGTTCTTGCCCTCTTTCAGGGTCATCTCCATCACGGTGCGGCCGGGCTCGTCGGTGACGACGTTGATGGCGCAGGGCATGGTCTTGGTGCCATCGTCCAGCACAACGCCGGAGCTCATCTTCAGGATCTGGCTCTCATCGGCCCGGGGCTGCACGGTGACGCGGTACAGCTTGGAGATGCCGCCCGACGGATGGGTGACAGCCTGCGCAAAGGCACCGTCGTTGGTCATCAGCAGCAGGCCCTCGCTGTCCTTATCCAGGCGGCCCACCGGGTACAGGCGGGCGGGGATATCACTGACCAGCTCCATAACGGTCTTGCGGCCCAGCTCATCGCTGGCGGTGGTCACATAGCCGCGGGGCTTGTACAGGGCCAGATAGTAGAGCTGCTGGTTCTTCTGGATGTAGATGCGCTCGTCATCCACATGCAGCACATCCCGGTTGGGGTCCATCTTGTCGCCCACCTTGACGGGGTGGCCGTTGACCTTGACGCGGCCCTCGGCAATGATCTGCTCGGCCGCGCGGCGGGAGCACAGGCCCTGCTCGGCCATGATCTTCTGAATACGTTCTTCTGCCATAATAAAACTCCTTGTGCGCCTCCCGGCGCTCAAAAGCGCACGCCGGAGCATGCGCTGAAAAAACTGCAAGTTGGATTCTTGCAGTTACGGCGGTGTTCGGAGGACGGCGGGCAGTTTCCTGAGCAAGTGTCCGCTGGGGTGGGACCCTGCTGCCGCAGGCAGTAGGGCGATGGAATGGCCCGTTTCACTTGCGAGGGAAAGCTGCCCGCTGGCCGTTACTGCCCGCTTTTAGGAGCAGCAGGCTCGTCCTTTTTAATGAGTGCGCTGACCTTTTCCACCAGTTCGGGGATCATGGTCAGGGCGCGGTCCACGGTGTTGTTGCCGTCAGAGAGCTGGATGGTGCGGACGCAGCCGTCCTTGACCACCAGGAACGCCACGGGCTGGATATTGACACCCGCGCCGGAGCCGCCGCCGAACAGATCCTTGTTGGCGGCGTTCTTGCCGTCGAAATCGGTGCCGGCAGAGGCAAAGCCGAAGCTCACCTTGGACACCGGCAGGATGGTGGTGCCGTCATCGGTGGTGATGGGCTTGCCGACGATGGTGTTGGAATCCACCATCTGACGGATCTTGTCCATCGTAACGTTCATCAGGTTTTGAATGGGATGCTCAGCCATAAATTCGGCCTCCTTACTTCTATATCGGGGAGCGGAACGCCGCTCCCACGGAACCACTTCCCTGCCCTGTACGGGCCGGGACGCGGACACACCATACAAAAATATTATACCCGAGCTAGATAAAAACGTCCAGTACCTTTTCGCGCCAGAACGCATACAGAACGCGCAGAAGCGTGAAAACGATGGCGTAGGCCCGGGCCGTGACCCGGAAGGAGACGTGATCCTTTACAGTGGACTCGATATTGCCGAAATCCGGCAGAAGCCGGAGCTGCTCAAAGTCCAGATAGAGGAACCGATCCAGGAAACCCAGCGTCGGGTAGAGCCAGGCGTTCAGCCTGCCGTAGCTGCGGGCAGCCTCGGCAGGGTCTTCGCCCCGGACACCAAGGACAACGTCGATCCGGGTGAAGCGCAGGGAGCCGATGATGGCCCGGGTAAGCTTTCCCGCCCCTTTTAAGATGGTGCAGACGATCTGCAGGGTCAGCTTCGCCTTCTGGCGGGGCGGGGCTTCCTTTTTGGGCTTCTGTGCACTGGACGCTTTCTTCTTTTTTTCTTTTTTCTTTTTCTCCGGCTTTTCCGGCGCGGGATACCGGAACACCGGGAAGGTGATGCCCAGTGCACCGGCCTTTACCTGAAAGATGCCCTCCGCCCACTGCACATCGGCGCAGAAGGGGCAGAACATGAGCAGCAGACCCAACACCAGCACCACCAGCAGCAGGATGCCCACTCCTTTTAAGAGGAACAGCAGCACCGTACCGATACCAGCGAGAACACTCCACAGGACGCTCATTGGGCCGCCTCACTTTCCGTGCCCCGCACCGGGGGCAGATCTTCCAGACTGGACAGGCCGAAGCACCGCAGGAACACATCCGTGGTGCGGAAAGCCACCGGTCTGCCGGGCAGGTCGAGACGGCCCGCTTCTTCAATGAGCCCCTTTTCCAGCAGGCCCGACACACTGGAGGAGGAATCCACGCCGCGCACCTGTTCAATGAAGGCGCGGGAGACGGGCTGGTTGTAGGCGATGACGGTCAGGGTCTCCATGGCCGCAGGGCCCAGCGGGATGGAGCGGCGGGTGTCCAGCACACGGCGGATGCACTCCGCAAATTCCGTTTTGGTGGCCAGCTGCCAATGGGTGTTCAGGTGGAGCAGGCACAGGCCGCTGTCCTCTTTCTGGCAGCGCTCGTGCAGTGCTTCCAGTGCAGATTCCACGCTGGCGGTGGGCAGCTGCAGCGCCTGAGCCAGCTTGTCGGCTCCGATGGGCTCCGCGTAGGCAAAGAGCATTGCTTCCACTGCGGCACGAATTTGTTTCTGATTCATTGCTCCTCCTTTGTGCGGTCAATGCGGCCCCGGCGCATCTTCAGCTCGCCCTCCGGGCCAAGCGTCACACGGCCGCCGCGCACCAGCTCCAGCAGTGCCAGAAAGGTGGCCACGTTGGCCCCCCGGGTCTGGCGGCGGGAAAACAGCTGGTCCATCTTTTTTGCACCGCCTGCAATGAGCTGGCGCAGGATGTAGACCACCCGGCTGCTCACCGAGACCTGCGGGGCCGACACCAGCGGCTCGAACTGCTGCTGGGTGGGCATTTTGCGGACGGTGGTGCGCCCCATCAGGGCCTGCCAGCAGTCTGCCAGCACCTGCGGCGAATGGAAGAGATCATAGGTGTTGTCCCATTCCAGCCGGGCCGGGGTGCGCACGAACACGGTATATTCCTCTCCCCGCTCCCGCAGACGGGCGGCCATCCGGCGGCACTGGTCATATTCAATGAGCCGGCCGGTGAGCTCCTGCTTCATCCGCTCGCCCTCTTCACTGCGGGGCAGCAGCAGGTAGCTCTTCATCTCCACCAGGTGGGCGGCCATCTCGATAAAGGCGCTGGAAATTTCAGGGTCGGTGCTCTCGGCCGATTCCACCGCGCGGGTGTACTGGTCGATAAGCTCCAGAATGGGGATGTTGTGCAGGTCCATCTTGTGCTTCTGCACCAGCGTGAGCAGCAGCTCCAGCGGGCCCTCAAAATCCTCCAGACGGAAGGTCAGTTCTTCTGCCACTCAGATCACCGTCCCGATGGTTGCATAATACGCAGAATAGGCGATCTGGTCGATGTAGCCGGTGCCGAGATCCAGCAGATCCCAGACCACATCATTGAAGGTGCCCAGCACGCCATCCAGCACACCGGCCCAGACAGCTGCCAGCAGGATGACGAAGATGACGCGCTCGTACCGCATGATCTGGAAGTAGATGCGCTGGGGCAGCACCACCAGCAGGATGCGGCTGCCGTCCAGCGGCGGGATGGGGATGAGGTTGAACACCGCAAGGCCCACATCCATCATCACGAAGTATTGGAGGAAGCGGGCTGCGAAAATCGTGATCATGGTGGTAGGGGCCCAATAATACAGGATCTTCCACGCCACCATGCCGAGGTAGGCCAGCAGCAGGTTGGCCGCCGGGCCTGCCAGCGCGGTGAGGGCCATGCCCCACTTGGGGTTTTTGAAATTGCGGGGGTCGGTGGAAACAGGCTTTGCCCAGCCCACCCCGGCAAAGATCATGCAGAGGGTGCCCACGAGGTCAAAGTGGCGGAACGGGTTCAGGCTGATGCGGCCCTCCCGCTTTGCGGTGGGGTCGCCCAGCAGCCAGGCGGCCAGCGCGTGGCCCGCCTCATGGAACGGGATGGCGATCAGGGTCACCAGTGCCCGGATGAGATAATACATTCCTTGTGCGGTCATTCGTTTCTCCCTCGGTTGGATTTTATCCTATTGTACTATTTTTTCGCTTTTGGGGCAAGGGTTTGGCCCTGCAAGAAAAAAGTTGCAGAAAAATCAAATTTGCTCTTGCTTTTTCTCCGCATCTCTGGTAAAATAGTCAAGCTGATTATTTTGAATTCCATACTTCACTGTAGGAGGTGCAAGTACCATGGCTAAGTGTGAATGCTGCGGCAAGGGTGTTACCTTCGGTATCAAGGTCTCCCACTCTCATCGCCGTTCCAACCGTACCTGGAAGCCGAATGTCCGTCGTGTCAAGGCGGTCGTGGAAGGCTCTCCCAAGTATATCTACGCATGCTCTCGCTGCCTGCGCGCTGGCAAGGTTACCCGCGCTGTCTAAGTAGCTGCATCTGCCGGTCACTTTGTCGAGTGGCCGGCTTTTTTGTTATCTTCTGGAGGGATCGACGATGGCTCTGCCAAATGACCCGATCATGCTGCTGAGCATGATCAACCTGAAGCTGCGGGACTTCTACCCCACTCTGGACGCGCTGTGCGAGGATCTGGATGAGGACAAGGCCGCGCTGTGTGCCAGGCTTTCCGCTGTGGGGTACGCCTATGACCCCCAGCGCAATCAATTTGTGTGACAACAGGAGGATGCTGCCATGATCCAAGGGACGTATTATAAGGAATGGAGCCGGATGCTGGGCCGCGACATGGAGTTCAAGGTCTACGGCCATGCCGGTACGCCGGTGCTGGCTCTGCCCGCGCGGGGCGGCCGCTTTTACGACTGGGAAAACAACGGGATGCCCGATGCCATTGCCCCGCTGCTGAATGAGGGCAAGGTGCAGCTGTTCTGCGCCGACAGCATCGATGCCGAGAGTCTGCTGGCCGGGGACACAGCTCCCCGCCGCCGGGCCGAGATGCAGGAAAAGTATTTCAATTACCTGACAAGCGAGCTGGCTCCCCGCATCCTGACCCTGAACGGTGCCAAAAAGGACACCCTGCTCTGGGCGGTGGGCGTGGACACCGGTGCGTATCAGGCAGTGAACTGCCGCCTGCGCCGCCCCGAGGTGTTCGCGGGTGCCATCGGCCTTTCCGGCCTGTACGATGTGAGCCGTTTCCTGGGCAATGCAGCAGATGACCTGGTCCTGCGCAATGCCCCCCTGGCCTATCTGGCAGAGGAGGGCCTTGTGGACAAGAAGCTGCTGGCAAAGGCTGAGGAGAATTCCCTTCTCCTCTGTGCCGGTCAGGGCAGCTACGAGGGCGACGCGCTGGTGGACACCCAGGCCATGGCCGATGCACTGACCGACTGCGGCCTGCCCGTGCATCTGGAAGTGTGGGGCAGCGATGTCTCCCACGACTGGTACTGGTGGGGCAAAGAGCTGAATCTCTTTGCCGCCCGTGTGTTCGGCTGATGGAGGTGGAGGATGCCTGAATTCATTCTTGGTGCGCGCGGCCACGATTTTGGCCGCCATGACCCCGAGACCCTCTTTTCCTCCATCGGGCAGGCAGGCTTTGCCTGCACCCAGCTGGCCTTTCCCAAGGCGGTGGAGGGCGTAAAGAGCTATGACGATGTGACTCCTGCGCTGGTGGAGCGGGCAAGAGCGGCTGCGGCAGCATCCGGCGTGGGCATTGCCGTGGACGGCACCTATGTGGAGCTGAGCTATGTCGACGAGGACAAGCGCCGTGCCGAGGTGGCAAAGGTGCTGAGCCAGATCCCTGTTGCCAAGGCGCTGGGTGCAGGCTGCATGGGCAGCGAGACCACCAACATGGCCAAACAGCCCGGTGTGACCCGGAAGGAGGCACAGGAAGCGCTCCTGCGCAGTCTGGGCGAGATCCTGCCTGCCTGCGAAGAGCAGGGAGTGCTCTTTGCCGTGGAGTGCGTCTACTACCACGCCATGAATACCCCCGAGGCAGTGCGGATGGTGCTGGACACCATGGCAAGCCCCAACCTGCGCGTCATCTGCGATTTTGCCAACTATGTGGGCCCGGAGGCCGCGTCTGTGGATGCACAACGCCGCATCTGGGATAAGGTGGGCAGCTGGTATGGCGACAAGATCACGGCGGTCCATTTCAAGGGCCAGAACTTCCAGCCGGATGGAACGCTCTATTCCACCAGCCTGGAGGATTCCTGCGTGGACTACGCCGGCGGCTTTGAGATGCTGCGGCAGATGCCGCAGGCTTCCCTGCCCGTGCTGCGGGAGGAAGCTGTGCCCGCCCGCGCCGCAAGCGACCTTGCCTTTATGCGCAGATTCGCCTACTGATCGTTCCGGATGCTTCAAAGGCTCTGTTCCCCGTTTGGGGCGCAGGGCCTTTTGTTTTATCTTCTGCGTTCATAAAAAATTCACAATAATACCCCCCAGCCCTACTTGCAGAAACAGGACCGCCGTGCTATAATGCAGCTATGGTACAAGATACCCCCAAGGGGTAACGAAAGGAGAATAGACATGAGCGATGTGAACAAGATCCCGGAGGGCAGCTGCCCCCACTGCTCCCCCGCCCCGGCAGAAGCACCCTGCTGTGCCCCGGCTGAGGGAAGCACCGGCTGCGGCTGCCGCCACAAGCAGCGCACCGAGGAGGAGTACAAGCACCTCATCACCCGGCTGAACCGCATCGAGGGCCAGATCCGGGGCATCCGGAGCATGGTGGAAAAGGACGTGTACTGCACGGATATTCTGGTGCAGGCCGCTGCCGCCAGAAGTGCCCTGAACGGCTTTACCCGAGAGCTGATCGACCAGCACCTGAGCACCTGCGTGGCGGAGGACCTGAAAAACGGCGGTGAGGAGAAGCTGCAGGAGTTTTTGTGGATCCTGAACAAGCTCGTTTGATCCCATTCACGCAGCGTTTTTTATCGGAGGGAAACAATGGAACAGTATACTGTTACGGGCATGAGCTGCGCGGCCTGCTCTGCCCGGGTGGAAAAGGCCGTAAAAGCTGTGCCCGGCGTGACCAGCTGCTCGGTGAGCCTGCTGACCAACTCCATGGGAGTGGAGGGCACCGCCAGCGCCTCGGCCATCGTCAAGGCGGTGCAGGAGGCGGGCTACGGCGCAAGCCCCCAGGCTGCTGCCGCCGAGACCCCCAGCGCCGAGCTGAATGCACTGGCTGACCACGAAACACCCAGGCTGAAGAAACGGCTCATCGCATCACTGGTCTTTCTGGCGGTGCTGATGTATTTTTCGATGGGCCACATGATGTGGGGCTGGCCGCTCCCCCACTGGTTCGACGGCAACCACGTTGCCATGGGTCTGGTCCAGCTGCTGCTGGCGGGCATCGTGATGGTCATCAACCAGAAATTCTTCATCAACGGCTTCAAGGGCCTGCTCCACCGTGCCCCCAACATGGATACACTGGTGGCGCTGGGTTCCTCGGCCAGCTTTCTCTGGAGCACCTACGCCCTGTTCGCCATGACCCGCGCTCAGGTAGACGGCAACGATGCGCTCGTCATGCACTACATGATGGAGCTCTACTTTGAATCTGCCGCCATGATCCTGACCCTGATCACCGTGGGCAAGATGCTGGAGGCCCGCTCCAAGGGCAAGACCACCGACGCGCTCAAGA
>ENA-UOJK01000548-UOJK01000548.1-human-gut-metagenome-genome-assembly--contig:-C116-NODE-548-length-34447-cov-15.731071_pt1 | contig 34447 bp, 23 predicted proteins | sample MGYA00242348_ERZ723895 | MGnify/ENA metagenome assembly ERZ723895
TGTATGTGTCATTTACACTTAAAATTATGCACTCCAACGGGCGCTGCCGTACTCCTTTTGCGGCAGCAGACGGTGCTTGCCGTACTTGACGCACAGGTAAACAAGCCCTGCCAGCAGCACAGCCGCCGTACCGCACGCCAAAGCGAACCCATCGGCAGAAATGAGCAACGGGTGCGCCAGCAGCTGCTGCAGGTTCAGCGCTGTCGCCAGTTTTTGCGTGACCGTGCCGTTTGTGGTTTGGTAGGTGCCGCCCATGCGGTTTCCCAGCCAGAACAGCAGCAGTGCCGCCGCAGCCAACACAGCGCGGGATGTTGATTTCGGCGGCGTCATAGGCGTTCCCCGTGTTCCGGCACGGGCGGTGTGCGGGTTTGCCCGGCTTCGCGGGCACGCGCAGCCAACCGTGCGGAAAGCTCCTGCAGCGTCGGGCGCTCCTGCCCGCGCTCTGCAATGCAGTTTTCCAGCGCAGTCTGGATACGATCCACGTCCTGCCCCTTGAACCATAGGTACATCCGCCCGCTGTCCTTGTCTTTTGTCACAGAAAAATCTACCGAATATTGGTCAAGCTGCCGCTTGACAATGCGCAGTGTCCTGTCGTTCACGTCCACAGATGCCAGCTGCCGATTCTGCCGGTTGAGTTCTGCCAGCGATTGCTGCCCATAGCTTCGGCCCTGCATGGCCTGTACGGTCAGGCGCAGGATATCCAAAATGCTTTGGCTTGCATAGCGCGCGGCACTGATCTCCACGCGCACAGCGGTTTCTTCTATCATAGTTTTTCACCATTCCTTCGTTTTGCAACCACCAGCAGCCTGCCGTTTTCCTGGGAGTACTCGCAGGTGGATAAAGTCAGCAGCTTGTCGCCGTATTGGGCGTTCACGCCGGTGTCGTACAGTGCCCGCTCCTTGCAGGCTGCCACATAGTCGGCAAAGTCCATCGCATCGGCGGCATCCACAAACCTATGGAAGGCAAACGCATCGGCGGCAATCCTGCACACCGCCAGCACCTCGTACTCGTCACGGCGGGTCAGCGTGTCAAAGTGTATCGTTCGGTGGGTTTCCCAAAAAGAACGGCTCTGATACCGCACAAGGTCTGAAAACATCGACCCGTCTTTCATGTTGTGACCGTAAAGAATAACGTTGTCCGAGGGGGCTTGCACATCGCAGTTTTCCTGCGCAAAGGGACAGCCGAAGTCGGTGTAGCGTCCCGCAAAGTCGTGTTTCAGGTAGTAGTTCGGCTCATCCACGCGCTGCACAACGGGGTAGTCGATGTCGGTGCCGTCGATGCGAATCCAGCCCACCATGTCGGGGTTTTCCTCGGACAGCGCGCGGTACTCGTCCGGCGGTGTTACCTCCCCTGCCTGTGTAGGCGTGGGGTCTGCCCGCTGCACGGCTGCGGCAAGCCGCCCGTAGACGGCGGCCTGCCGGTGGGATTTCACGCCGTACCAAAGCAGCAGGGCGGCACTGCCGGCAAAAACCGTTGCAAAAAACGCAAGCAGAAAGCCGTAGGTTCGTTGGCTCATGGGCTTACACCACCCACGGCATCGGGCGATTGTGCTTTGCCGCGTAGTTCTCAATTTTTTTCTCCCAACTCGTACTGCTGCAGGCGAGTGGGCAGGCTGTATTCGAGCGTGCGTACCTTTACGCCGTGATCCATCGCACACTTAAAAAAGCCGAACAGCTGGTGCTCGTTGCCGCCGATTTCCCGCATACGGCAGATGTACACGCGGTCCACATTGCCCGCCTTGATTTGCTGCACCATGTCGCGGTAGCCGCGGCGCATGGTATGGGTGCAGGTCAAGTCCATACCGCCGCCCGCAATGCAGCAGCCATCGCGGGCAGCCTGTTGGCAGCAGGCGTTAAAGCTCGCCTGGGTTTCCGGCAGGTTGTCAGGCACACGCGCGTAAATCCACGCGCGTGGCTGATTCTTGTTGTTTTCAGTCATAATTTTTTCTCCAATCTGTGAAATTTTCTCTTTTTACGCACTCGCAACAGATTACTCATAAAAAATGGGTGGCCCTCGTGGGTCACCCATAGTGGTCAGATGGTTCATTTTGGTGTTCCTTATTTGCTTTCGTCGTCCTGTTTGGCAGCCGACTTACAGTGGACGCACCTGTAAATCAGTGCCGTCAGCCCTGTCAAGGAAAGACCCGCCAGTGCCAGAATCAGCCCCAGCGGGAAAGTATCGCCTGTCTGGGGAATCAGCGGTGTGGGGGTCGGGGTACTCGGCGGTGTCGGCTGCACGGGCTGTTCAGGGATGGGTGCATCCTTCATAACCACGCGCTGCACCTCGCCGGTTGGCAGCACCGTAAACGGTACGCTTTCGGCAAAAGTGTATCCGTCCGGGGCTTTCACCTCGGTCAGCGTATACTCTCCTGCGGGCAGCTTTTCGATATAGTGCGGCTTGTCGGAAGATACCCAGCGGTCAATTTCCTTGCCGTCTTTATCGGTGATGGTCAGCTCCGCACCGGGCAGTTCTTCCATTGTGGTCAGGTCCTTCTTGGAAATTTCTACCTTGATGACATCGTCCTGCATCTCAAACTGCTGCACCTCACCGGTGGGCAGCACCGTAAACGGTACACTCTCGGCAAAAGCATAACCGTCAGGGGCTTTCACCTCGGTCAGCGTGTAATCGCCTGCGGGCAGTTTTTCAATGTAGTGCGGTTTGTCGGTGGATACCCAGCGGTCAAGTTCCTTGCCGTCCTTATCGGTAATGGTAAGCTCCGCGCCGGGCAGTTCCTCCATTGTGGTCAAATCCTTCTTGGAGAATTCTGCCTTGATGGTGTCATCGCGCATAATCACGGTTGCATCGTCCAGCAGTTTCCAGTCATCCCACGTCCAAAACAGCAGGGACTTCTCGGTCAAATAGTAGACCTCGGCTTCCTGCAGGTTGCTGCCGTCCTCGTCCGCCTTTTGCAGCAGACGGAAGGTAATATCATCCGCCAGTGCGTAACCATCGGCAGGGCGGGTTTCGGTCAGGGTGTAGGCATCGCCCAAGTACAGCCCAGTCACACGGTAGGGCGTGTCGGTAGATACCCAAGAGGTCACCACATTGCCATCTGCATCTTTAATTGTCAGAGTGGCACCGGGCAGTTCCTCGTCGTTGGTCAAATCGCGCTTGCTCACCCACATTTCTGTAAGCTTGTCGGTGCAGGTACTTTCCAAAACCCGCACAGCCTCGCCGTCATAGGTAAAGGCGACTTCTATCGGGTTTTCGTTGACGTAGTAACCCAGCGGGGCGCGGATTTCTTTGACGATATATTTGCCGCTATTGGTGGTGGCATCCTTGTGGGTGCTGCTGCCGTACTGCTCACCGCGGATGGGAATATCGCAATCGAAGTAGGTGGTGCCGTCCGCATTGGTTTCGGGGCTGGTGGCTACCAGCTCACCGGCTGCAAAAACAAGGCTGCCGTCTGCATCGTAGATGTCATCGGCGGTGTACAGGTTAAACACGGCACCGGCGAGATACTTGCCGCTTTCCAAGTCGGTTTTGCAGATGCCGACCTTTGCCTTTTCGCGCTCGTTATGGAATTCGACAGCGTCAGCCGCAACAATTTCCTGCGTCTGGTTGTCCCACACAAGGGTCACATCAAAGGCGGCATCCGTGCCCACATAGCCATACGGCGGTTTGGTTTCCTCAATGTGATAGCTGCCCAGCGGCAGGGTCACGCTGACCTCACCGATGGTACCGTCATGGATGACGCCCAGAAAATCATAGGTAGCCGCGGTGCGCGCAGGGGCAAACACGGCGGTGTCGGCAGCGCCGTCGCCGGTGATGACCACTGCCACCACATCACCCTTGGCGTACCAGAGCGTGCGATTGCCGTAGTTATCCAGCTGGCGATCCTGCGTGTAGATGTCCTCGGCTGCCGTGATGGTGTACTCGGCACCTGCCAGCGGGCGGGTTTCATACACGAAGTTGCCGCTTTCTGCCTCGCCGGTCATCCACGGGTCAATGCCGCCCGGCTCAGACTGCCAGCCGGTCAGCACCTCGCCGGTCTTGCGGATGGTCAGCTTGCCGATGGTTTCGTGGTTGGAATACTTCTCACCAATCACCAGCGTATCCATGCCGTTCTCGTTTTTGTCGCCGGTCGCCTGATAAATGCGGTCGGTGGTAATGGTAAAATCGACATAGTGACTTTCCGCATCCAGCCACTCGTTATAGAATCCGTTGGGCGCGGTGGTTTCCACGATGCGATACTTACCCAGCGGCAGTTTTTCGGGCAGGGTCAGGACGCCCTCGGCGTTGGTGTAAAAGGTGGTGATATTCTTGGTCAGGTGTCCGTTCACCGTGTCGGTCATACGCACCAGCTTGGGCGCGCCGTTTTCTAAGCGGTAGTTGCCGTCATCGTCCAGATAATAGATTTGGAATGCCGTTCCCGGCAGCAACACGGGCTTGCCGGTTTCCTCGTCAATTTTGGTGATGCGCAGGTAAACCTCGATTTGCTCGTCCAGAACCGTGAATTTCTGGTAGCTGTCAGAGGCAGTAAGCACACTGCCCTTGGGCGTTGCCATCGCGCTCATCGGGCTGTTGCGGTCAATGACCACCAAGTACGGTTCCGCCTGATACAAATCCTTGGGAACGGTGGTTTCGACCACCAGATAGGTGCCGTAGGGCAAGCCCTGTACACGGATGTTGCCCGTGTCGTTGCTGAAAATTTCCGCCAAACGGTACTCGTTGGCGGTGCCGGTGGGCTGCCAGCCGTCACCCTTGCCGTTTTTGTTGTCGTCCGCTGCGGACAGCGTTTTGTTGTAGGCGGCAATTTCGGCGGCGTCGACCTCATAGGTTTTAGCAACCGCCTGTCCCTCGCCGGAGAAATCCCACTTAGGATGGTCATTGTTGTAGTTCTTGTCGAGGTAGCAGTCTAAGATGCTTTGCAGGCTGTAAGCGCCCGTCTGGCTTTGGGTAAACTGTGCGGCTTTGGACAAATCGGACACCAGATAAAAGGTAAAGCCCGCGCCCTCCAGTTCCTGCCCGTTGGATTCGCCGCTGGAGGAAATGATTTTGCTGATTTCCACATTGCCCTTGGCGATTTGATCCTGGCTTTCGGCAAGGGCATTGTCGCGGTGAATGTGGTAGTTTGCCCTGTACACGGCATTGTCTTCGGCAAAGGTGGTTTTCTCGACATACCAGCCCTCATCAGCGTAAGCAGGCGTAATGTAGTAGTTGTGTTCATCGCACAAGTAGCCGTTGGCAAAGGACAAGGAATAGGCATCGTAGGTTACCGTGCCGTCCAATGCCTTGCCCTTGGTGATGGTGCTGAACTGATTCTTGTACACCCAATCGATGTACTGCCCGCCGCTGCTTGCCAGTGCCGCGACCTGCCCGGTGGCAGCCTTGGTGCGGCTGTCCACGGTGGGATAGGTGCCGGAAACAGCAAGAGCGCCCTCGCGCAGCGGAATGACCGTGCCGGTGGAGCGCTCTACTACATAATATTTGCCGAGGTACAGGTTTGCGAAGGTCAGCCAGCCGTCCTCGATTTTTGCGCTGGCTACCAGATGGTCTTTTTTGAGCACCGGCAGGTAATCCGATACCCACTGCCCGCTGTTGTCGCGGATGGTCGTGTGCCAGATGGGATTGCCATCGGCATCCACGATTTTGGAATAGTCCACAACGCCGGTCACACCGTCCGGGTGGGTGATGTCCTCGGCAGCATACAGGTCGTACACGGCACCGTCCAGCGCGGCGTTGCCGTGATTTTCAACGTACTTTGCAGCATCCAAGTCCACCTTGGAAATACTAATTTCGCCCAAGGTACGGTCATTTTTCATAACGCCGTCCGTGGCGGTGGTGGTGTAGCTGTCCTCGTTGGCCGCTTTGCCGCTGTTGTCGGTGCTGTAAATGCGGGTGGGGTTCTTGTACACATTGGAAATCATGACAGTGGTTTCCACGCCGCCACTGGTAACCAGCTTGGTGCCGCCCTTGTCGGCTGTCAGGATGTCGGCATTGTAGTCAGCATTGTCCAGCCATAGCACGGAACTGTCATTGTCCTGCGTAATCTCGATATAATAGGCACGCTTGCCCAAGGGCGTTCCTGCCGTGCCGGGGTGGTCGATGTCCGTCCAGTCGCCAAAATACCCGGCAGGGGCTTTGGTTTCCACAAGGATAAACTTGCCCTGATTGCGCTGGGTGTAATACAGCGTGTGGCGCATCGCGTCATTGACAGCATAGGCGGCGCTGTTGATGACTGCATAGCTGCCATCTCCCTGACGCTGCACGCTGTAGGTGTTGTAGCCGCCTGTTGCAAGAAACTTATTACTTACACTGTCCCACTGATAAATTTCAAACTGGGCGTCGGCGGCAATCGGGTTGCCGGTTTCGCTGTCGGTTTTCTTGAGGTTGACCTGCAAACTCCACTCGTCATTTTTCATGACATAGTCATTGTTGGTGTTTGCGGGTACCGAAATCGTTTGGCTGCTGCCGTTCGTGCCCCAGTACTTGCCGAATCCATACGGTACTGTGATTTCTTCATAGCGGAACTGAATGCTGCCCAGCTGCGCTTTGGCTGCTGCTATAGCGTTGTTGACAGCGTTCTGGGCCTCACCCTGCAATTCCGCAATTGCTGAATCGCGGGCACTGTTGGCGGCCGCATCAGCAGCCTCCTGCGTGGTGAAAGGACCAACCTGTCCATTGCGAGTGCCCGATGTTTTGGTAACGGCATAGTGCAGACTCCAGCTTGCGCCTGCATCGCCGCCGTTCTTCTGGTAGTTGTCATCGGCGGTGTGACCGCTGGTGGTTACAGTTTGCTTTCCGGCAGGGCTTATGCTCCAACTGCCGCCCTCAATGGTGCCGGATTTGGTGATGGGCTCGATTTCGATGGTCGCGCCGTCCACCTTTTCCTGCGTTTTCAGCTGGATCTTATCCGCGCGGATTCCGTAGGAAAAATCAAAACTGCCGCTGGCGGTCTGGGCGGGTGCCTCCCAGCTGGCGTAGTATTCCTGCACAACAGGTTCCGGCTCAGGTTCCTCCTCGCCGATTTCGGGACCAATCAGGGCAACGGTCTGCCAACCTGCACGACCGGGATTGTAGATGTAGGTGTAGTACCCGCGGGCAGAGGCGTAGGTTTCCACGCCGTTCAGCAGCTCATCGGCAGAGGCAAGATAAATTTCCGCCGCGGTGCTTTCGGGAAAGTTTTCAATGATATACATCTGCACATCGTCATAAATTGATGTGCAGAAATCCAAAAGAGAGGTTTCTTCACCCTCGTCAGCGGAAAAAACGGCGGGCAGATCGTCTGCATCGCCCAAAGAAAGCTGGTTCAAACCACCCCAGATGCGAATCTGGTTGCCGTAGTGATCACCGGGGATGCACTGGTCTGCGTTGACCGTGGAAGTGTTCACATAGGTGTATGTCGGGCATCCTGCAGGCTGACCGTTGGCACCGTGGGTGCAGCAGTAGGCGGGTTCGCCGTTGAACCAGATCAGCCAAGTGCCGTTGACCTTGGCAACCTTGGTAATCTTGCCGCTTGTCACCGCAGGGGTAGGGCGCTCGGCAAAGGCGGCAATTTCGCTGTCAGGGAAAGGAAACTCGGTAGTCGCATTGCGGTCGATGGTCACCTGCAAGGTTTTGGTCAGGCAGCTGCCGTCCGGCGCGGTATAAACTAGCTGCGCGGTAAAATCTGCATCTGCCTGCACATACACGCCCATCACCGCAGCCGAAGTTTCGCTGTATTCGCTATGCAGCAGGCTTTCTGCGTTTTCAACGGGTGCGCCGTAGTAGTCCAGCAGGGTCACACCATCCGGCAGAATCAGATCAAGGGTACTGCCATCGGCGGGGTACTCCACCTGTGCCAGAATCGGCACAATGGCGTAGTCGCCATCTTCCAGTAAGGGCGCTGCCAGCGTCAAGTTGTCGCTGTCCAGCGCCTCGGCGCTCAAATAGCTATCCTGCTCTAAATCGGCATCCCACGCGCCAAGCCCAATTTTGGTTTCGCCGGTCGCCACCGGCAAACCGTAGCTGCCAAGGTAAGAGCCTGTGGGGGCGTCCGGCATATCCTGATACAAAACCTCACCGTCAAAGGTGTAAGGCTCGTTTTCTTCAGCAGGCTCGTCCGTGGTTGGTGCCGTGCTTTCCTCGGTAGCTGCTCCGGGGTCGGGGCTGCTGGCATCGGTCTGTCCGCTGTCGGTTTCAGTTTCATCGGTCTGTTGTTCCTCAGTGGCGACCGTGCTTTCCTGTGGCGGGGGCGTTTCGGCAAACGCGCCGACCGGGAACACGGAGCAGCACATCATGGCTGCCATGGCCAGCGCCAAAAGGCGGTGGCTGAATTTTTTCTTGTAATTCATAACAGTTATCCTCGCTTCGTTTTTACAAAATAAGCCGGCAACAAATTTCCGGTGGGCTGCGGCAGGGTATAAAAATACCCCGCCGGAATGTTCCAACGGGGTGCATCGTCATATTCTTCTTTCTATCGTTGTTTTTCAGGATGCTATAGAATTCTCTTTCTTGGAAAAGCTTTCCAGAAACTCCGGCAATTCGTCCTCTGACAGCTCGTCCATAACCACAAGGGTCAGATACTCGGCTTTTGTCATGGTAGGTTCAAAACGCCGCGCAATAGACCCGCCGACATTCGCATACCCTACAACACGAACCAATTCCTTCTTCATCAACTTGTTGAGCAAGACAAACACCGATCTGGATTTCCATGTGGCCTGTCCGGTCGCCTGTACGGCTTCCACAATTTGACTGGACGTCATAGGTTTCTTTGCGTTCCAAAAAGCCTGCATCACGCCGTTTTCTGAAGGCGTCATTCTAAGAGAGTTCTCTGTGATTCCCACGGGATTTCCTCCTGTCACTGAAATGTTACGGTCCAATAGGTGTATTGCCCCTCTGCCGTTTGGCAGAACCAGCAGCCAACGCCCATGGACGTAAAGCTCGGCTCCATAATGTTGGCATAGTGGGCGGGGCTGCCCTGCCAGCCTGTGCAAACGGCGCTGGCGGAACCCAGCGGACCGGCGGCGCAGATCTCGCTGCGGGTGGCCATGCCGCTGTGGTCAAAGGGACCGCCCGCCACAAAACTCTCGCATCGGGCATCGGCAGCGGCGCTCAAACCGCTGTCCATGGTCAGCGGTGCCAGACCACCGGCGGCGCGCATCGCGTTGATGTTCTCCTGCACCGCCCAATAAGCGGAATCGGAGCTGTCGATGCTCCACCACTGTTCGGTGCCCGCTGCCAAATCAAACGGCAGTGCGCCGTAGCTCATGCTGACCTGTTCAGGGGCAGCTTCCGCAACCGGCGCGGCGGTGGGTTCCGGTGTGGGTTCGGGCGTTGGTGCAGGGGTTGCTGTCGGGTTCGGCGTCGGGGTAGGTGTTGCCGACGGCGTTGGGCTCGGCGTGGCGGTAGGTACAGCGGTGGGTTCGGGGGTTGCCGTGCTTTCCGCTGCAGGGGCAGACACGGCAGACGGGCTACTTTCCGCCAAAACGTCGGCAGAATTTGCCGGCGCAGAGCAGGCGGTAAGCATAAGGACCGCAAGGGCAAATATACATTTTTTCATAAGGATACCTCATATTCTATACAGGCAGGTGTACAGGGCGGTGGCAGCTGCCAGCAGAATACCACCCGTCCAAAACAAAAGCTGCGGGACGCCATAGGGGCAAACCAGCAATGCGACCAGCGCCGAGGCAGCCGCCTCGGCATAGCAGCGGTCCAGCAGCGCCAGCACGGCAGCGATGCCGCCCAGCCCCGAAAGCAGCGTGCCCACCGCTGTGCAAAGCCCGAACAGAAGCTGCAAAATAAGCCCTGCAGCGTATAAAATCAGCACGATCGGCACCATCACAACACGAAGCACCCACAGCAGCAGGTAGTTTTTCTTGAGCTGTATCATCATTTTCCATCGCCTCCACCTTTATCATACAGCTTGGCAAAAATAATGCAAGGCTGTCGATTTACCGTTCGGGCTCACACTCCTTTTCGATGGGCTCGGCACAGGGCGGCTCGTTAATTTCTTCGGCTTCGCCCTCGATTATCGGCGCGTCGCTGCCCACATTCAACAGTGCATCCAACTCGGCAAGGCGGGCGCTTTTGTCTGCCAGCTCCTGCTCCTGCGCAAAGGGCTGCTTTAATTCTTCCTTGGCGTCAATCAGCTGCTTTTCGGCCTGGGCGAGTTGCGTTTGCAGGTTCTTTATTTCTTCCGGCAGAGCGTTGATGACATTTTGCAGACGCACCATATTGCCCGCCGCATCGGCACCGAGCTCCGTGGCATGGGTCGCTGCACCCACAAGGTGCGCTTCAAATACTTTGGCAAGCGGCACATAAAGCACCTGCAGGGTAAGCCCCGCGTAGTGCCCGACGCTGACCGCGTGGTTGACCCGCACGGCCGCCCCCACAAGCCCCAGCAGTGCTTTGCCGGCATCCTCGCGCTTGTCGTAGTGTCTGCCGTCCAGCTCGATGTCAAAAATCAGCTTTTGGTCTTTGTCGTAGCATTGGGTTTGCCGGATGGTTTGTCGGTCTTTCTCGTAGTTTTCAATGCTGCATCGCGTACTCTGGATTTTGCGCGGGATAAACCCCGTCACGGCATCTTCCAGACGGTAATGCTGGCTGGTGTAGGCGGCTTTCAGGCTGCGCAGACGGCTGACCTGAATGTCCAGATCCATCTTCTCTTTGATCATGGGGTTGCCGGCCGCCAGCGCTTTGACTTCCGCGTAGGATAACGCCGCCTCGTCCATATCCTCACAGCTGCGCGCCGGGGATTTTGACGTCATTATTTGCGAAATAAACTTCTGTTTGTTTTCCACCAACTGCCAGCTGTAGGCGTCAAAAGTTGACTCTGTAACGTAAATAAATATGGACACTTCCTTGTTCAGGTTGCCTTGGCGCACCATGCGTCCGTTGCGCTGGGCAATGTCGGCAGGCCGCCACGGGCAGTCGAGATGGTGCAGTGCCACAAGACGCGTCTGGACATTGGTTCCGGCGCCCATTTTCTGGGTGCTGCCCATCAGCACCCGCACGGTGCCGTTGCGTACCTTGGCGAACAGTTCTGCTTTTTTGGCTTCGGTATCGGCATCGTGGATGAACTGCACCTCCTCTTTGGGGATGCCCCTTGCCACAAGCTTGCTGCGGATATCGTTGTACACATCAAAGCCGTCGGCGCGGGGTGTGCTGAGGTCGCAAAAAATCATTTGAGCCGAGCGCTGCGATTTCGTCTTTTCCCAAATGGTAAAGACCTGCTCCACACAGGCGTTGGCCTTGCTGCCGGGGTCGTCGGGCAAAAGCGGATTCATCAGGCGCTGATCCAGCGCCAGCTTGCGCCCGTCGTTGGTAATGTTCAACATGTTGTCCTCGCTGGGGTTGACCTCGCGGTTGCGGACTTTTTCGGCACGGTCGGCAAGGTTTGCGACCATGTCTTTCTGGATCTGGCTCGGCTGCAGGGCAATGTTTGTAGGCTTGCCGCCAGTCAGTTCGGGCACAGGCAGATGCAGCATATCGGCGGTCTGAATGTCGGCACACTGCTTGAACATACTCATCAGCTCCGGCAGGTTATAAAACCGCGCGAATCTCGTTTTTGTGCGGTAGCCTGTGCCTTCGGGGGCAAGTTCGATGGCTGACACGGATTCTCCAAAGGTCGATGCCCAGCTATCAAAGTTGAGCAGCCCTTCCTGCTCCAAAAGTCCGCGCTGCAGGTAGCGCATCATCACATACATTTCGGTCATCGAGTTGGAAATCGGTGTGCCGGTGGCAAACACGATGCCGTGCCCGCCTGTCACCTCGTCCAGATACATGCACTTCATCAGCATATCGCTGCTCTTTTGGCTTTCCGTCTGGGATATACCCGCCACATTGCGCATTTTGGTGGTGATCATCGCGTTCTTGAAGTAGTGCGCCTCGTCCACCATCAGGCTGTCCACGCCGAGCTGTTCAAAGGTCACGACATCGTCCTTGCGGCTTTGGTCGTTGAGCTTGTCCAGCTTGCGTTGCAGCTGTTTTTTCATGCGTTCCATCTGCTTGATGGTAAAGTTTTCGGCGCGTGCCGCCTTGAGGCTGGCTGTCTGCTCCACCACATCATCGATCTGCTTTTGCAGGTACATCTGCTGGCGTTCAAAGGAAAGCGGGATTTTTTCAAACTGACTGTGTCCGATGACGATGATATCAAAGTTGCCGGTGGCGATGCGGGCACAGAACTTTTTTCGGTTTGCTTTTTCAAAATCCGTTTTGCGGGCAACCAGAATTTCGGCGTTGGGGTACAGCAGCAAAGCCTCGGCTGCCATCTGCTCGGTCAGGTGGTTGGGCACCACGATCAGCGTTTTGCTGCAAAGTCCCAGCCGCTTTTTCTCCATGGCGCTGGCTACCATCTCGAATGTCTTCCCTGCCCCCACTTCGTGTGCCAGCAGCACATTGTTACCGTACAGCACATGAGCGATGGCGTTGCGCTGGTGCGGGCGCAGGGTGATTTCAGGGTTCATGCCGGGGAAATGCAGGTGGCTGCCGTCGTACTCGCGCGGGCGCAGGCAGTTGAATTTGGTATTGTACATCGATACCAACCGCTGGCGGCGCGTCGGTTCCTTGAAGATCCAGTCCTGAAACTGCTCGCAGATCAGGCGCTGCTTTTCCTGGGCTGCCTGGGTGGCTTCCTTATTCAGAGCATAAGTGACGCTGCCGTCCGCCTCCCGCACCTTATCACGAATCTGGATCGTGCGCAGGTTCAGCGCGCTTTCGGCAATCGTGTAGGCGTTGGCACGGTTGGTGCCGTAGGTCACCGTTGCCTTAATGTTGCTGTCCCCAAAGCGCTTGTTGCTGATGGACCATTCGCCGGTAACGGCAGCAAAGTTCACCTTGACAATGCGGCGCGTCAGATACGGCGCGTCCAGCAATTCGGATAGAAAATCCTGCACATCCTCTGTGGGGATCCAGGTTGCACCCAGCCGCACGCTGATTTCGCTAGCTTCCAGATCTTTGGGCTGCACCTGCTGCAAGGCGTCCACATTGACCTGCAATGTAGGGTCGCTTTGGGCTGCCACCTTTGCCGCCGCCAGCTTTTGCCGCACATTGCCGGAAAGATATTCGTCCGCCGCATAGTAGATATCACTGCCGTCCGCTGCCTTTTCCAGCGGGTCGCGGAAGATAATGCCGGACAGATCCTCGATGATTTTCTCCTGCGGTTTCCCTGTCAGGTTGGACATATAGCTAAGGTCCACCCGCCCGACTTCCGTCAGGCTCAGCGCCAGTGCCTCGTCGGCGGTATCCACATGCTCGACCGCCTGTGCGGGGCGAATCGTGCGCTTGGTGAACATATCGGTCTTGCCCTTGAAGTTGCCCTCATCGTCCAGATCTTCCAGCGAGCAAAGCAGAAAATACCCCGAATCCTCACGGAATGCCGATGCCGTACCGCGGCTGTTGATGCGCCCGTATTTTTGGCTGTACGCATCGTACTGGGCGTTCAGCCGCACCTGCAAATTTTGGATGTACTCGTCCGGGTAGTTTTCCAGCTGTGCGTCAATGAGTTCGCGGCAGGTGTCCCGCAGGGGAACCAGCGCACGGATGCGCGCCAGCGCCGTGGCACCGGCTTGCACCACCCGCATTTTGGAATTTTCGCGGTAGTAAACAACATCGTCCCTGACGGTATAACTGAAATTGCGGACATTCGGGTCAGCGTCCAAGGTGCCGCTTTCTTCCTGCGCGTAGTCCTGCGGTTCTTCCAAGCTGTACTCAGCTTGCAGGTCGGCAAGGGCGGCGTCCAGCTGCGCTTCCAGCGAAAGCCCGTTTTCTATGGGGGCGCAGGTGGCACGCAGCCCGTATGGACCGCTGACCATCTGCATTTCGCCGCATATTTTTTCCGGGTGGTCGATGAAATATTGGTTCAGCGGGATGCCGTCCGCCGTTTGCCCGACATGGATCCACGGCACATCCTGCTCCAGCACGGTGCCGCGCTTTTGCAGAAACAGAATGTCGGAGGTCACTTCGGTGCCCGCGTTGGTTTTGAAGGTCGTGTTGGGCAGGCGCACCGCACCGATCAAATCACAGCGCGCTGCCAGATAGCGGCGCACCTCCTCGCTCTTTTTGTCCAGCGTGCCGGAAGTCGTGATGAACGCCATAATGCCGCCGACACGCAGTTTATCTACCGTCTTGGCTAGAAAGTAATCGTGAATTTGGAAGTGCAACTTATCATACCGGCGGTCGCTGACCTGATACTGCCCAAACGGAACATTGCCGATGGCAAGGTCAAAGAAACTGTCGGGCAGGTCGGCTTTTTCGTATCCTGCGATTTGGATTCGCACTTTCTGGTACAGCTGTTTGGCGATGCGCCCCGACACACTGTCCAGCTCAACACCGTACAGTTTGGCGTTGTGGGTGTCGAACTTACTGTGCCGATGCCCGAAGAACGCACCCACACCCATACTGGGTTCCAGCACATTGCCGCCCACGCAGCCGATGCGCTCCAGGGCGCGGTACATAGCGTGGATAACGGCGGGCGGGGTGTAAAAGGCTGTCAGGGTCGATTCCCGCGCGGCGGTGTATTCGTCCTCGGTCAAAAGGGTTTTCAGCTGTTCGTACTCGGTATGCCAGTTGTCCTTGCCGGGGTCAAAGGCATCTGCCAGGCCGCCCCAGCCGAGATACCCCGCCAAAACGTCCTGCTCGGCTTCGGTGGCAGGCGTGCCGCGCTGCTCGACGGCTTTCAGAGTTTGAATAGCGGCCACATTGGCGGCAAATTTTTCTTTCGCGCCCTTGGGCACGGTCGGTTCATAGGGTGCCAGATAGTTGGTCAGGTCATACTCGGCAGGTTCCGCCGCAGCGGACAGGTGCTCCACATCCGCCATCACTTCGATCACAAAGGGGCTTTCTGCCGGTTCGCGCTCCTCAATTTCGCTGCTGTCCACTTCCATCAGGGAGTCAAATTCCAGCGAGGACAGCAGGTCGCGGTTCATGGCTTTCAGCGAGGCAAAGGTTTCCTGCGCGTAGAGGGTGTTATCCACCAGTTTGCTGATGGTGCAGCGTTCCAGATCCGCGCAGACCTGAATGGTGTGCTGCTCGTCCTCGGTGGTGGTGTAGCCAAGGTCGATTTGCGTGAGGTCCGAAAAGTCGGCATCCGTGATGTCAAACTCATTTCTGAGATAATCCGCAATGTAGGAAAGCGCCTGTTTCATCTGGTCGGAATCGCGGTCGATTGGCGGCACTTCCGGCAGCACCATACCGCCGTTGCGGGGTTCTGCGTCCAGCAGCGGCTGCAGCTGTTCGCGGCTGACGGCGCGGCTGATCAGCGGGAAATTCTCGTCCCGCAGATGCACATCGAATTTGCCGATATTCTCCACCGTAAACGGTTGTCCGTTTTCCAGATAGACCACGCTGCCCTCGGCGCATACGGGCTTGATTTCCGGCACAACGACCGCGCGCGGGGGCTGCTTTTCCTGTTGCTGCGCCAGCCAGACGGGATACTCTTTTTCTTCTTCCGGTGTCAGGTAGCGCTGCATTTCCAGCAGGTAAGTAATGCGCTGCGCGGTTTCTTTCCACTTGAGTTTACGCTCAAACCGCCCGTCCGCGCAGGTCATTGTCAGCGTCAGCCCCGCAGGGCTGTGCCCGACCCAGCCGTGCCCGCCGTTTTGGTAATACCAGGTTCGACCGCCGCAGCCGTATTCTTTTTTCAAGAACTCGGCGTTATCGCCCCGCTTTTCGGTAAAATGCCGATAGATGCGCAGCTTGCCCTTCTCGAACCCGCTGCCGTCTGCAACGGCAAGGTTTACCTCCTCATCGGTGATATGGCTGCCGTCGTCCCTGATCGGCGCGTTTTCCATCGCACGGGGTATGGCGCGCTCCTGTTTTTCCTCGCTGCGCAGCTCGTCATCCGCCAGCAGGGTTTCTTCCTCACCGCGCGGGGCGTCCTCGGGCAAAGCAAAGGAAAGCTGCGTGTTTTCCTGCGGCAGGGCTTTCACATCAAGGGCTGCTGTCAGCTCATGCCGCCCGATCAGGTCGTTCAGCGCATTCGCCACCGCACGCCACGGCAGCAGCGTTTCGGCGCTGCGAGTCAGGTACGCGCCCTGCCAGACAAGCAGCCCGTCCTCCTGCCTGTGGAACCCCACGCGGGTGTCACCATCCAGCAGAAGTTCGGTAAAGATATCCTTGTAGCTGTCGCGCACAAAGCGCAGCCGATCAATCGACAGCGGCGACTTTTGGTAAAAGGCAAGGTAATCTGCGTTGGCGGCGCGGGAGGAGCTTTCGGTTTTCAACAGCTGCGGCAAAAGCTCTGCGGGAAATTCGGGCAAAGAAAAAGCGGAGGGCGATGGCTCGCTCTCCGCTATCGGGGCAGATTCAGTTAAATCTCGTACAGCATCGGCAAGACGGCTTCCTCCGCCTGCTGTTTCAGGCTGTTGCACAGCTGCGTCCAGCCCAGCGGGTTCGTCTTGCGGTTGGGCATCGGCGTTTTCTGCATCAGTTCGCGCAGGGTCTTGTCCACCATTTGCTGCGCGTCCTGCCCCATCTTGCGGCAGCTCGGCAGCAGCGTGCCCTCCAGCATCATGCGGTCGCACAGGGTCGGCTCGTTCTGTTCGAGATATTCCAGCCGCATCCTGCCGTAGCGGTTCAGCTTGACTTCGGGCGTGTTCGGCAGGCTCAGGTTGGGCACCAGATATCCGTTGCAGTTCGTGTACATCATTGCGGGCAGCCTCCTTTCGGCTATCAGGGTTTTCTTTCGGTTCGCTTATAGTATGCATCGGTTCCGCTTGTTTTGCAACACTGTCGCGCGCGCGATTTTGCTGCAAGATCGCCTGCCCGATTTCCTGCAGCAGCGGTTCCGCCACTGTCTGCAGATACCCGCCCAGACACAGGCTGATGGGGTAGGTGTTCAGCTGCGCGACCTGCTCAAATGCAGGAAAGCTGGCACTTTCGACCGACAGCCCCAACCGCAAAAACGCCATGTACACGGCGCTTTGTACGGCAAGGTCATGCATAAAAGCAAGCTGCTGTTCGGGCTTTGCCCAGGCAAGCGCGCTGCCCTGCACCGAGCGCTCGGTCACGCGGCGTACACGTCCGAACTGCTCGGCAGCGTTTCGGGTCGCCTGTTCAATCAGGAATACGCGCGGGTCGCCATCGGTCAGGCTCTGCAAAACGGCTTTGCGGTTTTCCTGTGTGACCTCCCACGGCGCGGCGGTCTTTTCGCCCAGTAAAAGGGTGTCGGTCATCGAGAACAGTGGATTGACCACCGCTCTGCCCTCGTGTCGCTGCAAAACCAGAATACTTTTGCTACCCCGCATGACCTTGCGGTGTGCCTGTTCGTTCCAGTAAGACATCGGCGCACAGGCGGTGGCATCGGGGCACTGGGCGTGGATCAGCAGCTGGTTCAGGTAGGTGGTGCGGTAATTGTGGGCAGCCGTAAACAGGAACCGCCGCCAGCGGTCCGGCGATGCCGTAACCTGCACGGCTGCCTTTTGCGCCAATTGGAAAATATCTTCTGTGTTGGGCATAGTCTTACCTTTCCGGTTCCTCCTGAACCTGTTCTTTTTGGCGTTGGACTGCGAGCTCATGCAGCTCCGGCAGCAGATGGCTTACATCCTGAAATTCCACAGAGTCCACATACAACGCCTGTTCTTTCCCGCCTTGTTCTAGGACCACAATGTCGCTGACCGAAAGTGAGCGCATACGGCGGCTGCAAGGGCGGCTGGGGGCGTTAAACTCCCGAAAGCACTTTTCCAAATCGTAATCTTTGGGCAGATTTGCAAGATACACGCTGCTGTAATCCGCTGTACGGATGCGGTTCTTGGCGTAGCTGTAACGCATAAAGCGATAGTCGGTGTCGGCAGTGATTTGGTAAATTTGCAGCTTATCCAGATTGTCCCCCGGCTGTGGGTGCTCAGGAGTAACGTAACAACCAGATTTAAAATTTGCGTCTGCATATTGCTGAACATGACAGCCATAGTGCCCGACATAAGCATGGGTTACGTCAATGTTCTTTACCGCTCTGAGCCGTTTGGTTCCGTCCGCATTTGTCTCAATCACGCGCTGCCCGTCACGCACCTGAAATAGTTCCCGCCCATCTCTGTTCAAGAATCGCGTGAATTGCAAACTGCTGCATAGCTCATGCGCGTAAAGCCATTCTGTAATGTGCATATCTTTTTCCACCTGTACCCATGTATAACCATCCCGCTGGGTATAGGTATGCGGTCGTACCCGGTCCACACCGATTACTTCTACAAGTTTCTTAGCCATTTGGGGGATTTGCGCATCACTACGGTCAGCGTAGGGACCGCGGTAGTCATCGCACAGGTAATTGATGCCATTTCGCACCTGTATGATTGCAACCGCTCCGTCCGGATTCTGACGATCTATACCTACCACCAATCGTGCATAAGGGAATCTTACCCGTTCATTCCAAGTGTGTTCGTTGTTATAGGGCATTTCACGCAGTTGATGATAACGCTGTTTCAAATCTGCGATATTGTCAAAGAATTCCGTTGGTGTTTGCTTTACAAATTGCTCCGTAAACGCACGGGTCATAGCATCCGGAATCAAGTAATACCGATACTCTGCCATATCAGCGCTCCTCCTCATGTGCTTGCTCATGAGCCATCTGTCGAAAATAGCTTTCCAGAATTTTCAAGATGCGGTTTTCCATCTGCTGTTTGGTGCAGCCCACCGGGAAGAACCGCGCTATTTTGCTGACGCTGATGGTCAGCGTCGGGTCGCGCGGCGGCACGCTGGGCTTTTGGGCTGCCATGATTTCTTCCAGCTTGTCCGATGTCAACGAACCCTCTTTGCTGGCGGCTTTAAGTTTTTGCGCCTGCGAAAGCGACGGCGAGCAGGACTGCGACTCGATGTAGTTGAGGAAATCTTTTTGTTCATCTGCTGACAGGTAGGAAAGCTCCACGGCGGGGTTGAATTTGAGGGAACCGTTGTCCACTTTCTTTTGCAGGTCGGGAACTAAGTTGTTCAAACGAACATAGCGTCTTACCTGTGTTCCGCTATCACCTGCTTGTTGTCCAACCATAAAAGCACTTTCCGACTTCCAACCAACTTGGTTGGAAGTTGATTCTCGGCGTTCTCCTTGATGGCTAAGTGCTTCCAATTTCATCGCATACGCCCTTGCCTTTTCCATGGGGCTGATATGTTCCCGCTGGATATTGGCATCCACCATGTCGATGATGGCTTGGTCGTCATCCACATCTCGCACCTGCACCTTGATGCTTTCCAGCCCTGCCAGCTGTGCAGCGTGGAAGCGCCGATGTCCGCTGATAATCTCATATCCACCCTCGGCACGGCGGCGCACCGTCAGGTTGGTAAGTACGCCGTTTTCCTTGATGCTGTCCACCAGCTTTTGCATATCCTCGTCATCGCGCACTTCAAAGGGGTGGTTGACGAACGGGTGCAGCTCGGCAAGCGGCACTTCGGTGACAAGGTCGCCGCTTTCGCGCTGGCGGTCCGCCTCCGAGGAAAACATATCAGCGATCGCGGGCATCTTCATCGCGTTCATAAACTTGTTCTTCGCGGCCATGACCGACTACCTCCTTCGTAAATTCCACATACGCTTTGGCGCTGCTGCTCTTGGGTTCGTACAAAATCGTGGGCGCGGCAAAGGCCTGGCTTTCCTGCACTTTGACATTGTAGGGAATTTCCGTATCAAACACGCGCAGCTTGTTTCCGTACCTTGCACGCACATCGGCGGCATAATGCTCCGACACCTTGGTGTGCTGGGTCATCGTCAAAAGAATGCCCATAATGTGCAGCTTGGGGTTGATTTTGCGCTGCACGCTGAACACCGAGTCGGTCAGCTGCGACATACCAACCACCGAAAACGGCTGCGCCTGCATCGGGATAATGACCTCATCGGCGGCAGAGAGTGCGTTGGTCAGCAGCAGCCCCACCGAGGGCGAACAGTCGATGATGCAGTAGTCGTACTGGCTGTCGTAGTGCTCCAGACAGCTGCGCAAAAGAATTTCGCGGCACATCATCGTGCCCATTGCCAGCTCAAAGCCCGCCAACCGCAGATTAGACGGGATAAAATCCACCTGCGGCGCGCCGTCATCCACGCGCTTGCTGCGGTAGACGCATTCGCGGTGGTACAGAGGTTTTTCGCCGGCAACCTTCATCAGCAGCTCGGTCAGGGTCTGGTCAAGGTCCTGTTCGGGCGGGATACCGCAGTAGCACGAAAGGTTTCCCTGCGGGTCAAAGTCCACCATAAGGACGCGGTACCCCTGTTGCGTCAGGGCAATGCCCAGATTGTAGGCGGTGGTTGTTTTGCCGGTTCCGCCCTTTTGGTTTGTAATGGCAATGGTTTTCATCGGCTTTCCTCCAAAATATCGTCTAAGGTCATGCAGCGTTGCCGGAATTCCTGCGTAAACTGCACCAACGTATCGTTGTAGTCCTTGCCCAGCGGCGGCGCACGGTCCTGCACGGTTTTGCCGCTGCCCGCAAGATGCTTCGTTATCTCCTGCGTCCGCGTTCTGCCCGCCTCGTCATTGTCAAGGCATAAGACAACGCGCTGAATGTTCGGGAAATAGTTCAAATAGGCGTCCAGTGCCGCGTACCCTGTGCCGCCCAGCGCCAGATAATGGACGCTGTGCCAGTTGCCGTCGTGTTGCAATATGCGCAGGGATGCCCCCGACATGGCGTCAATCGGTGCTTCGTAGACCTCCACCGTGTCGGTCTCGGCGGCAGCCTCGATGTAGAATGGGTAGATTTTTCTGCTGCCGGGGATATCGCGCCGAAACTGCTGCGCACCGCAGCCGCGCAGGCTGCCGCCCTTGGCTTGCCCTTCCCCATCGCGCCCGACAAACACGCAGTTGGGGTGATTTTTGATGCTGGTCTGGTACAGGATTTTCTTCTGCTTGCAGAACGACAGCACATTGGGGTGGATGCACCGCTTGCGCAGATAGGCGGTGGCGGCATAGCTGTTGGGGTCCGGCTGCGGCAGTCTGAACTCCCGCGGCGGCTTGGGCTGAACCGGCGGTGTAGGCGCTTGTACCGATTGGAAAGACGGAATGCAGCCGCCCTGAATGCGGTTGATCTGCCGCACAGCTTCCACAAAGGGCACGCCCTCGACTTTGATCAGATAGTCCACGGCGGTGCGTCCGGTGGCGTGCGTCTTGAAGTACGTCCATGTGCCGTTCTCCGCAAAGCTCAGCGAGCTGTGCCCCTTGTGCCGAAATTGCCCGGGACCTTCCGGTTTGAAGTTGTCCGGCTCACACAGCTGCATGTACTGGTACAAATTCATCTGCTTGGCTTGCGCGATTTCCCGTTCCGTTACGCCCGGCATAGTCAGCACCCCTATTCAATTTTCCAACAAGTATTTCTATTTTCAGTATCGTTAGTATCAGTCTAGTTACTATCAGTCTTAATTCCGTGTGATTTTCAAGAATCCGGAACTGTGAAATTCACATTTCAAGAATCCGATTTTTCACAGCTCTTGCTATTTGTCGTTACGGCGAAGTTTTTTACATAAATCAGGTTGGGTCTGCCCAGCCCCTGACGCTTGCGCTCGATAAGACCTGCGTGCTTTTCCAACTCCACCATCAGGTGGGTGGCTTTCTGGTTGGCGCAGTTCAGCGCGTCCATGACTTCCTCCACCGTGAAGATGATGTAGACCTTGTTCTGTGCGTCCAGCCAGTGGTTTTTCAGCGACAGGCTCATGCGGTCAAGCAGAATGCCGTAAAGTACCTTGGCATCGGTGGACATCTCCCGCAGGGTCGGCTTGGTGAACAGCGCCTTGGGGATGCGGTAAAAGGAGAACTGCTCGGCTTGTGTGCCATAAAAATAATCGTATTGCTGCATATTGCGTCCTCCGCCTAAAAATGGGTGCAGGTAAGAAAGCCCACAAAGCTACGCTTTGTACGCTAATACATATTGTATTATTTGTTATCGCTCCAGCTCGTCCTCGCGCTGCGGGCGTTGGCGGCTGGCGCGCTTATGTTCCCAGCTGCGCAGCAGGTGGAAGATGACGTTCTGCATCTGTTCGGGGGTGTAGGTGTCGGGGAAGTAGCGCTGCACGTCCGACTGGTTCAGGAAGAATTTCTGACGTTGGTTCGGCTTTTCTTCGGTCAGCAGGGTATTCAGGTAGTCTTCTGTCAGCGTGCCGTTGCGGCTCATCTCCTTGAGCGTGCGGGACTGCACAAGGGACGGCGTGGCATCGCACAAATCCATTACTTCTTTCAGCCAGCGCTGGTGTTTCTCGGTCATGTAGGAGATTTCCACAGCCGGATTAAAGGCGATGCGACCCTCGTCGACCATCTTTAATATGGAGGGAATCAGGTAGGTTAAGCGGATGTAGCGCTGAACCTGCTTATAACTTTCACCGTTTTCTTCAGCTATCACAGCCTCCGAACGGTTATATTTTAACTTTGGGACAACTTGTCCCAAAGTTGCTCGTCCCTGATGCTTCATCGCTTCCATGCGCATTTTGTAGGCAAATGCCTTCTCACTTGGCAGCACATGTTCGCGCTGAATGTTGCTGTTCACCATCAGGACAGTGGCTTCGTCATCGTCCAGATACAGCACCTTCGCGGGGATCTGCTGCACGCCCAGCTCCTTGCAGGCTTCCCAGCGGCGGTGTCCGCTGATGACCTCGTACAGCCCGTTTTCCTTGGGGCGTACCAGAATCGGGGTGATGATGCCGCTTTCCCCTATGCTGTCCATCAGCTCCCGCATTTCCAAATCGTGCCGGACTTGGAACGGGTGGTTGGCAAAGGGTCGCAGCCTCTCTAATGGTATCGCTTGCTCTGCGCCTGCCAGATAAGATACTTCATTTTTGCTCATAGCCTTGCGCTCCTAATCGTAAATTTCGCATTTTTGGGGGTATCCTTAAGTGACCTTGTTTGGGCCCGAAAATGTACCCATCAAACCGTGTACATTTCCAGGAAAATGTACAAAATGGGGCAAAATAAAACAAAAAGTCCCGAATTGCAGATACAAGCAATTCGGGACTTGATAGGATTTATAGAAGAACCTTAACTGTCAGGTCTTTCCAATTCCCCGGCCAAAGTACGTAACCACGCGAATTTCGATAGGCGCGAGCCTGTTCGTAATTCAACTTAATGGTTATACTCGCTGGCAAATCAGCCGCGAGGCGACTTGATGGCAGCCTGAGCAGCGGCCAGACGTGCGATGGGAACGCGGTACGGAGAGCAGGAAACGTAATCCAGGCCAACGTTGTGGCAGAACTCAACGCTGGAGGGGTCGCCGCCGTGCTCGCCGCAGATGCCCAGACCCAAGTTGGGGTTGGTTGCGCGGCCGTCATGGGCAGCCATCTTAACCAGCTTGCCAACGCCGATCTGGTCCAGATGCTGGAACGGATCGCTCTCGTAGATCTTGGTATCATAGTAAGCGGTCAAGAACTTAGCAGCATCGTCACGGCTGAAGCCGAAGGTCATCTGGGTCAGGTCGTTGGTACCGAAGCTGAAGAAGTCAGCTTCCTTAGCGATCTCACCTGCGGTCAGGGCGGCACGCGGGATCTCGATCATGGTGCCAACTTGGTACTTCATGTCAACGCCAGCGTCAGCGATCAGCTTGTCAGCAGTCTTGACGATGACGTCCTTGACGTACTTCAGCTCCTTCACTTCGCCAACCAGGGGCACCATGATGTGCGGGGTGATCATCTTGCCGGTCTCAGCAGAAACCTTGATGGCAGCCTTGATCACAGCATTGGTCTGCATCTCGGCAATTTCCGGATAGGTAACGGCCAGACGGCAGCCACGATGGCCCATCATGGGGTTGAACTCATGCAGGCTGACAACAACGTTGTTCAGCTCTTCGGTGGTCATGCCCATATCCTTTGCCAGGGCTTCGATATCCTCAGCCTTGGTGGGCAGGAACTCATGCAGAGGCGGGTCCAGATAACGGATGGTCATCGGACGATCGCCCATGATGCGGTACATAGCGGTAAAGTCAGCTTCCTGGAACGGCTCAACCTTAGCCAAAGCAACCTTGCGCTCTTCAACGGTACGTGCGCAAATCATCTCACGCACAGCAGCAATACGATCCTCAGCGAAGAACATATGCTCGGTACGGCACAGGCCAATGCCTTCAGCGCCCATATCAACAGCGTTCTGTGCATCGCGCGGGTTATCGGCGTTGGTCATAACCTTCATCTGGCGTGCTTCGTCAGCCCAGCTCATAAAGCGCTTGAAGTTAGCGTTCTCGGTGGAAGCGACGGTAGCGATCTGGCCTTCGTAGATGTTGCCGGTAGAGCCATCAATGCTCATCCAGTCACCCTCATGGAAGGTGTGGCCGTTAATGGTGATAACCTTTGCATCGTAATCGATAGCAACATCGTTATCATTGCCGCAGCCGGAAACACAGCAGGTACCCATGCCACGTGCAACAACAGCTGCGTGGCTGGTCATGCCGCCGCGAACGGTCAGGATGCCCTGAGAAACCTGCATGCCAACGATATCTTCGGGGCTGGTTTCCAGACGGACCAGAACGACCTTCTTCCAAGCTTCGTCCTTGACCTTCTCTTCAGCATCTTCAGCGCTGAAGACAACGCGACCGCAGGCAGATCCCGGAGAAGCGGCCAGGCCCTTGCCGATTGCTTCAGCAGCCTTCAGGGCAGCAGCGTCAAACTGCGGGTGCAGCAGGGTATCCAGCTGCTTGGGCTCAACGCGCAGTACAGCGGTGCGCTGATCGATAACGCCCTCATCAACGAGGTCGCAGGCGATCTGCAGAGCAGCCTGTGCGGTGCGCTTGCCGTTACGGGTCTGCAGCATAAAGAGCTTGCCATCTTCGATGGTGAACTCCATGTCCTGCATATCCTTGTAGTAGTTTTCCAGGCGGGTTGCGATCTCAACGAACTGATCGTAAACCTCAGGCATTTCCTCGTGCAGCTTGCTGATCGGGGAAGGAGTACGGATGCCGGCAACGACATCTTCGCCCTGAGCATTGATCAGGTACTCGCCCATCAGCTTCTTTTCGCCGGTAGCGGGGTTACGGGTGAAAGCAACACCGGTGCCGGAACGCATGCCGGAGTTACCGAAAGCCATCTGCTGAACGTTGACAGCAGTGCCCCACTCGTAGGGGATTTCGTTCATCTTGCGATAAACGTTGGCGCGCGGGTTATCCCAAGAACGGAAGACGGCCTTGACAGCGCCGATCAGCTGTTCTTTCGGATCCTGCGGGAACTCTTCGCCCTGCTTCTCCAGGTAGATGGCCTTGAACTCCTTGACGAGTTCCTTCAGGTCCTCAGCGTCCAGCTCGATATCCTGCTTAACGCCCTTGCGCTCCTTCATAGCGTCGATACGCTCTTCAAAGAAGCTCTTGCCCAGCTCCATGACGACGTCAGAGTACATCTGGATGAAGCGGCGGTAGCAGTCATATGCAAAACGGGGGTTAGAAGTCTTCTTTGCCAGACCTTCAACAGCCTGGTCGTTCAGGCCCAGGTTCAGGATGGTATCCATCATGCCGGGCATAGACTGACGTGCACCGGAACGAACGGAAACCAGCAGCGGGTTCTCGATATCGCCGAACTTCTTGCCAGTCTGCTCTTCCAGGATTCCCATGTACTTGAAGATGTCAGCCTTGATCTCATCGTTGATCTCACGGTTGTCAGCATAGTACTGGGTGCAGGCTTCGGTGGTGATGGTGAAGCCCTGAGGAACCGGCATGCCGGCATGGGTCATTTCTGCCAGACCAGCGCCCTTGCCGCCCAGAATGTTCTTCATGGTCGTCTGGTCGCCGCCAAATGCGTCATGGCCCTCTTTGAACAAATACAAAAACTTCTTGCTCATAGGTTACCTCCAACAAAATTACGGTTTCTTCCCGGTGTGCCGCGCACACCCGCAAAATAAGAATTTTCTCTCTTGCAAAGTCCATTATAACAGACTCAGCCCGGAATTTCCAGTACATTGTTAAATAAATGGCGAATATTTTCGCCGAAAATCTTACAAAGTTTTGGGGTCAGGCTCTTGCAATTTGACCAAAAATGCAGTAAATTATAATGGGTGAGAAGTTGGGAAATATTATTTTATTACATCCTGTAACACTTTTTTTCAATTCATCCCGCCCCGGCAGGCTTCAGCCCTGTTCCAGGGCTTTTTTGTAGGGCCGTATACTCTTTTGGCCCAAAACAGAAAGGGGTATTTTTATGTCCGAAGCGAAAGCCAAATACCTTGCCGCCAAAGCGGCCTTTGAAGAAACTTTTGAAAAGCACCTGCAGAACGGTGTGGAGTTCATCAGCGACCAGGTTTTTATTGACCCCGAAGTTGAGATTGCACCCGGCGCAGTGATCCTGCCGGGCTGCATCCTGCGCGGCAAAACCGTCATCGGGGCAAACTGCGTCATCGGCCCCAATACCTTATTGGCGAACACCATTGTTGAGGCCGGTTCCACCGTGAACGCCAGCCAGTGTTATGACAGCCATCTGGGCCCCAACAACAAGATTGGCCCCTTTACCCATGTGCGCACCGGCACCGTGACGGATGAGGGCGTGCACCTGGGCGCTTATGTGGAAACCAAGAATGCCAACTTTGCCGAGGGCAACACTGTCAGCCACCTGACTTACATTGGCGATGCCGATGTGGGCAAGTACTGCAACTTTGGCTGCGGCACCGTAACCTGCAACTATGACGGCGAGGGCAAATACCGCACCACCATCGGCGATTATGCGTTCATCGGCTGCAACACCAACCTGGTGGCGCCGGTCAAGGTGGGCAGCCGCGCCTTTACCGCTGCCGGTTCCACCATCGGCCACGATGTGCCGGACGGTGCCCTGGGCATTGAGCGCGCCAAGCAGGCCGAAGTTGCCGCCTGGGGCGCCAAGAAGCTGGAAAAATACGTTGCCAAAAAACAGAAGCTGGAAGCCGAAAAGAAAAACGGCTGATGCCCCCTGACCTGCTGCAAGGAGGATTGCTGCCATGGCCATTTTGGAACGCACCCTGACCGGGGATTTTACCACCATCCTGACCGAGCTGGACGCTGTTGTAAAACAAAGTGTTTCGGCCACGCTGGAAGGTTCCAGTGATTTCAACTTCAGCACCGGCCGCTGTGCCGTACGGGTATACGAACGCTACAGTGCCATTGGCAATGGCCGTGTTACCATGAGCCTGACCCTGCTGGAAGCTGACGGGCAGATCCGGCTTTCCGCCATCACATCCGGCGGCAGCCAGGCTGTGTTTTTCAAGGTCAACACCTTAGGTGCAGAATCCTTCCTGGATACCATCCGGGACACAGTGGAACGCTTTGCCCTTGGTGCACACTAAAATCACAAAATTACTATAAGGATTTTTACTATGGGACTATTTGGAGGTGGTTCCGGGGCAGACTGGCTGATTGCCGGTCTGGGCAACCCGGAGCCGAAATATGACGGCACCCGCCACAACACCGGTTTTGCCGCGCTGGATGCGTTGGCCGAAGCCTGGGGGTGCGAGATCAGCAAAAGCAAATGGCAGGGCCTTTACGGCATTGCCCAGGTGGACGGCCGCAAAGTGATGCTGCTAAAGCCGCTGACCTACATGAACCTGAGCGGCCAGAGCATCGCCCCCGCCGCGGCATTTTACAAGATCCCGCGCAACCACATTATTGTGTTGTGCGATGACATTGCACAGGAGCCGGGGCACATCCGCATCCGGCCCTCCGGTTCTGCTGGCGGGCACAACGGGCTAAAGAGCATTATCGCTTCCACCGGCGGCGAGGATTTTTACCGCATCCGCATTGGCGTTGGCGCCAAGCCGCGCCCGGATTATGATCTGGCTGACTGGGTGCTGGGCAAGTTCCCGCCCGATGACGCCAAGCTTGTGACCGGCCGCCACACCGACGTGGAAGCCGCCTGCCGCCTGTTGATGGCCGGCAAGCTGGGCGAAGCGCAGAATAAATTCAACCACTGAGCGCGGATAGGCGTTCCGTAGGGGCGCACAGTGTGCGCCCCTTCCTGTTTTCTGTGTAAGATGCCCGCAAAGGAAGTGTTCTCACTTCAAATTTGCAATCCATCATTACACGGGATGTGGTTTAATGGAACACCTGCAGGGGTGTGCGCACTGTGGAAAACTTTGCCGATGGTGATAAACGCTGCACATGATTTGTAGGGGACGATGCTCGTCATCGTCCCGCATGACGGGTCTTGCCACATATTCCACCCTGCATACGGCCAACGTCCGCGGGCGAACAATGCTCGTCCTCACATTCTCTACAAGATAAGAGCACAGCTTTTCCAATCATACAAATGCCAAAGCGGGCGGCCCATCTGGGCCGCCCGCCATTTGTCGTTCCATGCAACGCTTCTCTCAAAATTCACTTTGCCGTTTTGCTGCAAATATAGTACAATGGTTACGCAAAGCGCTGCTCATACCGGCGCACAAAAAGCGTATACAGCGCATAGCACACCATCAGGCAGACGGCATATACCCCGGCGAAGCACAGCCACGCGGCTGCGCCGCCCATCGCGGTGTTGGGCAGCAGCTCCAGCACCAGCGGGTGGGCCAGGTACAGCCAAAAGCTGCCCGCCCCCACAAATTCCACGGCCTGGGCGAACTTCTGATTTTCCGCCGGGCCAACGCCCTGCGGGTTCTGCACGGCCAATAGAACAAGCACCGTAAACACGCACTCGAACCCCGCCCGCTGGAAGTTGGTGAGCACTGCCAGCAGAATGCAGAATGCCCCGTATAAAAACTGCTTGTTCTCCCGCACTGCCGCAAACGCCGCCATGCCAAAGATAAAGCAGTACAGCGTCATGACCGGCGTTTTTGCGCTGAACTCGCTGATGTTGGCTTCTGCCGGGGAAGCCGCCAGACTGCTTTCAATTAAGCCGCCGATCCTACCCTTCACCGCAAGGCAGACCACCAGCAACGCCAGCGCACCCCAAAAGCGTTTGCACAGCCGGTACAGCCACGGGGCCAGTAGATAAAAGAACGCAAAGGCGCTCATCGTCCACAGCACGTTGCGGTTGTTCCACAGCATCCAGTTATCACTGGGCAGCCACATCTGCAAAAATACAAAGTACCGCAGGTAACCCGGCCCGCACGGCCCGCCGGGGCCAAACAGCTGGGCTGCACTGGCGCCCGCCGCCAGATAGCGTACCGCATCGAACAGCCAGCGCAGCACCAGCACCAGCCAGTACAGCGGCAGGATCCGCCGGATGCGGCGCTGGTAATACGGCAGCGGCTCCGGGTGGCGGCTCAGGCTTGCCGCGGCCAGGTACCCGCTGAGCACAAAAAACAGTTGCACCCCCTGCGCGCCAACCGCGGCGGCATCCCCCAGGCCAACTTTCTGCCCGGTATGCACGCCCAGCACCATCAGCGCTGCCAGAATACGCAGCTCATCCAGCGCTACATTTTTATGTTTTGTCATCTTTCTATATTCTGCTCCTTATTGCAGCATTATTTGATTTCTTTATTCTGCCGAACTTTTTCGATTCCTTCTTTTCAAAGAAGGGGCAAAAGCTCTCGTATTACTCGTATCCTCAAAATTATACATCACCCGCCCTATCATGCGCAAGCGCAGGAGGCACCATGTTTGACGCATTGTTTACCACCACAACCGAATACAAAAAACTGAGCCACGCGCTTTCCGGCAAAGGTGCATGCGCCCTGTTTGGGCTGCCCGCATCCGGCCGCGCACAGGTGTATGCCGCGCTGTGCCGCCAGTTGGATAAGCCGCTATGCATCGTGACCCCCGGCGAGGCCGAAGCCACCCGCTTTGCTGCCGACCTGAACACGCTGGGCATTCCCGCCGCCGTGTTCCCGGCGCGGGACTATGTGTTGCGCCCCATTGAGGGCACCGCCCGCGAATACGAGTACCGCCGCCTGGCTGTGCTGGGCGAGCTGGTAGGCGGGCGGCTGCGCGCCGTGGCTGTGCCCGCGGAAGCCCTGACCCAGTTCACCACCCCAAAAGAGGATTTCTGCGCCAACACCCGCACCCTCCATGCGGGGGATACTCTGCTGCGGGATGACCTGCTGGCCGCTTTGTTTGGTGCCGGCTACACCCGCCGGGCCCAGGTGGATGGCCCAGGCCAGTTCTCTGTGCGCGGCGATATTGTGGATATTTTTGCTCCCGACCAGAAAATGCCGGTTCGTATGGAATTTTGGGGTGATGAGATTGATACCCTGCACACCTTTGACCTGACCACCCAGCGCCGCGAGGATGCCATTGATAAGTTTTACCTGAGCCCCGCGCGGGAAGTTCTGTTCGGCAAGCCTGCCGATGCCGCCGAGCAGCTTCGGGCCTTTTTGGCCAAGCAGCGCGGCAAAAAGAAAACCGCCATGACGGACTGCATGGCCGCCGATCTGGACCTGCTGGATGGCGGTGCCGTGCCGGTCAACATGGACAAATACCTGGCCGTGCGCTACCCCCATCCCGCCACCGTGCTGGATTATTTTGACGACCCGATCCTTGTGGCCGAAGAGCCTGCTTCCATCCGGGAAGCCGACCGCGCGACCGCCTACCGCCGGGGCGAGGAACTGAAATCCCTGATCCTGGACGGTGTCCTCTGCGCTGGGCTGGATAACCTGTACGCGGACCCAAGCTACCTGTGGTCCAAAACCGGACACTACCGCACCATCTGTGCCGAGAACTTTGCCCGCAGCATGCCGGATCAGCCGCTGAAAGATATCATCAACGCCCCGGCTCACACCCTGCCTGCCTGGAATGGCGAAGTCGCCGGGCTGCTGGAGGATTTGAAACCGCTGTGCGATGCCGGTTATACCGTTACCCTGCTGGCCGGCACCGACCGTGCCGCAGCCGGTCTGGCACGCGACCTGCGCGATAAAGGCATTCTGGTTACCACCGATGCTGCAGCAGCCCCCGCTGCCGGGCTGGTGCAGGTTCTGGCGGGGCACCTTTCCGCTGGGTGCGAATTTCCGTTTGCCAAGTATGCTTTGCTGACAGGCCGTGCCTTTGGCGAGACCAGCTCCCAGAAGAAAAAGCGCAAAAAGGCCAAGGATGCCCTGAACAGCCTGACCGAGATCACGCCGGGCGATCTAGTGGTGCACCAGAACCACGGCATTGGCCGGTATGCGGGCATCCAGCGAATGGCAGTTCAGGGCGTTACCAAAGACTACCTGCGCATTGAGTACGATAAAAAAGATGTGCTGTATGTTCCCGTCACCCAGCTGGACCTGCTTTCCCGCTACACCGCGCCGGGGGATTCGGAGAATGTCAAGCTCAGCCGTCTGGGCGGAGCCGAGTGGACCAAGACCCGCAAGAAGGTGCGCGCCGCTACCGAGCAGATGGCCAAGGAACTGATTGAGCTGTACGCCCGCCGCAAAAGGGCGCACGGTCATGCCTTCCCGCCAGATGATACCTGGCAGGGAGATTTTGAGCAGCGCTTTGCCTATGATGAAACGCCGGACCAGCTTTCCAGCGCGGCGGAGATCAAACATGATATGGAGCAGCCCTGGCCGATGGACCGCCTGCTGTGCGGCGATGTCGGCGTGGGCAAGACTGAGGTTGCCCTGCGCGCCGCGTTCAAATGCGTGATGGGCGGCAAGCAGTGCGCCATCCTGGCCCCCACCACCATTCTGGCGTGGCAGCATTTCAACACGGCCATCGCCCGCATGGAGGCCTTTCCCATCCGCATCGGGCTGCTCAGCCGTTACCGCAGCGCCAAAGAGCAGAAAGAGACCATCCGCGGCCTGAAAGACGGCACAGTGGACATTGTGGTGGGCACCCACCGCCTGCTTTCGGACGATGTAAAGTTCAAAGACCTGGGCCTTGTCATCATTGACGAGGAGCAGCGCTTTGGCGTAAAACACAAGGAAAAGCTGAAAGAGAACTTTATCGGGGTGGACATGCTGACCCTTTCGGCCACGCCGATCCCCCGCACGCTGAACATGGCACTGTCCGGCATCCGGGACATGAGCACCATTGAACAGCCGCCCTTTGAGCGCCAGCCCATTGAGACCTATGTGCTGGAATATGACGATGCCATTATCGCCGAAGCCATCCGGCGTGAGTTGGCCCGCGGCGGGCAGGTGTATTACCTGTACAATCGGGTCGAAACCATTGAGCAGTGCGCCGCCAAGGTGCAAAAGCTGGTGCCGGGTGCGCGGGTCGGCATCGCCCACGGCAAAATGACGGAGGAGCAGATTTCCTCGGTTTGGCAGCAGCTGTTGGACAACGAGATCGACGTGCTGGTCTGCACCACCCTGATTGAAACCGGCGTGGATGTGCGCAACTGCAACACCCTGATTATTGAGAATGCGGACCGCATGGGGCTTTCACAGCTGTACCAGATTCGCGGCCGTGTGGGGCGCTCCAACCGCAAGGCATATGCCTATTTCACCTTCCAGCGCGACAAAGTGCTGACGGAAATTGCCTCCAAGCGGCTTTCAGCCATCCGGGAGTTTACCTCTTTTGGTTCCGGGTTCCGCATTGCGATGCGCGATTTACAGATCCGCGGCGCGGGCAACCTGCTTGGACATAGCCAGCACGGCCACATGGAAGCGGTTGGTTACGAGCTGTATGTAAAAATGCTGAACCAGGCCATTGCAGCCGCCCGCGGCGAGCCTGCTGCGCCGGACAAGAGTGATTGCCTTGTTGACATTACGGTGGATGCCTATCTGCCGGAAAGCTACATTCCCGATGCCGCCGGGCGGATCGAAGCCTACAAGAAGATTGCGGCCATCACCACCCGTGACGATGCCACGGATGTACTGGATGAGTTGATTGACCGTTACGGCGACCCGCCGCGCAGTGTGCAGGGGTTGGTGGACATCAGCCTGGTGCGCGTGACAGCCGCCCGCGCAGGCATTGTGGAGATCGTGCAGCGCAACGACAATCTGATTTTGTACACCGATGTTGTAACCCCGGCGCAGATGGGGGCCATGATGGATGCCATGCCGCACCGCGTGATCTACAACGCCGTAGGTCGCCCCTACATCAGCCTGCATGTCCTGCGCGGCGAGGACCCTCTCACCATCCTGCGCGATGCCGTTGCCCTGCTGCCGGGTGCGTGAGTGTTTTACGGGAGTTTTTGTTCCTTCTTTGAAAAGAAGGAACCGAAGAAACTTTAATCGTAATATAACAAAATAAATAAAAAATCAGGCAGCGGCCCTATTTTGTGGGCTGCTGCCTGTTGTCATGTGTTGCTTTCTATGTATTTTTGCTCTGTAGGGAACGGTCTTGACCGTTCCGAAACCTATGGACAATATTCCAACAAAAGGGAAATAAGGAAAACACCCGGAACGGTCAAGACCGTTCCCTACAAATCGTTTTAAATCGCGTTACAAACCCGTAAACTCTCGGTAGGGCGGGGTCACCCGACCCCGCCGGGGCCTAATCCAATTTTTCATTAAGAATGTATAACGAACCAACAAATTTGTTGTAGGGGCGGCGTCCCCGACGCCCCGGACGGGCATAAATCTTATTGTACGGATCGTGCGGCAAAGAAGCGAACAACAGATCTCTTCAAGCACTTCCGCCCCTTTTCAAATTTCTAATTTTATCATTTCCGGTCTGGGGCCAATCACACCCCCACCACGCTCCAATGCTTATCCACATGGTTCAGCACTTCGCAGCCGGTTTCGGTCACGATGACAAGGTCCTCCACGCGCACGCCAAACTTGCCCGGCAGGTATACGCCCGGCTCAATGGAGAAGATCATGCCCGGCTTTACGGTATCGGTGTTGGCTGCGCTCACATCGCCCTTTTCGTGATCGGTCTGACCGATAAAGTGGCCCAGGCGGTGGTTGAAGTACTCGCCATAGCCCGCTTTGGTGATCAGGTCACGGGCGGCGGCGTCAATATCGCACAGGCGCACGCCGGGGTGGATCATCGCCTCGGCGGCTTCGTTGGCCTGGCGCACCAGATCATGGATGGCGGCATACTCCGGCTTCGGCTCCCCGCAGAAGAATGTGCGGGTCATATCGGAGCAGTAACGGTTCTTGCAGCAGCCCATATCGATCAGCACACACTCGCCTTTTTCCAGCACAGTATCGTCCGGCTCGTGGTGGGGGTCAGCGGCGTTTGCACCAAAGGATACGATGGTGGTAAATGCCGCACTCTCGCAGCCGGCTTTCTTGTACTCGTTGTCAATGTACTCGGCAACCTGCTTTTCGGTCATGCCGGGCTTGACGTAGTCGCGCGCTTTCAGGATGGTTTCATCGTTGATGCGGGATGCTTCCTTCATCAGCATCTGTTCTTCGGCATCCTTCACAGCGCGGCAGGCATCCACGCAGTCGGAAGCCAGCACTACCGGCATACCGGGGCACAGCTCCATCAAAGGGATCAGGAACTTGGCAGGCCATTCCTTGTCGATGCCCAGAGTCTTGGTCTTGTCCACCACTTCGGCGATCTGCTCCACCGGCTTGTCCGAGTCCGTGTGCCACACTTCGCGGCAGGGGGCCTGCGGCACAAAGAACAGCTTGTTCAAAAAGATGACCGGCTCGCCCTGCACCGGCAGGTACAGCGCCATCAGGCGCTCATACGGCTCCACACTGGCACCAGTCAGGTACCAGATGCTTTTGGAGTCGCTGATGATCATTTGGGTCAGGCCGTGCGCCTGCATTTCGGCGCGCACGCGCGCTACACGCTGTTCGTTCATATTATAATCCTCACCTTTCAGGTAAATTTAAGGCAACACCGCACAATTCCCGCCTTACGGCTTAAGCACCGCTCCGGC
>ENA-UOJK01000572-UOJK01000572.1-human-gut-metagenome-genome-assembly--contig:-C116-NODE-572-length-33571-cov-10.349326_pt1 | contig 33571 bp, 21 predicted proteins | sample MGYA00242348_ERZ723895 | MGnify/ENA metagenome assembly ERZ723895
TAGTCTATAACAATATCCCTTTCTGATATATTTTTCAATCTTATGCTATATCTGTATCCACCAAGAATCCTAAGGTCATTTAAATTAGCTATCTGACATAACATAAAACCTAATACAGGGAAATTATTAAATATTGATATATATTCATGTTTACCAGTATTGTTATTGATATGTTTTATTTTGTTTATGACTAGTTCATAATCATATTCCATTTCTCTATCAGATTGTATATCAAATCCATAATAATCTTTATTCCCTTTAACGAAATCGTCTATATGGCATATGTAGGACGATCGAGCTGTCAACTGATTCAATTTATCAGGCATGATAATTTTCAAAGACCCTATTTCGTTGGATTCGGACGTCAAAATTCCACTACTATCCTTCACGGAATCCTGATAAATGCTTACATTTGCATTCATAGTTGATAATTATTTATTCCCATCCGTCCGGGATGGATAGATGGGAATACAAAAATAGCCAATATGATTGTTTTAAGCAATCTACTGGCTATTTTTTTTGTCATACTATATCGGTTATCTTCCCCTGTCAAAGTACCAATTAGCGTCCTCACCGGACTCGTCCTTATCCCTACCTCCTAAGAAGAATCCCATCGTCATGCCGTTGGTCATCAACCAGTAGTCGGATGTCTGCTTAATATCCCTAGCCGTCTTGATATTATACCATTGCTTACCAAACGAGAACTTCATAAGCTGCCTCCATAGCTTGCTCTCGCCCTTATACACGCCGGTCTGGACGGTAGCGAACGGATCCCAGTTTCGAGGATCGGTGAGGTCGCCTAACTTCCGGGCGGTGACCAGCGGGTCCTGTAGCATGTCTATGGCGTTAAGCTCCATGAACGGGGATGTCTGGGAAGCGATCTCATTGATCGTCCTAAATCCTATATAGGTAATGAACTGCCCGAACCAGCTATCCTCATTATCCTCCCTATATCCCATCAAAGCCCGTCCTATAGCCATCATCGTGGCGAATACCGCCATATTGATAATCGATCTCTTGATATTGATCTGCTCGTAGGGGGTAAGCTTATCATACTCTTTCTTAAGCACGTCATATGCCTCCCCCATCCTACCCTCGGACATCGAGCCATAGACATTTCCGGCCAATCTCCATAATGTTCTCATATATCCTTCCTCGAACTGGTTGGTCTGGAAATTGAAACCAGCTTTCTTATACGCCCGCTGCACGGCCAATATAAACCATCCACGATGAGGCAGCACCATATTAAGGATAGCGTTCCGGCTAGCCCCCACCCGGTTCTGCTCGTTCAAGGCGCCGTCGCAGATCTGCACCATACTCCTTACCCTACTGGACAAGGTGGGTATGTATCTGTCTATAATATCCTTGTTAGCCTCGTTCTTAGCCACGATCTTTCCGTCCTTGACGTCTACCATGTTCCACATAGAATAATCCCTTAAACGCTCCCAATCACGTTTAGCCTCGTTAGCGGACATATTCCTATCCTTCATCATCATCTCCTTGAAATTAGAATATGACCAGAACTGACCCTCATACAGGCGAGTGTCATCCATTACCGAGATAATAACCTGCGGGTCCAAAGGAGAGTTCAAAACCTCCATCATCTTAAATGGCAGATCCCGGAATAAGGTTCTCCAGATCTTGTTATATGCCGCCGATCGTACACGGTTGCGGACATTAAACACACCTAGGGCCTCACCGACAACATATAACTTATTGGTACGATTTATGTCCCCGATCTCAGACACGTACGTACTTAACTGTTTCTGAGCTTCTCCATAAGCGTATTTCATGGAGTCCTTGCTTATGTACTGTCCTACCATACCTTCCAAAAAGAAGTTGGCCTGCCCGGTAAGGGCACCGGTAGCCGCCACGAACGGGGAGAAGCCTAAGTTGGATTTGGACACAAATTTGGTGAACATAAGAGCCAGCTTATTAAGATCGACCTTATAATTGCCTATATTCCATTCAGTCCGCTTATTGTTTATCCTAACGTCATAGATACTGGCGTTAACCCAGTCCTGAAACATCCTGTAGGCATGAGTGGCTTCCGGATTCTTTCCCCCATCATATTGTGTCTCAAGCATCATATTCCTATATCCCATAACATCATCCAAAGCAGCTCTCTTATACTTATAGGATGCCGCCTGAAGGGATAGCATAGAATAGGAGTACGCGAAGTCATGGGATACGTCATCGGCATTCTCTAGCTTGCTCAGATAGTACTTGGGGATCATGCGATATTTGTTATCATTCTCATCAAGCCCTCCTAAGTCTTGTCCTTGACCATGTATGGGATCATCGACCCTCTCGCCAACGATGTCACGTACGGCGTTTCCGATGGCCGCCTTCGGGTCAACCCCAGCCTGTACCATCCTCTCCACTCCGCCCTTGGATATCTGTGGTATCTGGTAGATATTCCTGAAACGCTCATCATAATCCTCCATAGCCTTACGGCTTATGTTAAGCAATTCCTTCCTCATCTCCCACTTATCCTTATTGATCGTAGCCTCCTCCCCTTCGTTGGTGATACCGTATTTCTTGAAGAAAGCCTCGTTCTTGTACTTATCGAACCTAGGCGTATGATATCCATAACCTAGATCGGGATTATAATTAGGATTCCGGAAGGAACTCTCGAAATCAGCCTCATCTAACCATTGGTTGTTGATCGACAAATCAATCATATTAATATCGAAGCCGAAACGGGACACGCTTTCTTCCTTTGATATACCGCTTTCCATGGCATCAAAAAAATCCGACACCTTATACGTACCGTTATTTATCTTCCTGACAAAATCAGAATACCCTTTGGGAGAGTATTTTCTCATATAAGGATATAGCCGGGTTCTGGCATACTCAATAAGTATACTATTAGCCTTACCCATAGCTATATCATTAGCCAGCTTATCACTGAAATCAGGACCGTATTTTTTTCTAAGGAACGTTGTCTCCATGGATGTCCATGATGGATTCTTCTGTGACAGCTTGGCGGCCATCCTATCTACCTGACTCCGGGAGCGGGCAGACATATGTTCCTTGGCGAATTTAATCTCATCCATTCCCTTGTCGTATGTCACGGCATCCCTTAACGCATTACGGTAGGAATCTGTAACGCCACTCTCCACCGTATCGGGCATATTCATCTCAATATCCTCAGCGGAAGCGGCGGCGTTAATAACACTCTTGGCCTCGGCCAGACGGTCGTATAGCTCGTTTATCTTCCTTAATGACGATGATCCACGAAGACGATCGAAATCATATTCCCCGTATCTCGTGCTATCACGGTACTGGATAAGCAAAGGTCTTAACTGGTCATTGATCTCATTTATTGTTGCCATCGCCTCCTCTACCTTCTCTATCCTTGATGATGATACAGATTGCTCCGTGATCTTATCAACCAGATTCTCGTAATAATCACCCTCCTCGGATCCCCACATATCCTTAGAGAAACCAAGATGACCGCCAGCCAGCAGGAACTCGAACGCCGCCTTACCGCCCTCTGACCGCTCTATCCCGCGAAGTATCTCCTTGAATTCCGCGGAAGCCTTACGACCCTCGTTGGTATTCCCGAACTCCTCTGTCCATGCCTCGTCCCATGCCTTGATCTCCTCGGACATCATCAGAGCCTCGGATCCCGCTTCCTTTGGTGTACCGTCGGAATACCACTCGCTCTTGGCTATAGCCCTATCACGTAAGATATCCAGATAAGATCTCCAAGCTATAGGATCGGATTGAAACGCCTTCCAATCGACCTTCCCGTTCCTCACGAACTTATCCATAGCCACATACCGGCTCCTGCGGATACGGGTCATGAAATCGGACGTGGCTTGCGATACCCTACGACCCAGTCTTTCCTCGACCTTCTTATTAACTTTCTCGATCTTATCGTAATAAGCCTGCGCCATAGGTTTCTCTCGGTTCTCGTCCAACCACCTATTTATCGCGTCGAGATATCGTTGCTGATCCTCGAACGTCATGTCCGAGATATCAAAATTCTGGATGGTAGGTTTGAATACATGATATACCTCCTTCGTAATAGGCTTATCCCCGTCATATCCTACTATGTCGTCACGGGTCTTCACCTTAAGGCCTCTATCGGATAGAAGAAGATCGATAAGCTGTTTCTCGGTCTTACCCGTAACATTCTTAAGATCATATATATCGATAATAGCCTTAGCCTGCTCGGTCCTGTATAGTAAATCGTATTTGGCGAAATCACGGGACGAGTCAAGGTAATCCGAGTTCTTCCCATTTATCTTCTGTATAAGATCCTCATTATCCTTTATCCCCCATCCACGCTCTTTCATCATCTTAGTCATCTTATTGATATTAGCCACGCCCTCAACATGAGCATCGTTATAAGCCTTGGCAAGACGTTGCCCTAACATGCCTAAGATAGCGTTCCCGCTATGTTCTAACGTCCCGAAAAACCGAGACATGACATTGATATCCTTATGGATGTTATTTATCAACTTCTTTATCCCATTCCAATATCTTTCCGGGATATTAAACATCCGGAGCTGTCCATCCAGCCAATCCTCGTTACGATCGCTACGGAGGGCGTTTATATCAGACATAGATGTCTCCGCCATCCGTAATATATCATCCATATCCTCTACCATACCAACCTTATCGTTGCCATAATAATCCGCCGCCTGATTATTGACGAATCCACGAAGGTTCCTGATCAGAGGAACTATCTCCCCATATACGTTATCGATAACCTGTATCGTCTCATAATCCAATCCTTTTCCGCTCTTACGTAGGCTACTGGCGACAGTGACCAAATACTCCACCTCAGCCTTGGCGGTCGCTATGACGCTCTTGGTGGATAATAGGTTGTTGTTTTTATTAAGCTCACCCCCGACTTGTCTCACCTTCTCGCCTATATCACGAAGAAGGGAGATACTCTCACCGATCCTCTGGCTTTGGCTTGATCTCATCCTTTGCAATCTGGTATACAGCCTTTCTAAAGATCTTCCGTTCCTGATCAACTTATTAGCCACATCAACATCCGATAATGAGTACATGAGATGACCATTATCTTTCAACAGAAGCACGTCAAAAGCGCTTGGATCATCCGCTAACGCCGACTCCTTTATCCTATCAAGAACCTTGTTCAAGTCTGATCTTTGGCTGGTAAAGAAATTACGTATGGCTCGTACCATTCTGCCAAACAAGGAGAGCTGGGCGTCCTCGGACGAGGCCAGATCCTCCACCGCCTGTTCCATGCCCGGCACGAACCGCTGGGCCAGCGTCTTACCTAGGATCTCCCGCTTCACCATCCGATCCAACTCCTCTCCTTGGTATTCCTTCCCATACACCTCATAGTAACGACCAGCGAACTGATTCCATAACGACGTGCCAACAACAGAATCCAGCACCTCGTCAATCTCCTGCTGGTTACGATAAGTATCGACCAAGAAATGAGCCACCTCCTCATTAAGATCCTCTACCGTAGCCCCCTCAGCCAAGGCGATAACCCCATTGGCCATGTCAGATAAGGCCCTAGCCGAAGGATCCACGCCATTACGCATCTTATACTTATCCATATACTCAGACATACCCATCACACGGATACCTAATGTGGATAAGATGTTGGTTATATCGGTCCTGTTTTGAAGATCTTCCGCCTTCTCGTTCTCAATAACGCCACGGACATTGTTTCCGTATAAGGCGTTATCCTCCATCATCAACGATAGCGCTAGCTCCATGAACCCATCATACCTGTTATTAAGTTCCTCGAACCGCCCTTGCCTTAACATACCTTTAATCTCAGACCTGCTTACCGTGACCTTCTCCCCGGACGTAGTGATAAGATCAAGATCATTACTTACCTCCGTATCAAAACCTATAGAACCCAATACGTTCATCTCAGAGGACTGACTTCCAAATCTATTCCTAAGGCTGGATAAGGCATCCATAGCGTTATAAATCTTAAGACCATCAGAATTGCCGGCTCCAGTAAGATAATATCTATCCCCTAGTCTTATACGTTCCCCACTCAACATACCTTTCTTGATAAGGTAATTAATAAACCCTCCACGAGTACTTATATCTGAGTTTGAGCTAATACCAAGGACCGGGATAAATGACTCACTGTTATTGAGGGTTATGGAGGAAGAGCCAAAGGAGATGTCAGCCGTACCGGACGGGACGTCGCTCTCCTCGACACTGCCGGCCAAGAACCCGGCCTCGACCCGCCCACCGGACGAGCCTTTTATGGCGTTGGCGTAAGTATCATATACCTTGCCATCATCCGATCTAAAGAACAGGCGAGGCTCACCGGAATCATATACCAATCTTGAAGATGGAGGCGTATAATTCTCGATATCATTTAAAGGCAAGACATTACCAGAAAATATGATCTCACCATCTATATTTCCACCCTTCACCCTGATATTAGGTCGTTGCCCGGTAAAAGCGCTTTCCACGGCCTTCCATAACATACGGGCTGTCTCCCTAATATCTATATTCTCCCTGATAGCCCTTATATCATCCCATGACGCCTCTTTCAGTATCGTATCGCCAACATTATTCTCGTTTATGGAATCCAGATCCACCTCCTGTACCGTGGACGTATCTACCACAGCCATATCATTGACATCACCTACCTCTCCGGAGGTAAGATAAGCCACGACATTGTCGCTATCCCCAAGGCTTCTGGCCAACACCGGGGCATCCATATCGCTTATGGCGGACAAGACCTTGGCTGACATAAGTTGCCCCCACTCGCTAGCGTTAAGTCTGGCACTTATGGATCTGGCGGCCTCCTTATTCCTTGGAACGGATCTCGTCCAGTCACCGAACTTAGACCTAAACTTATCGTTATAAATAGTCATATAAGCTTCAGCGGCCTTATTAAGGTCACTTACGGCGGCTATACCCGCTATCTTATCAAACAAGGTGGATACCTCGCCAGAAGGGGTCAAGACACGGGTTATCTTACCTTCCTTATTCCTTTTAATTACGCAACTCGACATAACTTCATGTTTTTGACAAAGATAAACAAAAAGCCCCCACAAATAAGCGGAGGCTGATATTCTTGTGTTCCTTATATAATTTATGGCTTAATCCGTATTCTTACTATTGATGAACTCGCTAACACAATCACCAGCGAAGCCGGCTATATACGCTGCGTGTTCATCCTCTCCAACCTTAAAACCAAGAGACATATTGCAAAACTGACATACGCTCATTGCTATATGGAATGACTCGTGACATATATTTCTCATTATTAAATCATCGTCGCTCGAAAAATTCCAAAGTATGGCGAATTTATCGTCATCATCCCTATCCCTTACCAAATTTGCGAAAGACGCCTCCTTGTCCATATCATCCTCATCTCCCCATTTCCCCTCGTGTTCAGGCTCCATATTTTCGAAACGATCACACAATGTCTTATAATCCAACCCAACCGTGATAATCAACTTCAACGGATATATCACGAAATCAAATTCCATCTCTCTCATAATTTCTTTAATTTTTCTATAACCTCAAAACACATCTTACACTCAATCCTACGATACAACTGCCTTACGCCATCTATCGTAGTCCAATAACGACCACCCTCACGGTGCAGGAACTCGCTCATGACCTTAGTGTCAGCCACATCATGTAGGTCGTATGAGTCAAAACATAACTTACATATATCGTCAAGATCAAAATAAGTAACCTTATTATACGATATACAACGGATTTTTCTCCCATCAGGAATCTGAACATCGAAAACATCTATCTTTTCCATATTAAAAACAGAGGGATACCGATCCCATCACAGACCTGTATCCCCTTATAATAAATTAGCGACGAAAAGCATGGTGATGGACATGCGCCACAAATGTAATTACATTTTTTGTAAAAACAAACAATTGTAATATTTAAATGTCACGAATAAGCCTTACACTATAAGCGTCACCTTTATACGCTCTGCTTGCAATACCGCTATCGGTATATATCCTCCATCCATATCCACTGCTATTCTCCGAACTAGACCAATACCTGCCATTAGCGTCAAGCTGTTCTCCACCAATAGCGGATAGTGCGTTATTTACACTCGTCAAATTCATCCATATTAACGCAAGTTGTGGTAATGATGGAATATACCAATCATCAAAACCCTTAGCGTCAGGACTAGCTAAAAATGTGTTAAGCAAATACCCCATTGTGGGATAATAAACTTGTAAAATACCGGAGTCAATCACGCCCTTTAGCACTTCAGAATTAGATTTCCCTTCCCAGTCTGATAATGCTCCCGATGTCCATAAATTAATATCAGGAGAGAGTTTGGGATTCTGATAGTATTTACATGATTCTGATCTTAGGCAACCGCTTTCATTACTGCCATCCACATTTATATAACTTGTAATGCCAGCCTGATCGATACCATTTCCACCCCAATAAAAATATTTATTATTACCATCTGACCATGAGTTTTTATAGCTTTCATTAGATGTCTCATTCTTTTCAATCATGAATTTTTTACCTTGATCATCCAATACAATCCCTATACAGTCTAATGATGGGATATCTGTTACACCTCCGTCAGGTTTAACATAAGATATTATACCTTTATCCATGCATGCACATGGGGCATTGCTCTTCAACACCCCATACACCCGATTGTCGCTAGTCAGCCATCGTTTGCCGTCGCTCGTGATATAAGCCTGCCTACATCCCTCCTGATTCACCGTAAGCGTCTTTTTAACGCCTTTGGGGGTTGTTATCTCCAACTCAAGGGTACGGTCAAGACCTTTGTTCATTACCGAGCCAAAAGAAACAGCGGCGTCCCCGGTCCCGGACCCCGGACTGACGGTCAGAGGCTGGTCCGTTACCTCGCCTACCCCGTCCTTCCAATTAATATTCAAATCATTAGCCATAGTTGTATTATTTTTGTTCTATTGCAAAGATAGCAAAACAAGTGAGCTACCCACACCTAAAGGCATGAGCTTCGGAGGCTGATGCCTCCTCTCTTTTCCTGTTTCTTCCTGTCATTGCTTTTTAGGACACGAGGTCGGTCATCCACAAGAGGGCAGTCCACAGGCTTGACATCCCCTCGCTCCGAGGGTAGGGCTTTCAAGCCAAATTCCTTGATATTGCAAGCGGCATTGAAGTCCCGGTCGTGGTGCGTGCCACATTCCGGGCAGGTCAAGCTGCGCTCGCTCAATTTCAATCTTTTATACACATAGCCGCATTTGCCGCAGGTCTTCGAACTTGGGGCAAAACGGTCTATCTTGATAAGATTCACGCCATACCACCTGCACTTGTATTCAAGCAGGATGAGGAATGTTCCGAAAGAAGCGTCCCCTACAGCTTGCGCCAAATGATGGTTGCACTGCATCCCCTTCACGTTCAGATTCTCCATGCAGATGGTACGCACTTGGCTGTCGTGCGTGAGTGCATGAGTGATTTTGTGAAGGTTGTCCTTGCGGCGATTGACAATGTATTCCTGTAACCGGGCTACACGGCTGCGTGCCTTGTTGCGGTTGGCAGAACCTTTCTGTTTGCGGCTCAACCGCTTTTGAAGCATCTTCAAGCGGTCAAGGCTTCTCTGCAAGCTCTTCGGATTGTCAAACGTGCGCCCGTCAGAACATACGGCAAGCGACTTGATGCCTAAATCAATACCTAAAGCCGTATCTCCCTGTATCGCTGAAGCCGAAAGTTCATGGATAGCCGTATCAACCAACACGGAAGCAAAGTATTTGCCTGAAGGTGTCATGCTGACGGCGACGGTCTTCACCGTACCCTTGAACTTGCGGTGCAGCACGGCAGGAATATCCTTTGCCTTGGGGATGGAAATAGTACCCTTTCCGAAGTCCACACTGCAATGCTGCGGACAAAGGAAGCTCTGCTTGCTCTTCCGGCTCTTGAATTTCGGGAAACCGACTGCATGGGTATCACGGAAGAAATTCTTGTAGGCAGTGTCGAGGTTGCGCAACGCACTTTGCAAAGACTGTGAATTGACTTCCGAGAGCCATTCATGTGCCGCTTTCAGCTCACTCTTCATGCGATTGGTCAGTTCAACATTACCGATAGACTTCTTCTCCTGCTTGTAGACTTCAATCTTAAGGTTGAGTGCCCAGTTATAGACAAAGCGGCAGCAGCCAAAGGTCTTGGCAAGCAAAACCTTCTGATCGTCTGTCGGATAGATTCTATATTTGTAGGCTCTCAACATTTTTATTTATGATTAGATATATTGCAAATATATACTTTTATTCTTATATTTGCAAGCAAAGAAGCATTAATATATGACATTAGCTAAAAGGTATTCAAATAGTCCACATTCAGTATTCAATGTAGGTTATCATATAGTATTCTGCCCTAAGTATCGTAGAAAAGTACTAGCAAACGGAATTGATGGGCGATTAAAGCAACTTTTTCAAGAAAAAGCTGATAAAATTGGGGTGGTCATTGAACGTATGGAGGTTATGCCTGATCATGTACATCTATTCATCAAGTCAAAACCTACCTATGCCATTCATTTTGTAGTCAACCAACTGAAAGGATATTCTTCCCTGATGTTACGCAAAGAATTTCCATGGCTACGTTCAAGAATACCTACTCTGTGGACTCGTTCTTACTTTGTTGAGACAATTGGCCATATTTCCGAGGAAACCGTCAAACGCTACATAGAGGAACAAAAAAAAGTGTAACTCCAGAACGCTACGGCAGGCTGCGCTCCAATACTACGCTATCATCACCTGCCTAAAGACAGGAGTATTCACGCTTAAATCATAAACCCCAACCGGCTTTAGTCGATCGGGGTCTGAGTAAGCGAAAAGAAACTGATTATCGTCCCATCATTCTCGATACGGTTCTAGCAGCAGCTTGCGCCCATGTCCAGCTGTCATTAGATGTTACGTTAACCGTCTGTTGAGTACCATTTACATCCAAGTTAATAGTCTCCTTGTCAAGCTCGATAGTAGAGTCTCCAGCGGCTTGCGTTACCGTCACGTTGGCTGCCTGGCCACCATCGGCAGTTACCTTCAATGTAGCTGTCAGTTCCTCGATCGTGACGTTGGCCGGTACGTTCGAGATCGTGATGCTCCAAACGAACTCGCCATCGGCTCCGGGATCGTCGGCGATAACCGCTCCGTTAGCCGTAGTCTTTCCAGCCGCCGTGTAGTTAGCAGGGAGTAGTAACGTAAGCCCGTTCTCCTCAGCCGGCGCGACCGCGAACGTAAGCTTAGTACTGTTAGACTTACCGGTGATGGTAACATTACCACCTGTCTTTTGTACGGAAGCGTTAGGGCTGTCTGATCTTACCGCCTCAGCAGCCGCTGCCTGATTAACTACCAACGCCTTCTTAGCCCCGCCGTTCGTGGTGACCGTAAGGTTGATAGTGCGTTGAAGACGACCGGTGTGTTTCTCACCGGAGAAATTAACCGCCTGATCTCCTGATCCTGATACCGGGTCGACGGTTACGAAACCAAATTTTTGTGATGCCATATTCAAATGATTTAAAAAAATGTCTTTTTATTATGCCAAAAATAACTTATATAATGTTAGCCATAAAATATGGGGGGGGGGTAGATCGCACTACGGCTACACCCGCTCCACGTACAGACCTATTAAATCCTGTAGATTATGGCTGAGAGGAGTTCCGCTATCCCTAGTACACTTATACACATCAGCGTTCTGGATGTAATATTTATCCTTGAATATCTCCATTGGAGGGAAATACGGGATAGGATCCCCTATGGCCCCGGCATGTTCCTTATCAATAACCTTATACAAGGAAGCCGTATTTAGTCCGGGTTCCCATTCCTCCGACAGCGTATGTTGTTGGATAACCTCATAAAGGATATCCGTATCCTCCTTAACCACCCTGAGGCAGAATCCGGCATCCACCGACAACCCGAACTCCGCCCCTTCTTGTCCCCATATAGGGAATAGGACCTTAATATCCAATTTCTCGTTAGAAGATAAAGATATGGTCTTATTATTAACTACCATCCTAGAGAATTTGGCAGCTACTTTCTGGGGATCAGAAGCGTCCTTCTCCTTCGCCTGTTGCTGGATGTACGCCGTGGTAACACTTACCTTATCGGGATAGCCGGACTGAGCGTCAATAGCCCTCACCTGCTCTACGGTAGTGGCTAGACTGATCTGCTTTTGCTTGTCCCCTAACGCCGACATAAGATCATTATCATACTTATCCATCATCCCGATCAAGATCTTGCCTTCCGTTATATCGAATTCCAGACCCATGATCGTTATCTTGCCAGCTATAGCCCCATCAGACAAGGCGTTACGTCTATCATGTTCAGGAATATAGATATTCTGATCATCCAAGAAGAACTCATATAGATTTCCGGTCTCATAAGCTCTTATCTCCTCGTATTTAACTGATTTCTCCTCATTAATAAGCCTTGACTCATCCAGCTTAGCCTCGATAATTTCCTTGACAGTAGCTTTAGGATTAGCCTCCTTGAACGCCAGTTGCTCCTCCCCAAGCTCTATCCATGGGGAGGGAATACCTTTGGAGTAATCATCATAACTATAGCCCTTGGCGTAATTATCGTCAAGAGGCTCATCTTGAACCAACATCTTGGGATATATCTCCCTGTTTATATATGTAAAACTCATAGCTTATTAATCTTGTTCTTTAACGGCGATGCTATACTTGCCTGAAGCGTAACACCAGATATTTATCTCGAAAGGCTTGTTAGCCGTAGTGGTTATAGAAGTTCCGCTCATGCTGACATAATCCCCTGAATTAGGTATCGCTTGGGTGAAAGCCGCTGAGGGGACACACCTGATCATCAGCTCCTCCCCTACCTGCATCCCTGACTGCACGGATAGGGTGGTAGCGGCTGATAACGTAGCCGTGATACTTCTCTTGCTAATAGGCAGGTTAGCTAATGTCGTGACCGTATTAACTCCTATAAGCCTGTTCACGGTCTTCTTGTCAGCCGCCGCCATCAACCCGTTAGTAGACTCGTTGGCTACGGCGTATGTCGTGTTAGGAGGTGTAGCCCAAGTGCCATCTCCACGCATAAAACTGGATGTGCTACCATTAAGCTGTCTCAACAAGCCGTTAGCTGAAGTAGATGCCAACCCGTACGTGGTATTGGTAGGCACGACCCATGTACCATCGCCACGAAGGAAGGATGTCTGTTTGCCCGCGGCAGGAGCCGGGACCAATCCCGCAGCACCAGCCGCCGAGGCCGTAGCCGCCTTCATATTGGCGTAGGTAGTATTCGTATCCTTATAATAGGGGATACCACCGACAATAGGACAGGCGGTATAGCCAGAAGCGCTGGTTACCGCACTCCCGTTCTTTATCAGACCTGTAGACCCATTAGCTCCCACAACACCATACGTCGTATTAGTGTCTGTCCAAGGCACATTGACATACATCTTTCCGCTATCGTCCAGCTCTACCGGATAATTCTTGCCATTCTCCGCATATCCGATCATTACCAGTCCAAGGGTCGATGTATTGGCCTTGGCGTATGTGGTGTTCGGAGGTGTCTGCCACGTTCCATCGCCACGAAGATACTTACCTTGCGCTCCGGCGGATGGTGCTGGTACCAAACCGGCCTTTCCCGCAGCGGAGGAGGTAGCGGCCCCCATATTGGCATATGTCGTGTTGGTATCTGTCCACGGAACATTCACATACATCTTACCATTTCCGTCAAGAGCTACCGGATAATTCTTCCCATTAGCTGAGTACCCGATCTTAACAAGACCCAGATTATCGCTCGTGGCTTGGGAATAAGTCGTGTTATTATCAGTCCAAGGGACATTCACATACATCTTCCCATTAGAGTCCAAGGATACGGCGTAGTTCTTCCCACTAGAGGAATAACCGATCTTAACCAATCCTAAAGTATCAGCCGTGGCCTGATTATAGGTCGTATTATTATCTGTCCATGGGACATTAACAAAAGCGTTACCAGAAGCGTCAACCTGCAACTTATAGTTCTTGCCAGAAGTCGTGTATCCTACCTTTACGCCACCTAATGTGGAGGAGGTCGCCGTAGGTGGAGCGAAGGTGCTAGGTTTGCTGGTCACTCCAGACCATGGGACAGAGGAGGCGGAGCTAGCCGTATATGGCTCATACCCATCCTCACTACTCAATTTAGACTCGTCTTTTATCAAATACATCTTACCAGTAGACGTCACCTTAACCGTATCCCCGACCTGAGCCGTGGATGTAGTAAGCTTAAACCTTGCCGTATCGTCAGCCACCACGACCAGTCTCTCTAAGGCCGCTTTAGGCAACCTGTCTATATCGATAGTACCGGACGTGATCTTAGAGGCATCAAAATTGGCCAATGTCGTGGAGATAGTTACGTTGCCTCCGAAGTCCGATGAAGCACTACCGGTAACAGCCCCGGACAGCGCTATGGTCCTAGCCGCCTGTAATTTCGTGGCGGTAGGGGCATTATCCGTCTTAAGAGCATATTTGGTAAGATCAATATCATTAGCCTTATCCAAAAGCTGCTCTATCTGCTCGCCATTGTATTTACCTTGAAAATCTACCATATTACAATTATTTTTTTCAAATATAGATATATACATCAACCCAAAGAAATCGAGGGGGGGGGTAGATGCGGACAGGCATTAAAAACCGCCATCCCCATGCAGGAACCCGGTACGGAATATAATAGCCTTGTCTTTAAGTTTCTGGACGGACTCCCATTCCCATTCACCTTCACAAGGCTTAACGACATACTTATTCCCCCATGTCTTGAACTTCCTTTCGATAACAAACATCTCCGAATCATTAAGGACATGGAAGATACTTCCTACTGGGAAATACTTATCCATCCTTAATATAACACGATGATGTTTCTCGTCATATTCAGGATCGCCCACGATACGTGCTTTATAAAACTGAAAATCGTTTAACGTCCGATCCACAGGTTCTATCCAGTAATATCCTTTAGCCATTGATATTCTCTATTTAATCGTTATATTCGCGGAAGAACAGTAACTCATAAGGTTTTTAGGTAATTTTCAACCAAGGGGAAAGGGTGTCCGTGAGGATATCCTTTTCTCATTCCCGCCCGCCCGCCCTCTGAACAAAAGATCTACCTCGAACAAATGTAGCCATAATAAAGTTACGGGCAAAAAGAAACCCCATCGGTATTCTATCGCCGACAGGGTTCTTCCAACGTTGTATCAAACCTAAATCATATCACTCCATTTGATTGTGTCACCGACGAAGCACCGCACCGCCAGATACCTTACGAACGCCGTCCCTTCCGGGGCATCAGGGTCTTCCAGATAAGCCAAGACAGCCTTGACTATTTTCTGGTCGCAATCCAATACCTTAGGAAAGTAGTCGCTATAGAACATAGCGAACAGGTATTGGATATCTCCCCAAGTGGCGTTATCAGGTTTCTTGGCCCCGCATTTATCGAACATCTGCTTAGCGTCCTCCATCGTCCATCTTCTCTTGGATCCGTCAGCGTTAAGCATCTTGTCGGCGGCTTCCCTAGCCAACTCCTTGGAAAAGTGATACCCATGGGTGTCTATATACCGCTTATAATCCGGGTCATCGGCGTCTGCTCCTCAGTAGTAACGACTCCTGCGTCCCCTGCGCATATACGGCTCGGTACCTTCGTACTCGTCACGGATGTTACGCTCACCGAACCATCCCCTGCGATACATCTCGTCCTCACGCTCATGGCGTTTCTCACGTTTCTCAAGCTCCCGCTCGTCACGTTCCAATTCCCTCTCACGTCTTTCGAGATCACGTTCACGACGTTCTAGCTCTTCCATTCTCTCTTCATGCTCCTTGCCGAAATGGTCGTATATTCCACCACCATAACCCATGTAAGTCCCATCGGAGCGGCGTGAGCGTCCCCTACCACCTCTGCGGTCGTAGATCTCATCATCATATTCCTCTTGGCCATTGCCTAAATCTATAACTCTCATATTAACCTAATTTTTTAATTAACAACTCTTTTAACTCATCGAAAGAAGACCCCATCCTATCGACCTTCTCCTCAAGATTCTTAATCTTTCGGTCTTGATCCTTAGTCTGCTTAAAAGCCGGATTGATTTCCTCAAGGATCGAATCACAAGCCTCCACCGTCCTCCTATGCTTATCGATACTATCGATAATATCGGAGCTAGTTCTCTTAGCGGCGTTAAGCTGGTTCATGATCGGATCGACCGAGCAGGCCAAAGTTATGTTATTGGACATAGCGACATCCCTACCCTCCGGGACGACGTAGGTCATGGAGGATCCGTTTATCTCCACGGTAAGGTCTATCACCCTATCCTGTAGTTGCTGATATTGCCCCATCTGACCCATCTGGGGTTGCTGAAACCTAGGCTCGGACACGTTAACCACATTCCCCATCCTGAACACCGGAATATCGGACGTATCCAGCGTATATACTTGAAATCCTTTCTTTAAGTCTCTAAACATATCTCGATTTTTAAGCGGGAGGGGAATACCCTCCCATTAGACATCCAATCTAACCTATTACTCGTCAACATCCGTTTCCGAAGCTGACGCAGCGGTTGTAGGCACACAGCAATCCATGAGCCTCAATACACCCCTTACCTTGTTGAAATAAACAAGGCGTTCGGTGTTGTTAACCATAGCCGCTCCGGTCACAGCCACGTTGATCGGATTCACCACAGCCACACCAGTTACCGGGCAGCATGTGTCATCGCCTACCGTGGATACAGTACTGTTCGCCGGGACAGCTATCTGCACTGGCAGCGCCTCGCCTGTCGTTGGAACCACCTGCCGGATTTTCAACAGCAGAAGGCCCTCGCATGGCAAGGACAGCCATACCCTTGGGTTGATGCCGAAGACGGTGTTGGCAGTAGTCACTACCACGTTCTTCGTGACCAACTCATAAAGAGACCCTATTTTAGAAACATAAGCCATAATAGCCTCCTTCCTTTATAGAGTTAGATAGCGGCGTTTCCGTTGTTGCAGCATCCATTGTTGCACCCACATCCGCAATTACCTCCATAAAATGCCTGACCCCATCCATAAGTCTGGTAAGGAGAGCATGAAGGATAAGCCGGCACAGGAGTAGGTCTCAACTGGCTGATTAAATTCTGAGTTTGTTGCTGAGTTAATGCTGATGCCTGATAAGCGGCTCTTTCATCACGCAAGGCGTCGATCGTATGCTGCATTTCCCTCATCTCCAATTGACAGAATTTATCATTGATCATAACATTCTGTGCATCCAGTTTTGCGGATAAGATATTGAACTGACTCGTTGCTTGCTCACGATTGTTTGTCAATCCCTGATTAATAGTGTTCTGAAGCGTGTTAGTCTGATTCAATGTCTCAAGACGATTCTCATAACCTTGATTACTGATCATCTGCTGCGTAGCGCACGCGTTTTGGTTGATCAACGAACTCAAATTGCAGCAGCAGGAGCTAATCTGGTTACCGATCTCACATCCTTGTTGCTGTACGGCGTTAATAACGGCCTGAGAAGTCATACCTACCTGACCGGCCACCCTATCAATAGCGCCTTGTACGTTACAGATAGCGTTTTGTAATTGAGAGGTAGAACAGTTAAGGGCGTTAGAGATCTGGTCGATAGCGCTTCTGTTACCTTGGATAGCCTGCATCAGTAACTCACGACCATAGTCGTTGTTCAATTGAGCCGGAAGACCGTTAGCGCAACAATCATTTCCATTGCCACCAAAACCATTTCCAAAACCACGTCCGCCCCACAACCAGAACAGGACGATGATCCATAACCACCAGCCGTTGGCTCCTCCGAACTGGTCTTGGTTGTTACGGCCGTTCATCAACGCCGCAACTAAATTCGGGTCCATCTTATTTCCACCCAAAAGGCTGGTGAACATACCCGGAATCATAGATAATAAACCGTTAGCGGCGCTACCGCTCCCGGAACCCATGCCGTCTAACAGCACGATTTTGTCTCCACTTGTACCCATGTCTATTTATTTTTGAATTAATAATAACCCCACCTGATGGCGGGCGTTACAAAGTTCAAAAATTAATAATCCTAGGATCGTGATATATGTCACCATCAAGGCACGTCATGTCATGCAATTGGTATTAATAAGAACCGGTACAAGACAAAAAATCCGGAACGTATCACTACGGCCCGGATTCATGCAAATCTATAAAATCCAATGTTTCAATGCTCGAAAGAAAACGTCTCACGACGCCAAAGAGAGATTAACTACACGAAAAATCTCGCATTAATTTATTTGTATTAGCAGTGTATTCATTAATTATCTTACCGGATGAGGGATTATCCTCTATCCTTGATAGACGGTTATCGTCACTCCTTACCGTAACATCACCTATCTTTCGTACCATACTATCCTGATATGATGATGGATCCGAATATATAAAATTGTCCACGAAGCTATATATCCCGCCATTAACCGTCTCACCTACCTTCTCATATAAACCGGATTGAAATGACACGAAATCATCATACCTTCCACGAGCCAAGAACGAACCGTCCGGTCTCGCCTCGACACCGCCGTTGACCTCCCGGAGCAGGCCCGGATTCCTTTGGTACAGATACCTATAAAACCCGGCATCCATCATCCTATCCTGTCTATCCAGATAGAAAAGGTTTCTCATGCTACTGTCACCGGACTCGATAGCCACGTCAAACAGAAGATCCCTTACCTGACCTTCCGGCAACGACATCTCCATGCTTTTTAACGTACCTCTGTCATGGTGGTTCAAAGATACGTTATAAAATCCATTAAAATCAAGGAAACGCAAGACATTATTATATAAATCCGATTTTTTTAACTTTTCCTTGATCTGGATCTTCCTCAACGAGGTGCAGGATTTGATAAAATCCCGATCCTTCCCCTGTCTAGCCTCGTATCTCCTGAACTCCCGATCAATATCGACATCATCCACCTTAGAGGTAACGGGATGCTGGTATATCAATCTGGTAAGGATCATACTCTCCGTATTGGAGGATGAGATGTTATCCATAACCAACTTCTTGATATTATCCTTGACCACGCCAATATCAGATCGAGAAGCCCCTTGGGGGACCACGCCAGCCGGTAAGTACGAGGGCTGGGCTATCCCGATATCGGCCAGCACCTCATAGGCCTGATCGGTGTCGGTTATCGGGGCCGTGTTATGGTATGTATTTCTACCTACATACAACATGTTCATGTCATACATATCGGAAGGAGATGTTTTCCCGGACCTTACATACACCATCCTATCACCGGTAAGGTTAGTATCCTGAACCTCGTATATCGGATTCCCTTTCCCTGTTATCCTATCAAGATCGGAAATAAAGTCATCATATACCGGATCACCATTCTGTATGGAAGATAACATGACATCCAGCGACGCCATAAGGTCACGGATATCCTCCGGTCTGGATATAACCATCTCATCACTGATCGCCTCGCTTATATCCACGCCCATGTCGGCAAGATCCACAGCTATGTCATATAGACGTCCAGCAACATCCTTGATGTCCTTAAAATCATCCATATCGATTATCTCCCCAACCTTATCCCTTAGACCTTTCATATCCTTAGGCATACTGATATACGGTATGGTACTATTGGAATATGAGTCGGTAATCGTATTTCCGTCCTGACTCCGAACCTCCATACGGGTCATATTACGATATGTGTCATACATCCGATCGGCGTAATCCTGATCCTCCTGATACCGGAGCGCCAAGGAAGGGTATGGGATGGAGGCGAAAGCCTGATCGAACTCCCGGCGGTCGCTGATACCGCCTACCGCCCTCATGATCGTATCCCTTACCTCCATTGGATTCAAGACTCTTCTCTTTCCCAATGAATCATACACATCCTCATATATCATATAATCATCACCAAGGCCTGACTCGGAGGACAGGAAATACATATCCTTCTCATTAAGATCCCCGTCAGACATAAAATCGACAATCCTCCTCATCATATCCCTTACCCGCTCATACGCCGATCGGTTTGTCATGATATTATCAATCTCATCGGCGTCATACATCCCGGACCTCTCAAGATTGTACCTATTGAGGAATATATCACCGCCGGAAAGGAAATTGGATACAATCATATCATTAAGATCATTGATATTATCGACTCCCAAGGAAGTAAGGGTGTTATTGATATCCTTAACCTCATCGGCCATGAAATTGCCAGCGAAATAGTTCTTCCGCTTGATAAAGGACATGACATCATCATACCTAGGTTCCCCATTGCTATCTAAGTCGTATTCCGATGGCATGGACATCCAATCGCCAAAGAAAGACACGAAGTCGGGGGAGTAGGCCGTACCCCAGACCGATAAGGCCTGCTTCTGGTCGCCCAACACCTCCATCGCCCTTTGGTATAATCCGGATGGTTGGTCGTTCGGGGCAAGGACATTATCTATCCAACCCTCCTTATTTTTTATAACATAACAAGATCTACCCATAGCTAAATCGTTTTGTTACAAAGATAAACAAAATCCCGCCTACTCTCACGAGCGGACGGGAGCCAAATAACAATAATAACAAACCTTATGTTTACTCTGAAAAAGTACAAATCATTTTGCCGATCCTCACGGACAAACAAAAAACTCAATCCTAAAACTATAAAAACGAAACTTATTGTTTAGCAAAAATATTTTTATCCGATCTACTGAGAACCCTACCTTTCAACTCCAAGAACCTAGGCATCCATTCCCTAGATATCTTAGACACGATCCACTGGAATCCCTTAGGAGTCACATAGACGGTGTTAGTCCCATAGAACTCATCGTCATCACGATACCTGTAACGAGCGTAACCACGATCTATCATCCTTTGGGAAAGCAACCATCTCTTACCGGTTTTGGCGAAGAACTTATTATCCTCAAGCAATATACGAAGATTCTTCTCCGCTATATCATACCCATGAGCCTCCAGCTTTTCCCGAACCTCTCTGATCAACATATCTGTCTCTTGGGCTATTTCGGCTGTCTTAGCAAACTCAACCATAGGAACCTGTTCTTTGATGATATTATCAGATATCCTTTTGGCTTCCTCTGCCGCTTTTTTCGCCTCAGCTAACGCACGCTTCTCCTTTTCCGATTTAAGTAAAGCCTCTAATGCCTCTATATAATCAGATGGAAGTTCATTCTTTGATGGCATAGAATAGGAGCCTGTTTTTCTAATAGAAGGAAGAACCTCCGATGTTACCCATTTTTTGAATTTCTTGGCAGATTCCATCTTAGATGACATAATCAAAGAATACATCCCTGATTCATTGATTAATTTGATCTCCCTAACAGCCTGATTTATAAGGGGGTTTATTTTAAACCCCATTGATTTACAATCACTTGTAAGAATGATAGAATCCTCATCATCAACAAACCTTTTTACAGCGTTCCCTAAGTTTTCATAACCAAGACATCTGGCTATGTCATTACCAACAAACCATGGATTGCTTTTCTCGTCTAATAATACTCTTACATCCCCAAAATCAGGATTCTCAAACAATTTTAAATTATCATCCATAATATAAAACAACGAGAGCCACCAGCGTCCGTTACTCCACTGATAGCTCTCATTTATCGCCTACGCCTAAGCGATATTAATATCTTCTTCTGGTCTAGCAACGGATAGACACCGCAAATATAGACACTTATTTTAAAACAACAAACAAATAGGAGATATTTTTACAAAAAAACGTAATCAATTATATTTGTCTATCATATAGACGAAATATAACTATATCTATCCTCCATCATCATCACCACCTTCTTAATATCAGATAAAGTTAATTTCTTTATCTCCATATTCCTACTATCCATCCTGACGAAAGAGTCCTTGAACTCCTGCTCGGTTATGGCATCCAACCTAAATAGATTGTATTTTATAAGTAACTGGGTTACGTCAAATATCAGGATGTTAAGATCAATATCACCCTTCAACTCATTAAGAAGATCACGCATCATGAACTTGATAGCATCAGTATCAAGCTCCAGCTTCTCGGCTTCCCTCATCAACTTCTTAATGATGCCATTGTACTCGATTATGATATTAGCGTTATCATCATCGGTAGGCAGAAGAATATCCATCGTACATTCTATACCTATCTTATCACTAAGTCTTTTATTGAACTCCGTCATATAATCGAAAGCCTGACTTCTGCTTAAAGCGTATGTATGGTCAAGCAACTGCCTTTGTCTGTTATTGACAAAATAATGACTGGTATATAACATCATCAAGACCTTCACTCGCTGGATGCGTAAGTCTTGCATAATTTTCCGGTGTAAAAAAGCATCTAATTGCATAATATAAAGAGTCCCCACCGGGGCCATCACACACCCGACAGGGACCAACTTTTAAATATCTTACTCGTCAGGTGATGGACTGACGCCGCGAAGATAAGTCAAGATATTTAATTTAGCAAGGATTTTCCGCCTCATTTTCTCCGGATACTACGTTACCGTCGGAAACCAACGACTTGTCCTCGGCAGCCTTCGCAGGCGAGGCGGATCCCGATTGGAGGTCAGACGGGCTGCCGAACGGGGTCTCCGTATCCTCGAAGAACGTCTCATCCCTCCTAATACTCATCCTGAACTTAGGGGCTATGAAAGGATCGTTATTAAGATCGATGTTGATCGTAACGTCATTCATCAAAATATCCTCCTTGGTCCTAGAATCGCCTATCCATCCTCTTACGTCAGTAGTCATAGGCATCTTACTAGCCGCTTCCTTGACAGCCTCTAGCCGCCCCTTGATAACATCCACGTCTCCCGCCAACGGAATCATATATGTCTTGTTATCCAGCCCAGATCTGGCTATAGCGTTATTAAGATCCATTATATCATCAATACTTACTCCACCACCTAGACCCTCTATAATTCTGTCAGCCATTGATCCGATCATGGAAGAGAATGACGATATATCCTGATTTTTCAATCTTACGGGATATAGATAATTTCTTCCGTTCCCTGTTTTTATAGCCACGACCGGGATACGTGAATTTTTATAATCACCATACTTATCCCTGACGATAGCCGTGCAGAACGGGAATATGTTATACTTGATATTATCCCTCATCGTAACCACCCCATTCTCTATATATCCTACACTCTCAACCTTACCAACCGTCTCGTTGGTAAAGTCATTTTCGGATACCATCAACGTACCATTATCATCACTTATGCTAAAATTAGGTCTTCCCGGCAAAACACTAGTGACTGCGCCTACGAACGGTATATCAATCTCGCCAGCTACAGATCCTACGTTGTCCCTATACAACTCAAAGGCCATAATCCTTAAATCAGCGTTACTCCCTTTTGAGTCTGGATCATTGGTTTTTAGCACCGAGACAAAATTACCGTCACCATCCACGATCTTAATAACCATATTATTAACCAAATCACTACGGGCAGAATTGGTCTCGTCAGAATTAGGATCAACGGCATAAAGGCTATTGTATTTATCATACAATTCTTTGGTATACGGATCTGACATATCCATCACAAACCTTACCGTACCACCCTTGCGAAGGCTAGCCGCCGCTTCCTGATTGACCGACTCATTATTAGACCCAAACGTATCACCCGTATAATAAGGGAGAACAGATCCATCCTGTCCCTTGCGATACACCATGAACCAGTTGGAGGTCGATAAGGCGGTCTGCCGCCCCAGTATGACACCGGTAGCGTTCTCGAAAGCCTGAGCGTCATCCTCGCTTATCATCCATCTTGAGTGGTTATTCGACTCTATAACAGTAAATATGTCGGTTCCGTTGGTGAAATCCATCACCCTTCCATTATCAGTATCAGTGGCATCAGATCTTTTAAGCCCAAGACCGTCCATAAACCTGTCAAGTCTCATTCCGCCAACCTCATAATACATGACCCCGCCAATCTCCCTCTTCTGGGCCATCAACACTACCGGATTCTGGGCGGCATTGGCCTCCGTCCTGCCGGTGGATGTCCCGGGTTCGCTCTCCGTGAGAACATCACCCATAGGTATAGACTTATCGTAATCCTTGACAACCATACTTCCATTATCATACAGCCTCATCCATTCCACGAACTGGAGAAGAGGTCCATCAGAATAGTTATTGATAATATCAATAGCCTCATTAAGTTTATCCTGATCAACTTCATTCCCGTTGTCAATATCATTCATAAGATTGTTATAGGTCTTTATAGCCTCCTTAACCTGATTCTGATCAAGACCATTAATGTTCATATCTATGATATCATCAATAGTATCCCTGATGTTATTTAAGACGTTATCGTTGGTATTTAACCTATCTATCATTGACCTAATCTTATTAAGCCTAGCTATAGGATTATCGCCAAACCCATTTACAAGATCATTGATACGATCCTTATTATTATCATATATCTGCCTCTCCCTAGGAGATAAGATATCCTCATTACCGTTCCATATCTTTATAGCTATATTATTGATTCTATCATCAGAAGGATTTATGATATCCTCATTATCAGGTACATTCTCAACGATACTGCCCTCATCAGCCTTGATATCATTCTCCATAGATCTGGCGATCATATGATTATAGGTCTTGAACATAAATGCCTCGTCCTCTCCTATAAGACCATCTTGATAAGCATTATCTATGGCCTGATCATTGGCATAAAGGGAATTAGCATCAGGATCATCGGTATTCCTGAAATCATACTTGCTGTCATCCTCCTCATAAGTCTTCCCCCATGCGTTCGATAATATCTTCATGAACCCGCGCTCCTGCGCCCGGATGAATCTTCTGTCACGCATACGGCGAAGAGACTCATTTATATTCTTATAAGCCACAAGATTATGACGATACTCGCTAAGTAACGCCATAGCCTCTTTATAATTATCAACCCCACGGATAGATACAGCATTCTCAAAACCAACTATAGTCTCATAAGCTGCCATAAGATCGGCGGCGCTGATCCTTGATTCATTCCTGTTTAATAGCAGCTTAGATATATCTGTCTCTGAGTTAACTAACGTAGCTAATCTCCTCTCCAAAGCAATCCTATCCTCCGTCAATTTAAGAAGTCTATCATTCTCCTTGGCTAACTTGACCTTATCAGACTCAAGAGCTTCCTTAGACGTGATACTCTGCTGAAGCTTCAAAACATTCTTCTCCATCTTCTGTATATCATCTGTAAGCTTCCTAAGTTTCTCAAGATCCCTACTCGAATCAGGGTTAAGACGAGAATATATATCTAAAGCGGGCCCTATATCCGTATTGTATATCCTTCCTAACTGATTAGCGATATCATCCAAATTATCCTTAGCCTCAAGACCGTTATAAGCCATGTTAGAGATGTAGGTGTTAAATGATCTATTGGATATACCATCGGTAAGGGAGTCGGCAAATCTGCTGGCCATAGTAAAATTATCAACCTTCTTATTGAACTCGCCAACAAGGTTGGACTTATACTCATTTACCTGCTCATCTGTCATATTCATATCGGAGGCTATATCGCTATTAGGTATAGACTCGATGACTGTCTTAAAATTCTCCTTAGTATCATCTAACATCCCCATTTCCTGATCATAACGAAGACGGTTGAATACGGCATCACTAAAAGTCTTATCTACGATTCTAGAATTAGGTATATCGTCAGCGTTATTATCCGTACTTAAGCCTGATAATTGAGCGTTCAGGGCCATGCTGCCACGAATAGCTTGGACAGCCGCCGAGGTCAAGGCGCCGGCATTAGTGTTGTAGGCCTCCACCATCCCCTTATTACGGGACATGTCTTGGCTCCATTCCTTTATACCTCCAAGGCTTCTTACACCCATAACCGATCCGATAATCATACCGATGCCGATTTCCTTCCATCCCTGATTAGATCCGTAAGTCTCCTTGAACCCGTTCTTTATAGCCTCCATATAGCCTATATTCTGCCGGATAGCCATAGGATTGTATCTTGATTCTACCCAATCCTCGGCGGATTTACTAGCCACTCCCTGAAGACCTTCCTCATACAGACCCTCAGATACCGGACGTTTGATGATATTGAACGTATTCCCGGCTATTTTCTGCCATTTCTTAGGCGTTATGGCCCTCAATGTCCCGTTATCCATCCTCTCGGCGCCTACGCCAAATATATTGCGTTTTATGAACTTATCCACACCAAGATCCATGCCGAACATATCACCGAACATAGCTATATTGGATAATGACAATATGCCGACGTTAGCGGCGAATACAGCATTAGCGGCATTGGCATTGTCAGCCCTGAACTTCATAAGCTCCTCATATGGGACTTCCCTTCCATAAGCGTTACGGTAAGACTGCCTGAAATTCTCCTCAGCCTCCATCAACATGCTTCTAGCTTCGACAGATGCCTCCCACGAGGTAGATGTACCAAGGAAAGCGAGGGTGTCCAGCCCCTTGCCTATCCTCTGTCCAGTACGGGCGGCCCTAAGGTAAACGCCGAACGCTTTCTTGGTATCCGAAGCCGCTTTGCCTATCCTAGCCAAAGCCACGCCTGCCCTAGCTCCCGTACGAGCTAAGTTCATCAATCCAGCACCGGAATATACAGCTGATGATAACATGGCACCAGCGGTAAAAGCAAGACCGGATAAGAAATCGTTAGACCAGAAATTAGCCGTAGTCATGCTCTGAAGAAAATTCATATCCCGCTCCTCTCGATTGTAATAATGAGCTAGACCATAATCCATCTTCTTATCCTGATCATCTAACCATCTCGTAAAATCATTATCAAAAACAGCATTGAAATTACCTTTGGATACTCCGGCATAAATACCATAAAAAGGCTGGATAACGCCGCCTAATCCGTATAAAGCAGTCTTACCCGCCAGCTTACCCAATCCTCTCATCCATTTCTCGGTCCTACCTTGGCTCCTAGATAGACGCGTGTCGTTATCTACGCCGGGAATATAAGACTCGTATTTAGGTATCCAAGTACCGCTACTGAGTCGATATCTCGAGTCCTCTAACGATATCTCAGGACCTGTAAGGTTAAACCTACCTTTATAACTTTGATCAGATGCCATATATCCCAATGGGGACATATGCTTTATATCATCATAATAATTTGTCTTAACAGTATTCTTGATCCTCTCCGACAATGATGGTATCTGGGACTTTGATCTCTCGGAAGCGGAATACGGATCCAATATCGGAGGCATGTCACGATCCGGTATACTATATGAATCTGTGCCAATAGCCTTTATATTATCTACGTTCATGGTAGGATATCTGTACTTCTCGGCAAGATTCTTCCCATTAGAGGTATTATTATAGATTTCCATTGTTTCCATTATTTCCACTATTTCCGTTATTCCTGTTTCTTATCTCCTGATCGATCATACTAGCTATAGGCGAGATGAAACTTTCAAAATCATCAGTAGTAGATCTACCTTCACTTCTCCAATACACCTCATTCTCCTTACTAAGTATCTGTTGCCATGCCATGACCAAATAATATTGAGGGCTGAAATCAATTTTCCTAGCTACCTCATCAGCATAATTAACGCCATCCAGATCAATTGAGTATAATGGAGTACCGCCATCCCTTGCTCCTCCCTTGCTGTATATATCAACATTTATCCCAGAGGAACCATTATTATACTTATATCCGGAAGCCCTTAACTCATACATAGAAGCGTTATCAAATAACACATCGGTAGCGATCATCATCTGATTCTTCCTGATATTACCGTCATTTATATTCGTGAACATATCTATATAAGGCATTGTCATATCCTTGGCTCCGCTGGCATAAGCTACAGGAGCTACCTGCAATGCCTTGGCCATCTTCCCATAAGCGTTATCACTTGAATTGGCAAACGATATAGATACAACACCAGAGTCGTAGGTCTCGGATGGGATATTTACATCTTCTTTATAAAAAGTAAGGTCATTGGCGGCTAAATCAGCCTCACTTACCTCAACAACAGATCTGCCATCACCTCCATTATTACCAATGATCTGATAATTACCATCACCTATAGGAGATATAGTAAATGTTATCTTTGTATTGGCATTATCCTTATCCTTAGGAATAAAACCACCACCACGAGTAAATAAATCGCTGATCTTTATATAATCCTCCTCCGCCTTACTTTTAGATGGATAATCGCCGGAGAAGATATACTCACGCTCGGCATATTCATGACGATATTGTCTTAGATAATCCTCGCCAGCACGTTTAGCGTCATCAGCGATCCTACCTAGATCACCACGACTCCATTTATGTCTTAACAAATCGTTTCTTTCCCTATACGCTCCATTATATAAAGCGGTAGCGACACCAATCGCTCTATTATCTCCAGCAAATCTATCCTCTATCGCCTTGACGTGTATATTCCTATTAGCACCAGACACAACAAGAGACATTATAGATTCAATATCATCAAGCGAGAAGGATGTTCCCATAAGATTATTTATCTTATCCAGTAGGACACTAGATTGACCTGAATCTACCGATATAGATGGCGCTTCCCCTTTAACGGGACTATTAACAACATTTATATTATCATTCAATAAAGAACTATAAGCTGACAGTTTAGCCCAATCGTTTAACGTTATATCGTTTATACCATTTATATCAAAAACCTTATCGCCATTGTTATTAATATCTCCAAGATTGAATGTGCCGAATCCATAACTAATATCTATACCTGATCCACTATCCGATCTAGCTTCTCTCTGAATTATAGTATCAATACCATCCAAAACAGCATTGCTCGCCTTATTGAATCCATCATTGATCTTATTATACTTATCTCTTTGGGTATTTAGCCCAAGAAGCTTTATATAACTATCCTTGCCATTATAATCAAGGAGCGTATTCGTAGATCCACCATTAGCCTTGAAATATGTCATGATGATCTGGTCTTTATCCATATCCTTGACCACGCTACTATTCTCAGGATCAGACGCCCATGCGTCGATCTTCCTTCTAGCGTCATTTGATAGTGATTTAACGAAATTATCCATGCCAGTAGTCACTGCCCTCTCGTTGGCTATGAACCCGTTCATGAACTCATCGCTTATATTTACGTCCTCAAGGTTAGCGCTCTTAGTAACCACGGTAGGTCCTGTCATATCATCGTCTCCACCACCATTCTTTGACTTGCCCGATTTGCTGGCTCTCATCAACGCGGCTTTCTCCATAGCCAGATTATGTCTCTTTGTTTCATTGAACTTAGCCCTCTCCATCATCTGTTGATTAGCCTTGAAATAATAATCGTCAACGCCCAACGTCTCATATGAGTTATTATAAGACCATCTCAATCCGACACCACGAAGGAACTGCTGCCGCACCATAAACATGCCGGCCCGCTCCGGACTGTAGTTGTCGCCGATAACGCCCTCAGCCTCCTCCACGAAATCATTTTTCTGCTTGGTGATATCCGCCAGTTCCGACTCCAATTTAGCTTTCTTTATCTTATCATTGCCGACACCCTTCAGCTTAGCCCGTATGGATTCCTCCTTGACAGCAAAGTCATCGATATACCCTTTAAGAAAATCAGAGGTGCTTTGGACGTTAAATAAATCAGGGTTTGTCCTAGCCATATATCTTCCCTCTAACTGCATCTGAGCCTTACCGTTCTCAGATATGGAAGCCATAGCTATATCCCTGACCTGAGCGTAACTCATTTCATCTATGTACATCTCACGCATCTCCCCCGTCCTGTTACCATTGGCGTCAACTACCGGCACATTGACTTTCTTCCCCTTGTTAAGGGAGATGAAGTTCTTCATCTTCTCATCAATCTCAGCGTGATAATCCGTATAAGGGGTATAATGTATAGGATTAAGACGTGTCCCTACCTGACCGTCATTCATCCAAGCCACGGCATCCGCGAAAGCCTCAGCCTCGTTTATAGGACTATACATCTTGGGATTGTTCAGCTTCATATCCTCCATCTTCTCGCTAAAAGCCCGGATCTCCCTAGTACCGGCAATAGCATTCAACACACGGGTATCCAGAGCTTCTCCAAGACGAGCCTGTATGCTTCTGGCTATACCGTCGGAAGCCAAATTAGATTTACGATACACGTTATTCACGTCCTGTATCAACCCATTTAACCTATTCTGAAGATATTCCCTATCCTGAGGTTTTATAATGTCAGAATTGATAATATAATCAGCATACTCGTTTATAGCCTGCCGATTGGTATCTATCTTCTGCTGCATGTACCCCATCCCCTGCATCATGACATCCATGTTGTAGGGTGATACGTACTTGCCGTAATTCCTTAATATACTATATTGTGAAGCCATCCTTTATCCTTTCTTGCCTTTAGTTACTTCCTGAGCGGGATATAATCTCCTATAACTCAATATATCTCCTTGAGGATCAGCGATCAACTGCCCATTAGGACCGATCTTTACATCCCCGAATATAGACCTTAATGTATTCATGGTCGTAGCCGTATTCCACTTCTGCTGGATCTCATCATTTACGCTATCGAAATACCTAGCCCAGTTCTCGTCATTAATAGCCAATCCCTGTAATATACGTTGCTGGTAAGCTTGGCGTTGGGCTATATTCTTATCATACGTGTCAGCCCATGACCGAGCGTTGACATTATCAGCCCAAGTTCTTTGAGCCACGTTCCCTTGTTCTACCTCATTTATATACTTACCTATATTGGAACTCATGATAGCCTGTAGGTTGGATGATAAAGCCCCTCTCTGGGAATCCGGGACATTACCCATCTGATCCAATTGTGATTGGAAAGCACGATTGGCCTCAACCATATACTGATCAGCCGATCTCAACACCGGATCCACGGTAGGAGCGTAATGCCTTTCCAGACCTTCCGTTGTCACGGCTCCCGGAGTCATCCTGAACACCTCAGGAAAGTCAAGGCCGCCACCCACTATATTCCTGTTTCCGTTACCATTATTAGTCTTACCGGTGTTAGTACCAGTATTGGTATTGGTATTAGGGAGTGTATTGGGATCAATCAGCTCAGGCATATCCAACTTAACATCAGGATCCTCCACATCACCTATATCCATAGGACCGGGAGCCACCTTATGAGGATCAAGTATAAAATCAAGACCTTCCATTCCTTTCATGGATCTCAATGCCTGCATCTTAAGCATATCCTCCCCAAGTATCTTATTAACGACATCCTTGTTCTTATCAGAGAACAGTTGACTGAAATGAGTGATACCAGCGTCGTTAAGAGCCTTATGCTGTTCCTCTGTAACAACATCCAGACCGATCATAGGACGAGATGAGGAATATTGACCAAACTTATTATCTCTCATTCTATCATGATATGCGACCTTCTTGTCTTCCGGGTAATTACCTTGGCTATCCTCACCGCCAAAAGAAACGAGCGTCGTGTAATCCCGAAGTGCCTCCGCGTTGGCGATGATCGGGTTTTCCGCCGTAGCCAAGCCCATCCAGCCACCAGTGGTGTTATATATAGCATCCTGAAGAGCTTTGGCGGCAGTAGCCTTAGGCGCACTCATATAAGCATCATAAGCCAAAGGCATGAATGTCTTATAATATTCCAGTCTCTCATCAGCATTAATGCCGCCATAAGAACCGTCCTGACCTTGACGTTGATACCCAAACGTATTATCCTTATTATTATACTTGTTCTCAACAGGACGGAAAGTAAGGAGATAATCGAATAAAGAGCTACCACCTTTCTCCATCTTCTGACGAATACCAGCTACTTTCTTAAGCAGCTCTTTCTTAGCCTCAGCTACATCATCTTCTGTAAGACCATATTCTTTCATGGATCTGGATATGATGTTATCTATCTCACCTCCCTTGGCAAAATAAGTATCCTCATCCTTCTTCATCTTCCGGTCTTCCTGCTCCTTGTATATGACGTTAGCGAAGTCCGTAAATCTTCCTTCTAAGCCATTAACCGTCTCGTTACTGTCATTTATAGCCTTGGATAATACAGAAGCGTTTAAACGCCTTGTATTCTCGTCATCTATCTTATCGTTCTTCTTCAACTTATCCAAAGCCTTCTTCTGATCATCATAAGCTGATTTAAGACCTATCTTAGCCTTATACCTATCCATTAACGTGGCGTACGTATCCTTTGGCGTAGCCTTAATACCATACGTATCCCTAATGTATTTAGCGAAATCCGACTCTATGGTGGTATCATCGGTAATAACCTTCGTACCTTCCTCCAAGGAAACGGGGGTTCCACCATCGGCGTGCTTCTGCCCCATAGCCTCCATTGGCGCCTCTCCGGGCTGCGTCACGTACTCACCCTTCTCGACCTCTACGTTGGCTTGATCTTCCATCGACTTAGGTAACGGATACAGATACTCACCGGTAAGGCTTCCGCTATCGAACCTATTATTAGGCCCTAGATAAACACCCCCACCATCCTTGTACTGCATCTGGGATTGCCTTCTTTGCCTAGCCTCACGATCTTGAGCCAACCTGATATTAGTACGAGTACCTTTCTCTGACGCTATCCCAGAAACCACGTTACGAGCCAACCCCATGATACCACTAATTCCTGAGGCTATGGTGGTTATCGTATTAGCTGTTTTAGCCCCAGTGGATAAATCACCATATCCCTCGCTTCTCATACGCCCTATACCACGACCCATCTGAGTGAATCTAGACCCTATATCATCAGCGCCATAGTAGGGGATGGTGGTAAAATCAAAAACATCCGTCTCGCCTGAACCGGTCTTAGACTTATCAACATCATTAACAGTCACATTATTAAATGTAATAGCATTGTCTTGATAATTTTCAGCTATCCGTTGCAAACTACCTTTGAAGCTAGCCGGGAACATATCATTCATATCCTTCTGCTCAAAAGCGGTATCATATTTATCCCTCAACCGGTCAGGCGTATCCATAGAATATATTCCTAACGGACTGGCTGGCGCAGGTAATCCCTTGTTGGTATTTACCAAAGGCTCCATGCCTAGCCCCTGTATGCCATCCATATTACCAAACATATACGACCCGACTTCCCCGGCATCTTGATATTTAGGTATCTTCCTTTTAATTACATATTTTCCCATATATCAAATTATTTCGTTCTGATACAAAGATAGTTTAAAAAAATAGAGACTCATCATTTAGCAACGATGAGTCTTTGTTTTAAATCAATCTTTTAAAGATGCATAAAAACACCTATAAATATTGTTGTAATGCATACTATTTTATATATTCGCGTAAAAACAAACATTACAAAACAATGAATAGAGAAATATCAGAAAATAGTATTGAGTTCAACAAAGAAGACAATTTTATTTGCATAACAGACTTTGTATATATAATAAACTCGTATAGAGAATCAAAGAATAATCCAAAAATTAGAACTGATCATTACATAACATCAAGTATAACACAAAACGTAATCAATAATATATTAAGACAAATAGATATGCCAGAAAAAAGCATAAAGACAATATCTGATTTAAAAAATGTTGGATTAGCATACCGAAAAGGTAAAGGGCCTGGACAAAAATGGTTTGTCGATTACAGAGTATTTATATCAATCGTAATGAATATAGATGATAAAATAAAGGCACATCTAATATCTTATGCAATAAACTCAATATCCTCGACAAAGATTATAGATGAAATACTAAACAGTATATCAAAAAATTATAGAAGCATTTAAAATAATAGATATAAAACTTATATAGCAATAGATAGAATAACAGATCT
>ENA-UOJK01000594-UOJK01000594.1-human-gut-metagenome-genome-assembly--contig:-C116-NODE-594-length-32571-cov-12.035829_pt1 | contig 32571 bp, 34 predicted proteins | sample MGYA00242348_ERZ723895 | MGnify/ENA metagenome assembly ERZ723895
TCACTCATATGATATTTTTGTGTGTGGCCTTCCATGCCGCTGTCGCGGCATAACCGGTATTTGATAATGTATACAATATTAATTGTTCTGCACACTGTTAATTTGGGGAAGTGATTTCTTCGTGGTCGGAACCTGGATGCCTTTACTGCTCTTTATCCCGGTATAGATCCGGTAAACGTCTGATGCATAGGCAAGACGCCTCCGGTTCTGGCGTTCACTCTTTTTGAATCCGGCATTGTATGCACCAACGGCTTCCCAGGATACGCCCCATTTTTTAAATGCTATTGCCAGATAATAGGCACCTGTATAAATGTTCATGCAGGGATCTGTTGTCAGATGTTCTGGCTTAATTCCGTAGCGGGCCAGTTCGTTAAAATGCTGGGAGTCTACTTGCATCAATCCGCTGCCATATCCCGTTACCGGATTAATACCAATGGCATTAACCCGGTAACGGGATTCTTTCCATGATATCGCTCTCAGTAAATCCGGGTCTATTTTGTAATCCCGGCCTGCAAGATCAAAACAATCGGCGGCTTCGCAGATCCCACTTATAAACATCAGGCAGATTGCTAACATCCACTTTTTCATTTTTTCACCTCTGGTGACATTATCCGGAAATAATTTAACCTACTCCACTATAAGGCTCAACTAGTTGGTGGTTCTCACCACCAAAAGCACCACACCCCACGCAAAAACAAGTTTTTGCTGATTTATCTTTAATATCATTGAGTTGTATTTGTGGATTTATATTGTTTAAATCTGATTTATTTAAAGCAGCGTCGTTAACGCAGCTACAGCAACGCGCCGACACCGCTTTGTAGGGGTGGTACTGACTATTTTTATAAAAAACATTATTTTATATTAGGGGTGCTGCTAGCGGCGCGGTGTGTTTTTTTATAGGATACCGTCAGGGGCGCTGCTAGCGGTGCGCCCCTGTTTGCACTATGAATTCTGGTGTTTCGAAATTAACTTTGTTTTATGTTTAAAAAAGGTAATATCTAATGGCTAAGGTGAATCTGTATATCAGCAATGATGCTTATGAAAAAATAAACGCGATTATTGAAAAACGTCGACAGGAGGGGGCGAGAGAAAAAGATGTCAGTTTTTCAGCAACGGCTTCAATGCTTCTTGAACTGGGTCTTCGTGTATATGAGGCCCAGATGGAGCGCAAAGAGTCTGCATTTAATCAGGCCGAGTTTAATAAACTACTTCTTGAATGCGTTGTAAAAACACAGTCATCAGTAGCGAAAATTTTGGGTATTGAGTCTCTCAGTCCTCATGTCTCAGGAAATCCAAAGTTTGAATATGCCAATATGGTTGAAGATATCAGAGAGAAGGTGTCGGTTGAGATGGAAAGGTTCTTTCCAAAAAATGATGATGAATAAAGGGAAATAAATTTTGACTTTGTTCAAATATCAGAGTTTTTAATGGTTCAAACTGATGACAATAATCAGAATAATTAGTATATTAATTACGTGGTTAATGCCACGTTAAAATTTGAACTTGAAAATCGCCGATGCAGGGAGCTTGTCCCTCCCTGCATCGACTGTCCATAGAATCCTTTGAGGAGGTTCCTATGTGTGCGATGGATACTAGAGAAAGAGCGCTCATACGTCAATCAGGCCTGCCGGAAATTATTTTATCCGCAAAATATCCAGTCTGTGTCCGCACAGAGTCAGGAAAATTCATAGACTCAAACTCTGTTTTTTTACAATTAATAAAGTGTCAGAATAGTGATTCTGAAATATGGTTTTCTGGTATTGATATTGATACGCAAATTTTATTTCATACTGCTGAAGTTGATGCTTTCTCGTCCTCGAATGGAGTAAGTATTATTAATGGTGTAATATTGAATGATGTATCATGGGATGTGGTGGTTGAAAGTACGGAAGTGAATAACTTGAATTTGTTTGTCTGGAGATTCTTCGAAAGATACGTAGTTAGTAGCTTTTTTATAAAGGGCAAGGAGTTTAGTTGTGAACCTGACAAATATCGCTTTAATAAGATAATACCGTATCTTTTGGGTTATAGTCATGAGTATTCTTCTCAGAGAATGGATATCTCTGTTGACCAATCTAAAAAAATATTTATGAATTTTAAAAAACACTATGGTTTCTCAGACAGGGATGAGTGGTTGCGATATGCTATAATCTCTGATGTGTTATTTTATCTATATCAATACTTCGCTAGTAATATTAATAGCCTTCACTGTAAAGAAATGTAAGCATTCCCGGCACTAAAAGTGCCGGTTTTTGTTAACGTAATTTACTATTTTGTTGTTTATTTTTGTGTGCGTCTTATGTGAATATTTTGACTAAATCTCTTTTATTTATGGGAGGGAGGGTGATTAAAGGAGCTTTAAGATCTGCGCCAAGTAGAAAGGTTTTACTTACCCTTGATGAGGAAACGAATAAATTATTACTTGGAGCCAGAGAGCGTAGTGGAAGAACGAAAACAAACGAAGCATTGGTGAGGTTGCAGGATCATTTGCAACGTTATCCAGATTTTTATAATGAAGAAATATTCAGGGAGGTGACCGAAGAGAGCGAGTCAACATTTAAAGAGCTTTAGTTTTTATCTATCAATATTAAACAGAGGAATCATATGGACGCCGTTTTAAGTGTTCAGGGTGCTTCTGCGCCCGTCAGAAATAAGTCGTTTTTTTCTAAATTTACCCGTCTGAAAAAGTATTTCTCTTTCAGACCCTCTCGTCTGAATATGCTTCGCCTGGCTCGCGCTGTGATCCCGGCTGCTGTTCTGATGATGTTCTTCCCGCAACTGGCAATGGCAGCACAGGGCCAGGACCTGATGGCAAGCGGTAACACCACGGTTAAGGCGACCTTCGGTAAGGACTCCAGTGTTGTTAAATGGGTTGTTCTGGCTGAAGTTCTGGTCGGTGCTGTCATGTACATGATGACCAAAAACGTCAAGTTCCTGGCCGGTTTTGCCATCATCTCTGTATTTATTGCTGTGGGTATGGCCGTCGTTGGCCTCTGACAGGAAATAAAACGATGTCGGGAGACGAGAATAAACTTAAGAAATATCGTTTCCCGGAAACACTGACCAACCAGAGCCGCTGGTTTGGCCTGCCACTGGATGAACTGATCCCCGCAGCAATCTGTATTGGCTGGGGTATCACAACATCGAAATATCTGTTCGGTATTGGTGCAGCGGTTCTGGTTTATTTCGGGATTAAAAAACTGAAAAAAGGGCGGGGCAGTTCCTGGTTACGTGACCTGATTTACTGGTATATGCCAACAGCCCTGCTGCGCGGTATTTTTCATAATGTTCCCGATTCGTGTTTCCGGCAGTGGATTAAATAGAACTGATACGAGGATTGTTATATGGAACACGGTGCCCGTTTAAGTACCAGTCGTGTAATGGCCATCGCCTTTATATTTATGTCAGTGCTTATTGTTCTCAGCCTCTCTGTTAACGTCATTCAGGGGGTGAATAACTACCGTCTTCAGAATGAGCAACGCACTGCCGTGACGCCAATGGCATTTAATGCCCCCTTTGCCGTGTCACAGAACAGTGCCGACGCCTCTTATTTACAGCAGATGGCGCTGTCATTTATTGCCCTCCGTCTGAATGTTTCATCAGAAACCGTCGATGCCTCACATCAGGCGCTTCTGCAATATATCCGCCCGGGCGCACAGAACCAGATGAAAGTTATTCTGGCTGAAGAAGCGAAGCGTATTAAAAACGATAACGTGAACTCAGCCTTTTTCCAGACCAGTGTTCGTGTCTGGCCTCAGTATGGCCGTGTGGAAATTCGAGGTGTGCTTAAAACCTGGATTGGTGATTCAAAACCTTTCACTGATATCAAACATTACATCCTTATTCTGAAGCGGGAAAACGGGGTGACCTGGCTGGATAATTTCGGGGAAACAGACGATGAGAAAAAATAATACGGCAATAATATTCGGCAGCCTGTTTTTTTCCTGCAGCGTGATGGCCGCAAACGGTACGCTGGCCCCCACCGTGGTGCCAATGGTGAACGGTGGTCAGGCCAGTATTGCCATCAGCAATACCAGCCCGAATCTGTTTACCGTTCCCGGTGACCGGATTATCGCCGTGAACAGTCTGGATGGTGCCCTGACCAATAATGAGCAGACCGCCTCCGGCGGTGTGGTGGTTGCCACCGTCAACAAAAAGCCCTTTACGTTCATTCTGGAAACAGAACGTGGTCTGAATCTTTCCATTCAGGCCGTTCCCCGTGAAGGCGCGGGGCGTACCATTCAGCTGGTCAGTGACCTGCGCGGAACCGGAGAAGAAGTCGGTGCGTGGGAAACGTCCACGCCTTACGAATCCCTGCTTGTGACCATCAGCCAGGCTGTCCGTGGCGGAAAATTACCTGCAGGCTGGTATCAGGTTCCTGTGACAAAGGAAACCCTGCAGGCCCCGGCGGGGCTGTCTTCAGTGGCTGATGCCGTATGGACGGGGAATCACCTGAAGATGGTCCGCTTTGCCGTGGAAAATAAAACGCTGTCTGCCCTGAATATCCGGGAAAGTGATTTCTGGCAGCCGGGAACCCGTGCCGTGATGTTCAGTCAGCCTGCCAGCCAGTTACTGGCAGGTGCGCGCATGGATGTGTATGTCATCCGTGACGGGGAGGGCAACTGATGGCCAGTATCAATACCATTGTGAAACGCAAGCAGTACCTGTGGCTGGGGATTGTGGTTGTCGGTGCAGCCTCCGCGATTGGTGGTGCACTGTATCTGTCTGATGTGGACATGTCCGGTAACGGTGAGGCGGTGGCTGAACAGGAGCCTGTGCCGGATATGACCGGTGTGGTGGATACGACCTTTGATGACAAGGTGCGTCAGCATGCCACCACAGAGATGCAGGTGACGGCAGCGCAGATGCAGAAGCAGTATGAGGAAATCCGTCGTGAGCTGGATGTTCTGAACAAACAGCGCGGTGATGACCAGCGTCGTATTGAAAAGCTGGGACAGGACAATGCCGCCCTGGCAGAGCAGGTAAAAGCCCTGGGTGCTAATCCCGTCACGGCGACCGGTGAGCCTGTACCGCAGATGCCTGCCTCACCGCCCGGCCCGGAAGGCGAACCACAGCCAGGAAACACGCCTGTATCCTTCCCGCCGCAGGGCAGCGTTGCTGTTCCACCGCCGACGGCGTTTTATCCCGGGAATGGTGTCACGCCACCACCACAGGTGACGTACCAGTCTGTGCCGGTGCCTAACCGGATACAGCGTAAGGTGTTTACCCGTAATGAGGGAAAACAGGGACCATCACTGCCGTACATTCCGTCAGGAAGTTTTGCGAAAGCCATGCTGATTGAAGGGGCGGATGCCAATGCCTCTGTCACCGGTAATGAATCCACGGTGCCGATGCAGCTGCGTATCACCGGCCTGGTGGAAATGCCGAACAGCAAGACGTATGACGCAACGGGATGTTTTGTTGGTCTGGAAGCCTGGGGGGATGTGTCCAGTGAGCGTGCCATTGTACGTACCCGCAATATCAGCTGCCTGAAGGACGGCAAAACTATTGATATGCCGATTAAGGGGCATGTCAGCTTCCGGGGTAAAAACGGTATCAAGGGCGAAGTGGTGATGCGTAACGGCAAAATCCTCGGCTGGGCATGGGGCGCGGGATTTGTTGACGGTATCGGTCAGGGAATGGAGCGCGCCTCCCAGCCGGCTGTCGGGCTGGGTGCCACAGCCGCTTACGGGGCCGGCGATGTCCTTAAAATGGGGATTGGTGGCGGTGCATCGAAAGCCGCACAGACGCTCAGTGACTACTACATCAAACGTGCCGAACAGTATCACCCGGTGATACCGATTGGTGCGGGCAACGAAGTGACCGTGGTGTTCCAGGACGGCTTCCAGCTGAAAACTGTAGAAGAGATGGCACTGGAGCGCACGCAGAACAGAGCAGAAGAAGACAATCCGGAAAGTCCGGTTCCTGTTCCGCCATCAGCTGAAAGTCATCTTAACGGCTTTAATACTGACCAGATGCTGAAGCAGCTGGGCAACCTGAATCCGCAGCAGTTTATGTCCGGCAGCCAGGGAGGGGGCAACGATGGCAAATAATATGTCGTCCCGTCAGGCGTGCCATGCCGCCCGGTATGTTGTCGCCCGGGTTCTGCGAGGACTGTTCTGGTGTCTGAAATACGCCGTCATTCTGCCACTGGCCACAATGGCCCTGATGGCTCTGTTTGTTTTATGGAAGGACAACACCACACCAGGAAAATTACTGGTTCAGGAAATTGACTTCGTAAGACAAACAGCCCCTGCCGGGCAGTTTCCTGTAAGAGAATGTTTGCCTTCTCTGCATGATCTTCCAGGAGCAGAAGAGAAAATCTGCCGTTACCGTGCTGCTGATGCTGCAGATTATGTCAGGGAGACTGACCAGTCACTGATGCAACTTGTCACCGCATTCTGGGCAACGCTGGCACTTATGTATATGTCGTTTGCGGCAGGCACCGGGAAATATCCGGTGCGACCCGGAAAAATGAAATGTGTCCGTGTGGCAACAGCAGATGAGCGTCTGAAGGAAGTTCTTGCAGAAGACACTTCCCTGCCGGGAAAAATCAGGGAATGCCATGTTTATTTCCCTGATGACAGAACAATCAGAAACAACGGAGATAAAAATGAACATGCGTAATATTAATGTTATTACAGCCCTTTCTGTGCCGGGTAAAACCGTGTCAGATGATTTTATGCATGCTGTTCTCAGTAACTGCACCACAAGAATCGTCCTTCCTGCACCGAAGGAATTCAGTTCTGAATCATTGCCGCACAATTTTAATATGGCTGCTGTCGGTGTGATGAAGAAGGGAATGTCGATGAGCTTATTCTCTTCTCCGGGGCATATTGTGGTTGCCGGACAATCCGGTGGAGGAAAATCTGTTCCGGTGAAAGAACTAATCGACAGAATTATTCAGAAATATAAGGAACCCTTCGATGAATAAGCTGGTTTCTGATGGCAGCGTCAAAAAAATAAATTATCCGGTGCTGTATGAGTCCGGAATAACACCTCCGTTATGTGAAGTCAGTGCACCAGAACCTGATGCGGGTGGGAAACGCATTGTGGCATATGTTTATAAATCATCACGGAGTACGGTTTTTGAAAATCCTGACATTGTAAAAACCTGTACGGTCAGGGATTTGAAGAAGGATTTTGTGAACTGCGATGAGAAAGGTGAGGGACAATGAAACAGATTTCTTTCTTTATTCCTCTGCTGGGGACCTTATTACTTTCCGGCTGTGCCGGAACCAGTACGGAATTTGAGTGTAACGCCACCACATCCGATACCTGTATGACGATGGAGCAGGCCAATGAGAAGGCCAAAAAACTGGAGCAGTCCTCAGAAGCAAAGCCGGTTGCGGCATCACTGCCGCGCCTGGCTGAAGGGAACTTCCGGACAATGCCGGTGCAGACCGTCACCGCGACCACTCCGTCCGGCAGCAGACCTGCGGTGACAGCACATCCGGAGCAGAAACTGCTGGCACCTCGCCCGCTGTTTACCGCTGCCCGGGAAGTGAAAACGGTTGTTCCGGTCAGTTCAGTTACGCCGGTAACACCTCCTCGTCCGCTAAGAACGGGTGAGCAGACGGCAGCATTATGGATAGCGCCTTATATTGATAACCAGGATGTTTATCATCAGCCATCCAGCGTGTTTTTTGTTATTAAACCGTCTGCGTGGGGAAAACCACGTATTAATTAACTGGCCCTGAAGTTGTATATCAGCCGGCAATGCCGGCGGGCTTTCTGTATTCAAAATCTGCCTGTAAAACGAGTGCCCTGTGCGTGAAAAGGGATGGGCGGTAGCGTGTCAGAACATGTCGGGAGGAATATTCCGTGAGTGATGAAGCCGATGAAGCATATTCAGTGACAGAACAAGTGACCATGACAGGAATAAACCGGATACGCCAGAAAATAAATGCTCATGGTATTCCTGTTTATCTCTGTGAAGCATGCGGAAATCCTATTCCGGAAGCCCGGCGGAAAATATTTCCCGGTGTGACGTTATGTGTTGAATGTCAGGCGTATCAGGAAAGGCAGAGGAAACACTATGCATAAATCAGAAACTGAAAAAATAGATTCTATTCTGGATGAACATCAACAGATATATCGCAGACATAACCGAATAGATAACATTCTGGCGTTTTTTGCGTGTATTGCATGAACTCCCTGTAAAGTCTTAGTAAGGCAAAAGAGCTTGCATCAGCGTGTAGAGAAAGAAACGAAATGGCAGAGGTGGAACGGGTAAGAGAAAATGAGCGCAATAAGATTCGCGAAAAACAAATTCAGGCATTAAATGATGCTCATTCAGTAAAGGAACGTTAATCCTGGTTTCCTGTTAAAAGCCTCCATCTCTTATTTGTGCTGTGGTTTCAGGAATGGCACTGCGTGATATATCCACGGCCACAGACTGATATTTTCCTTTTTTAAACGCACTAAGGAATACTCATATGAGTAATAACCCACTTGAGGCCGTCACTCAGGCGGTTAACTCCCTCGTCACAGCACTGAAACTGCCTGACGAATCAGCAAAGGCCAATGAAGTTCTGGGCGAAATGAGCTTCCCGCAGTTCAGCCGTCTGCTGCCGTACCGTGATTACAACCAGGAATCCGGTCTGTTCATGAATGACACCACGATGGGCTTTATGCTGGAAGCCATTCCCATCAATGGGGCGAATGAGTCTATTGTGGAGGCGCTCGACCACATGCTGCGCACCAAACTGCCGCGCGGAGTGCCGTTCTGCATCCATCTGATGTCCAGCCAGCTTGTTGGTGACAGAATCGAATACGGGCTGCGTGAGTTCTCCTGGTCCGGTGAACAGGCTGAACGGTTTAACGCCATTACCCGTGCCTATTATATGAACGCGGCAGCGACACAGTTTCCGCTGCCGGAGGGGATGAATCTGCCCCTGACCCTGCGCCATTACCGGGTATTCTTCTCGTACTGTTCTCCCTCGAAGAAAAAAAGCCGGGCTGACATTCTGGAAATGGAAAACCTGGTGAAAATCATCCGGGCGTCGTTACAGGGGGCCAGTATCACCACACAGGCGGTGGATGCACAGGCCTTTATCGATATTGTCGGGGAGATGATTAACCATAACCCGGACTCCCTGTACCCGAAAAGACGTCAGCTGGACCCGTATTCTGATCTGAATTATCAGTGTGTGGAGGACAGTTTTGACCTGAAAGCCCGGGCGGATTACCTGACGCTGGGCCTGCGTGAGAACGGCAGGAACAGCACGGCCCGCATCCTGAATTTCCATCTGGCCCGTAACCCGGAAATCGCCTTCCTGTGGAACATGGCCGACAACTACAGCAACCTGCTGAACCCGGAACTGTCCATCTCCTGTCCGTTCATCCTGACGCTGACTCTGGTGGTGGAAGACCAGGTGAAAACCCACAGCGAAGCCAACCTGAAGTACATGGACCTGGAGAAAAAGTCGAAGACCTCCTATGCCAAATGGTTTCCGTCCGTGGAGAAAGAGGCGAAGGAGTGGGGGGAACTGCGTCAGCGGCTGGGCTCCGGTCAGTCTTCTGTCGTGTCCTACTTCCTCAACATCACAGCCTTCTGCAAGGACAATAATGAAACGGCACTGGAAGTGGAGCAGGACATCCTGAACAGCTTCCGTAAAAACGGTTTTGAGCTGATTTCACCGCGCTTTAATCACATGCGCAATTTCCTGACCTGCCTGCCCTTTATGGCCGGGAAAGGGCTGTTTAAACAGCTGAAAGAGGCCGGTGTGGTTCAGCGCGCAGAGAGCTTTAATGTTGCCAACCTGATGCCGTTAGTGGCGGATAACCCCCTGACACCGGCAGGTCTGCTGGCACCCACCTACCGTAACCAGCTGGCGTTTATCGATATTTTCTTCCGGGGGATGAATAACACCAACTACAACATGGCGGTCTGTGGCACCTCCGGGGCCGGTAAAACCGGACTGATACAGCCCCTTATCCGCAGCGTGCTGGACTCCGGGGGCTTTGCCGTGGTGTTTGACATGGGGGATGGATATAAGTCCCTGTGTGAGAACATGGGCGGGGTGTATCTGGACGGTGAAACCCTGCGTTTTAACCCGTTTGCGAACATCACCGATATTGACCAGTCAGCGGAGCGTGTCCGTGACCAGTTGTCGGTGATGGCCAGCCCCAACGGTAACCTGGATGAAGTGCATGAAGGTCTGCTGCTGCAGGCGGTCAGGGCCTCCTGGCTGGCTAAAAAGAACAGGGCGCGCATCGATGATGTGGTGGATTTCCTGAAAAACGCCCGTGATAACGACCAGTATGTCGAGTCACCGACCATCCGCAGCCGTCTGGATGAAATGATTGTGCTGCTTGACCAGTACACTGCTAACGGCACTTATGGCCAGTATTTCAACTCCGATGAGCCGTCCCTGCGGGATGATGCGAAAATGGTGGTGCTGGAGCTGGGCGGACTGGAAGACCGTCCGTCCCTGCTGGTTGCGGTGATGTTCAGCCTTATCATTTACATTGAGAACCGGATGTACCGCACGCCGCGTAACCTCAAGAAACTGAACGTCATTGATGAAGGCTGGCGTCTGCTGGACTTCAAAAATCACAAGGTCGGTGAATTTATTGAGAAAGGCTACCGTACCGCCCGCCGTCATACCGGTGCCTATATCACCATCACACAGAACATCGTCGACTTTGACTCTGACAAGGCCTCCAGTGCGGCCCGTGCAGCATGGGGTAACTCCTCCTACAAAATTATCCTCAAACAGAGTGCGAAGGAGTTCGCGAAATACAACCAGCTGTATCCGGACCAGTTCCTGCCACTGCAGCGTGACATGATTGGTAAGTTCGGTGCGGCCAAAGATCAGTGGTTCAGTTCCTTCCTGCTGCAGGTGGAAAACCATTCCTCCTGGCACCGCCTGTTTGTGGACCCGTTAAGCCGCGCCATGTACAGCTCTGACGGCCCGGATTTTGAGTTTGTGCAGCAGAAGCGTAAAGAGGGGCTGAGTATTCATGAGGCGGTGTGGCAGCTGGCGTGGAAGAAGTCAGGGCCGGAGATGGCTTCGCTGGAAGCCTGGCTGGAAGAACATGAGAAATACAGGAGTGTTGCATGACCACAACGCAAAAAACGACTGACGTTACAGCCCGTCGACGCAGCCACTGGTGGTGGACGGTGCCGGGATGCCTGGCAATGGTGTTACTGAACGCAGCCATCAGTTACGGCATTGTCAGACTGAACGCACCGGTGACTGCCGCCTTCAACATGAAACAGACCGTGGATGCGTTTTTTGACAGCGCCAGTCAGAAACAACTGTCAGAAGCACAGTCAAAAGCCCTTTCAGCGCGTTTTAACACGGCACTGGAAGCCAGCCTGCAGGCATGGCAGCAGAAACACCACGCGGTCATTCTGGTGTCGCCTGCCGTGGTACAGGGGGCTCCGGATATCACCCGGGAAATCCAGCAGGATATTGCCCGGCGAATGAGGGCGGAACCATGAGATGCCGGGGGCTGATTGCCCTGCTGGTATGGGGGCAGAGTGTGGCCGCCGCCGATCTTGGCACCTGGGGCGATCTGTGGCCGGTAAAGGAGCCGGACATGCTGACGGTGATCATGCAGCGCCTGACGGCACTGGAGCAGTCCGGTGAGATGGGCCGGAAAATGGATGCCTTTAAGGAGCGGGTGATCCGCAACAGTCTGCGGCCCCCTGCCGTGCCCGGTATCGGACGCACGGAGAAATACAGCAGCCGGTTGTTTGACCCGTCCGTCAGACTGGCGGCGGATATCCGGGATAACGAAGGGCGGGTGTTTGCCCGTCAGGGTGAAGTGATGAATCCGCTGCAGTATGTGCCTTTTAACCAGACGCTGTATTTCATCAATGGCGATGATCCGGCGCAGGTGGCCTGGATGAAACGCCAGACGCCGCCCACACTGGAGAGCAAAATTATCCTCGTGCAGGGCAGTATCCCGGAGATGCAGAAGTCTCTGGACAGCCGTGTTTACTTTGACCAGAACGGTGTGCTCTGCCAGCGCCTCGGCATTGATCAGGTCCCGGCACGGGTGAGCGCCGTTCCCGGCGATCGCTTCCTGAAGGTGGAATTTATTCCGGCAGAGGAGGGCAGAAAATGAAGCGAAGCCTGTGGCTGCTGATGTTATTCCTTCTCGCCGGTCATGTCCCTGCAGCGTCTGCGGATTCTGCCTGTGAGGGGCGTTTTGTAAACCCGATCACGGATATCTGCTGGAGCTGTATTTTCCCGCTCTCGCTGGGCAGTATCAAAGTCAGTCAGGGTAAGGTCCCCGACACGGCGAACCCGTCGATGCCCATTCAGATTTGTCCGGCACCGCCGCCGCTGTTCAGACGTATCGGGCTGGCCATTGGTTACTGGGAGCCGATGGCGCTGACGGACGTCACCCGGTCACCGGGATGTATGGTGAACCTGGGCTTCAGCCTGCCGGCTTTTGGTAAAACGGCACAGGGAACGGCGAAAAAAGATGAGAAGCAGGTGAACGGGGCGTTCTATCACGTTCACTGGTACAAATACCCGCTGACGTACTGGCTTAACATCATCACATCGCTGGGCTGTCTGGAAGGTGGTGACCTGGATATCGCTTATCTTTCTGAAATCGACCCCACCTGGACGGACAGCAGCCTGACCACCATTCTCAATCCGGAAGCCGTCATCTTTGCCAATCCAATAGCACAGGGGGCCTGTGCTGCAGATGCCATTGCCAGCGCCTTTAACATGCCCATCGATGCTCTGTTCTGGTGTGCCGGTTCGCAGGGAAGTATGTACCCGTTCAATGGCTGGGTGAGTAATGAGTCCAGTCCGTTGCAGTCCTCCCTGCTGGTCAGTGAACGCATGGCGTTCAAGCTGCACCGTCAGGGCATGATTATGGAAACCATCGGGAAAAATAACGCCGTCTGTAATGAATATCCGTCCCCAATCCTGCCCAAAGAACGCTGGCGTTACCAGATGGTGAATATGTATCCGGACAGCGGGCAGTGCCACCCGTTCGGGCGCAGCGTGACCCGCTGGGAAACCGGGAAAAATCCGCCCAATACAAAGAAAAACTTCGGCTACCTGATGTGGCGTAAACGTAACTGTGTCTTCCTGTGAGGTGAATGATGAAGCTGAGTATGAAATCTCTGGCAGCACTGCTGATGATGCTGAACGGGGCGGTTATGGCGTCAGAAAACGTGAACACTCCTGAAAACCGCCAGTTCCTGAAGCAGCAGGAAAATTTAAGCAGACAACTGCGTGAAAAACCTGACCATCAGCTGAAAGCCTGGGCGGAGAAACAGGTGCTGGAAAACCCCCTTCAGCGTTCAGATAACCATTTCCTGGATGAGCTGGTTCGTAAACAGCAGGCTTCGCAGGACGGGAAACCCCGGCAGGGTGCTCTGTATTTTGTGTCGTTTTCCATTCCCGAAGAGGGGCTGAAACGAATGCTGGGCGAAACCCGGCACTACGGTATTCCGGCCACACTGCGGGGCATGGTGAACAATGACCTGAAGACCACCGCTGAAGCCGTGCTGTCCCTGGTGAAAGACGGCGCGACTGATGGTGTTCAGATCGACCCGACGCTGTTTTCACAGTACGGCATTCGCAGTGTACCGGCACTGGTGGTGTTCTGCAGTCAGGGATACGACATCATCCGGGGAAACCTGCGGGTCGGCCAGGCGCTGGAGAAAGTGGCCGCCACGGGTGACTGCCGGCAGGTGGCTCATGATTTACTGGCAGGAAAAGGAGATTCCGGGAAATGAAACGTTTTTTACCTCTGATACTGGCTCTGGTTGCCGGCATGGCACAGGCTGACAGCAACAGTGATTACCGGGCCGGCTCTGATTTTGCTCACCAGATCAAAGGGCAGGGAAGCAGCAGTATTCAGGGCTTTAAGCCACAGGAGAGTATCCCCGGCTATAACGCGAATCCGGACGAGACAAAATATTACGGTGGCGTGACTGCCGGCGGGGATGGCGGCCTGAAAAATGACGGCACCACGGAATGGGCGACCGGTGAAACCGGAAAAACCATTACAGAGTCATTCATGAACAAGCCGAAAGACATTCTTTCACCGGATGCACCGTTTATCCAGACCGGCAGGGATGTGGTGAACCGGGCTGACAGCATTGTGGGAAACACCGGGCAGCAGTGCAGTGCGCAGGAGATTAGCCGGAGTGAATACACGAATTACACCTGTGAGCGGGATTTACAGGTGGAGCAGTACTGCACACGTACTGCCCGTATGGAGCTGCAGGGGAGTACCACATGGGAAACCCGGACGCTGGAGTATGAAATGAGTCAGCTACCTGCACGTGAAGTGAATGGTCAGTATGTTGTCTCCATTACTTCTCCCGTTACCGGTGAAATTGTCGATGCGCATTACAGCTGGAGTCGTACTTACCTGCAGAAGAGTGTACCCATGACAATTACAGTACTGGGGACCCCACTGAGCTGGAATGCCAAATACTCAGCTGATGCCTCATTTACACCAGTACAGAAAACACTGACTGCCGGTGTGGCTTTTACGTCATCTCACCCCGTCCGGGTCGGGAATACAAAATTCAGACGTCATACGGCAATGAAGCTGCGTCTGGTTGTCAGGGTAAAAAAAGCCTCGTACACCCCGTATGTTGTCTGGTCTGAAAGCTGCCCGTTCAGCAAGGAGCTGGGGAAACTGACAAAAACAGAATGTACGGAGGCTGGCGGGAACAGGACGCTGGTGAAAGATGGTCAGTCATACAGCATGTACCAGAGCTGCTGGGCATACCGGGACACGTATGTCACACAGTCAGCAGACAAGGGAACCTGTCAGACCTACACCGACAATCCAGCCTGTACCCTGGTGTCACACCAGTGCGCCTTTTACTCCGAAGAAGGTGCCTGTCTGCATGAATATGCCACGTACTCCTGTGAGTCAAAAACATCCGGGAAAGTGATGGTCTGTGGGGGAGACGTCTTCTGTCTCGATGGCGAATGCGATAAGGCTCAGAGCGGGAAGAGTAATGATTTTGCCGAAGCTGTTTCTCAGCTGGCAGCACTGGCCGCTGCAGGTAAGGATGTTGCGGCGCTGAACGGGGTGGATGTCCGTGCTTTCACCGGTCAGGCGAAATTTTGTAAGAAGGCTGCAGCCGGATACAGCAACTGCTGTAAGGACAGCGGCTGGGGACAGGATATCGGGCTGGCCAAATGCAGCAGTGATGAAAAGGCCCTGGCTAAAGCAAAATCAAACAAACTGACCGTCAGTGTCGGAGAGTTCTGTTCGAAGAAAGTGCTGGGTGTCTGCCTGGAGAAAAAACGCAGTTACTGTCAGTTTGATTCGAAGCTGGCGCAGATAGTCCAGCAGCAGGGGCGCAACGGTCAGTTGCGTATCAGTTTTGGTAGTGCGAAGCATCCTGACTGTCGGGGGATTACGGTTGATGAGCTGCAGAAAATTCAGTTCAACAGACTGGATTTCACTAACTTCTACGAAGACCTGATGAATAACCAGAAAATCCCGGACAGTGGCGTTCTGACGCAGAAAGTGAAAGAGCAGATTGCTGACCAGCTGAAACAGGCAGGACAGTAAGGTATGGGAAATAACCGGGGGAAATGATGAAAGTCATATTCACGTCGAACCGTTTTATTGATTTTCTTATCCGGCTTTTGATTACAGCGATTGTCATTTCTCCGGTAATTATCTGGTTGTGGGATACGGTAAAAGAAACCACGGCAGACGGGATGCTTGCCGCTGCTTTCGTTATCCTTTACTCCGGTGTGCTCCTGTTTATTCTGTATTTTTGTTTTTCTGCCCTGACTGACCTGCAGAAATCTGATGAAAGAAAAAGTGATGAAAGGAATGAAGATGAATAAAGCATTACTGCCACTGTTACTCTGCTGCTTTATTTTTCCGGCGTCAGGAAAAGATGCAGGCTGGCAGTGGTATAACGAGAAAATAAATCCGAAGGAAAAAGAAAATAAACCTGTACCTGCAGCCCCCCGTCAGGAACCGGATATTATGCAGAAACTGGCCGCACTGCAGACGGCAACAAAGCGGGCGCTGTACGAAGCCATTCTGTATCCCGGCGTGGATAATTTTGTGAAATATTTCCGGCTGCAAAATTACTGGACTCAGCAGGCCGGGCTTTTCACCATGAGCGCCAGAAAGGCCATGCTGGCACATCCTGAACTGGACTATAACCTGCAGTACAGCCATTACAACGGCACGGTACGGAACCAGCTGGCAGCAGACCAGGCGCAGCAGCGACAGGCCATTGCGAAACTGGCTGAACACTACGGCATCATGTTCTTTTACCGGGGGCAGGACCCCATCGACGGGCAGCTGGCGCAGGTCATTAATGGCTTCAGGGATACCTATGGTCTGAGTGTTATTCCCGTTTCCGTGGATGGTGTGATTAATCCGCTGTTGCCGGATTCCCGGACTGACCAGGGGCAGGCGCAGCGCCTCGGCGTGAAATATTTCCCGGCCATGATGCTGGTTGACCCGAAACAGGGCAGTGTTCGCCCGTTATCATACGGCTTTATTTCGCAGGACGACCTGGCAAAACAATTCCTGAACGTTTCTGAAGATTTTAAACCGAATTTTTAACCAAAGGATATATATGCATACAGGGGATTTGTGTTTTTTTACAGGTGCCAGCCTGTTTATCGTGGGGGTTGTTGGTTATTTCTTTACAGGACCAAATAATAAAGGAGTTTATCTGCTGAGCTCGTTTGTCTTCTTTGTAGTAAATGTCATAAGTGTATGTATGCTGCCAGATAATTTCTTGTTTCTTTGTGGTGCGGTTATGAATCAGTGTGCCGTACCGGTTGTTTCAATGGCAGTCAGTACCATGCCGGTTATCACGAAGTTTGACAGTTTCAGAAGGATGTTTGTTTGTATTATGTTGTCAGCCATATGGTCTGGAGTGATGTGGTTTTTTATTATTTCATTAGTGAAATGACTGGTGCTAATTTGTCATAAATGCCAAATCCAATAGTGAGGTTGATTACCACAGACCAGAGGATAAACCAGACTGCTATCCAGTGACTTCTGAATAACTCACAAAAATAAACATAGATGATTAGAAATAGACATATCACAACAGCGATAATTGCTATAAATAACAGTATCGCCACAAATAAATCAGCAAAGGTTTTAATGGGGAGGGAGTGCAATAATGAATACACCAGTAAAGCAAAAGCCGCATTACCTGATAATGACTCTCTTATGATGTTTCTCACTATTTCCAGTTTTTCTTTAAAAGATAACTTTTTTCATATAACACGCTGATTAATTTCACGAAAGTTAAGCAGATTATATACGTGAATAAATTCATGTAAATAATAACCGGAGTTTAACATGATAAGTAAACGCAGATTCTCTTTACCCCGGCTTGATATTACGGGAATGTGGGTATTTTCTTTGGGTGTCTGGTTTCATATCGTCGCCCGTCTTGTTTACAGCAAACCCTGGATGGCTTTTTTTCTGGCGGAGCTGATTGCGGCCATCCTTGTGCTGTTCGGCGCATACCAGGTGCTGGATGCATGGATTGCCCGTGTCAGCCGGGAAGAGCGTGAGGCACTGGAAGCCAGGCAACAGGCCATGATGGCAGAGCAGCAGGAGGGCAGACATGTCTCTCATTAAATCACTGTTGTTCACCCTGTTGCTGGCAGCCGCTGCCGTGCAGGCCTCCACCCGGGATGAAATTGAACGACTCTGGAATCCGCAGGGCATGGCCGCGCAGCCTGCACAACCGGCAGCAGACACATCAGCCAGGACAGAAAAGCCGGCTCCCCGCTGGTTCCGCCTCAGCAACGGCAGGCAGGTTAACCTGGCCGACTGGAAGGTGGTGCTGTTTATGCAGGGGCATTGCCCTTACTGTCACCAGTTTGACCCGGTACTGAAGCAGTTGGCACAGCAGTACGGCTTTTCCGTTTTTCCCTACACCCTGGATGGTCAGGGGGATACCGCCTTTCCGGAAGCATTACCGGTGCCACCGGACGTGATGCAGACCTTCTTCCCGAATATCCCGGTGGCCACACCGACCACCTTCCTGGTCAACGTCAACACGCTTGAGGCATTACCGCTTTTACAGGGGGCAACGGATGCCGCCGGTTTTATGGCGCGGATGGATACCGTTCTGCAGATGTACGGAGGAAAAAAAGGTGCGAAATAAGCAGGTGGTGTTACTCATTGCCGGAATATCCGGCATCGCGACGGGAATAATCGTCAGCCTGAATATCCCCTTTATCCGTCAGGGGCTTTTTTATCCCGCCAGCCCTGTAGAAATTGTCGTTTCGCTGTGCCTTACCTTTTCTGTTTCTGTTGTGTTTTTTGTGGGGGCAATTGTGGGATGGATTTCGGTGTCTGAAATATATTACAGCCGCAGGACTGGACGGAAATATCGGGATATTCCTGCTGAAATGTCGTATGCGCCGGGAGAACAAATTAAGGGAGGGCAAGAATGATGCCACGCATTAAACCTCTTCTGGTTCTTTGTGCTGCTTTACTGACGGTCACACCCGCAGCGTCAGCGGATGTGAACAGCGACATGAATCAGTTCTTTAACAAGCTGGGCTTCGCCTCCAATACCACACAGCCGGGCGTCTGGCAGGGGCAGGCCGCCGGTTATGCTTACGGTGGCTCCCTGTATGCCCGTACTCAGGTCAAAAATGTTCAGCTGATTTCCATGACGCTGCCGGATATCAATGCCGGATGTGGCGGCATCGACGCCTACCTCGGTTCGTTCAGTTTTATTAATGGCGAGCAGCTGCAGCGTTTTGTTAAGCAGATTATGAGCAATGCTGCCGGTTACTTTTTTGACCTTGCCCTGCAGACAACGGTGCCGGAAATCAAAACCGCAAAAGACTTCCTGCAGAAAATGGCAAGCGACATTAACAGTATGAACCTCAGTTCCTGCCAGGCGGCACAGGGGATTATCGGCGGGCTTTTCCCCCGGACGCAGGTGTCCCAGCAGAAAGTCTGTCAGGACATTGCCGGTGAGAGCAATATTTTTGCTGACTGGGCGGCTTCCCGGCAGGGATGTACCGTTGGCGGGAAATCTGACAGTGTCAGGGATAAAGCCAGCGACAAGGATAAGGAGCGGGTGACCAAAAACATCAACATCATGTGGAATGCGCTTTCCAAAAACAGAATGTTTGACGGCAACAAAGAGCTGAAAGAGTTTGTGATGACGCTGACCGGCTCACTGGTGTTTGGTCCTAACGGCGAAATCACACCCTTGTCAGCCAGAACCACTGACCGCTCAATTATCCGGGCCATGATGGAAGGCGGCACAGCAAAAATTTATCACTGCAACGATTCTGATAAATGCCTGAAAGTGGTGGCAGACACACCGGTGACCATCAGCCGGGATAATGCACTGAAGTCTCAGATTACTAAACTTCTGGCCAGCATTCAGAACAAGGCGGTCAGTGACACGCCTCTGGATGACAAGGAAAAAGGCTTTATTTCCAGTACCACCATCCCCGTCTTCAAATACCTGGTTGACCCGCAAATGCTCGGTGTTTCCAACAGTATGATTTACCAGCTGACGGACTATATCGGTTACGACATCCTGCTGCAGTACATTCAGGAGCTGATACAGCAGGCCCGGGCGATGGTGGCCACAGGAAATTATGACGAAGCAGTTATCGAACATATTAACGACAACATGAATGATGCCACCCGGCAGATTGCGGCGTTTCAGTCACAGGTGCAGGTACAGCAGGATGCGCTGCTGGTTGTCGATCGTCAGATGAGCTACATGCGTCAGCAGCTTTCCGCCCGCATGCTCAGTCGTTACCAGAACAACTATCACTTCGGAGGGAGCACGCTGTGAATGAAGTTTATGTGATTGCCGGTGGTGAGTGGTTGCGGAATAACCTGAATGCCATTGCCGCCTTTATGGGGACCCGGACGTGGGATTCCATTGAAAAAATTGCGCTCACATTGTCTGTTCTCGCGGTGGCCGTAATGTGGGTACAGCGGCACAACGTGATGGATTTGCTGGGCTGGGTGGCCGTGTTTGTGCTTATCAGCCTGCTGGTTAATGTCCGCACATCGGTGCAGATTATTGATAACAGTGACCTGGTCAAAGTTCACCGGGTGGATAATGTGCCGGTCGGACTGGCGATGCCACTTTCACTGACGACCCGTATCGGGCATGCAATGGTGGCCAGTTACGAGATGATCTTCACGCAACCGGACAGTGTCACCTACAGCAAAACGGGGATGCTGTTTGGCGCAGAACTGGTATCAAAAAGCACCGACTTTTTGTCCCGTAATCCGGAAATCGCCAATCTTTTCCAGGATTATGTGCAGAACTGCGTGATGGGGGATATTTACCTGAACCACAAATACACGCTGGAGGAACTGATGGCCTCCGCTGATCCCTACACGCTGATTTTTTCCCGCCCCAGTCCGCTGCGGGGCGTTTATGACAGCAATAATAATTTCGTGACCTGTAAGGACGCGTCGGTTTCGCTGAAAGACAAGCTGAATCTGGACACACAGAGTGGCGGAAAAACATGGCATTATTATGCCCAGCAGCTATTTGGTGGACGCCCTGATCCGAACCTGTTGTTCAGTACGCTGATTGGCGACAGTTACAGTTACTTCTATGGCTCAAGTAAATCAGCCAGCCAGATCATCCGCCAGAATGTCACCATCAATGCGCTGAAGGAGGGGATCACCAGTTATGCCGCACGTAATGGTGATTCGGCCAGCCTGGTGAATCTGGCCACCACATCATCGATGGAGAAGCAACGTCTGGCACATGTCTCCATCGGTCATGTGGCGATGCGGACACTGCCCATGACGCAGACCATCCTGACGGGGATCGCCATCGGTATTTTCCCGCTCCTGGTACTGGCGGCTGTCTTCAACAAACTGACGCTGTCCGTCCTGAAAGGCTATGTGTTTGCCCTGATGTGGTTGCAGTCATGGCCAATGTTGTACGCCATTCTGAACAGCGCCATGACATTTTATGCAAAGCAGAATGGTGCACCGGTGGTGCTCTCGGAAATTTCACAGATACAGCTGAAATACTCCGATCTGGCTTCCACTGCCGGGTATCTTTCCATGATGATCCCGCCATTATCCTGGATGATGGTCAGGGGGCTCGGGGCAGGATTTTCCAGTGTGTACAGCCATTTCGCTTCCTCTGCTATCAGCCCGACCGCCAGTGCAGCAGGTAGTGTGGTTGACGGTAATTACTCCTACGGCAACATGCAGACGGAAAACGTGAACGGCTTCAGCTGGAGCACCAACAGCACCACGTCGTTTGGTCAGATGATGTACCAGACCGGCAGTGGCGCAACCGCCACACAGACCCGTGACGGTAATATGGTGATGGATGCGAGCGGGGCGATGTCCCGTTTACCGGTCGGTATCAATGCAACGCGTCAGATTGCGGCGGCACAACAGGAAATGGCCCGGGAGGCGTCGAACAGAGCAGAAAGCGCCCTGCATGGGTTCAGCAGCAGTATTGCCAGTGCCTGGAACTCGCTCAGTCAGTTTGGTTCTAACCGGGGGAGCAGTGATTCTGTCACCGGTGGTGCTGACAGCACGATGAGCGCACAGGACTCCATGATGGCCAGCCGTATGCGCAGCGCAGTGGAAAGCTATGCGAAGGCGCATAATATCAGTAATGAGCAGGCGACAAGAGAACTGGCATCAAGAAGTACGAGAGGTTCTGCGGGGATGTATGGCGATGCTCATGCTGAATGGGGGGTTAAACCTAAAATTCTTGGTGTTGGTGGTGGCGTAGGTGTTAGAGGTGGTGGTCGGGCAAGTATTGACTGGAGTGATGAGGATGCGCATCAGGCCAGCAGTGGTTCACGGGCCAGCCATGATGCTCGCCATGATATCGATGCCAGGGCTACACAAGACTTTAAAGAGGCCAGCGATTACTTTACCAGTCGCAAGGTCAGTGAATCCGGCAGCCATACGGACAATAATGCCGATTCCCGTGTGGACCAGCTGTCTGCAGCCCTGAACTCAGCAAAACAGAGTTACGACCAGTACACGACGAATATGACCCGCAGCCATGAATATGCTGAAATGGCATCCCGTACTGAAAGCATGAGTGGGCAGATGAGTGAAGACCTGTCGCAACAGTTTGCACAGTATGTGATGAAACACGCGCCGCAGGATGCCGAAGCTATTCTGACAAACACCAGTTCACCGGAGATTGCAGAACGCCGTCGGGCTATGGCGTGGTCTTTTGTTCAGGAACAGGTGCAGCCTGGTGTTGATAATGCCTGGCGTGAATCCCGTGGGGACATCGGTAAAGGAATGGAGAGCGTACCTTCGGGGGGTGGCAGCCAGGATATTATTGCTGATCATCAGGGGCATCAGGCCATTATTGAGCAAAGAACGCAGGACAGTAATATCCGTAATGATGTAAAACATCAGGTTGATAATATGGTCACAGAATACCGAGGCAATATCGGAGATACTCAGAGCAGCATACGTGGCGAAGAAAATATTGTAAGAGGGCAGTATTCTGAACTGCAGAATCACCATAAAACAGAGGCATTATCTCAGAATAATAAATATAATGAAGAAAAGTCGGCTCAGGAAAGAATGCCCGGGGCTGACAGTCCACAGGAACTTATGAAAAGGGCAAAGGAGTATCAGGATAAGCACAAGCAATAATATTGTATGGGGAGATGATAATGAAAAATTTAGCTCATATTGCTCTGGTGACGGTGATACAGTTCATTGCCTGTTATCTGGCTGATTGGGGGGGTGCCGAAACAGTTTTTATCCTGTGCTTTATTGTACTATGGCAGGGATTGTTTATATGGTTATTTTCTCAAATACGAAAAAAACGGCATGTGTCGGATGAGTTTAAATTCAGTAAAGGCGTTTGGTATATACTGATGCCAGTATCTTCCTTACTCTCTCCGTTATTAAGCCTGATGGTTTTTATCATTGGTACACTATACGAATTAAGGCGAATTAGTGGTTGTGTAAGTGTAAGAGAATGGATGCAATCTCAGGTAAATGAACAAACTAATGAAGATTTGCATCTGGATTTTGATGATGTGAATTTTGATTATGTGGATTTTTATCGTACTAATCCGGCAACAGGATTAGCTATGCATGGAGGATTTGATTCAGCAGGAAATACTTTTGGGACTTGTTGGCAGGACTATGATGACAGGCGATAAGAAAACTGTGGTTTGTAATAAAGGTAATTTGATGAAAACAAAAAAATTGATGATGGTTGCACTGGTCAGTTCCACTCTGGCCCTTTCAGGGTGTGGTGCGATGAGCACAGCAATCAAGAAGCGTAACCTTGAGGTGAAGACTCAGATGAGTGAGACCATCTGGCTTGAACCCGCCAGCGAACGCACGGTATTTCTGCAGATCAAAAACACGTCTGATAAAGACATGAGTGGGCTGCAGGGCAAAATTGCTGATGCTGTGAAAGCAAAAGGATATCAGGTGGTGACTTCTCCGGATAAAGCCTACTACTGGATTCAGGCGAATGTGCTGAAGGCCGATAAGATGGATCTGCGGGAGTCTCAGGGATGGCTGAACCGTGGTTATGAAGGCGCAGCAGTTGGTGCAGCGTTAGGTGCCGGTATTACCGGATATAACTCAAATTCTGCCGGTGCCACACTCGGTGTAGGCCTTGCTGCTGGTCTGGTGGGTATGGCTGCAGATGCGATGGTGGAAGATGTGAACTATACCATGATCACGGATGTGCAGATTGCAGAGCGTACTAAGGCAACGGTGACAACGGATAATGTTGCCGCCCTGCGTCAGGGCACATCAGGTGCGAAAATTCAGACCAGTACTGAAACAGGTAACCAGCATAAATACCAGACCCGTGTGGTCTCAAATGCGAACAAGGTTAACCTGAAATTTGAAGAGGCGAAGCCTGTTCTCGAAGACCAGCTGGCCAAATCAATCGCAAATATTCTCTGATTATCTTCCGGAGGCTGGTCTGACCGGCCTCCTGACTGACGCCTCGCTTTGCTCGTTGTCCAACCCCGGAAAGAAATAAAATAAATTTTATTTCTCCCCGGCGTTTCCGAAATAAATATGAAAACACTGAGCGGTTGTGCAAATTCTTTGTACGACCGTGAAGTGTTGCCGGCGAAGCCGGAATTTAACGGTTATTAATCTTTTCATCATTAATAATCAGTCCGACTGACTTTTTTTCTTCGGAATATCATCATGAGTTTTAACGCAAAGGATATGACCCAGGGCGGTCAGATTGCGTCCATGCGTATCCGCATGTTCAGCCAGATCGCCAATATCATGCTTTACTGCCTGTTTATTTTTTTCTGGATACTCGTTGGTCTGGTTTTATGGGTAAAAATAAGCTGGCAGACGTTTGTGAACGGCTGTATTTACTGGTGGTGTACCACGCTGGAAGGCATGCGGGATTTAATCAAGTCCCAGCCGGTCTATGAGATCCAGTATTACGGCAAAACCTTCCGGATGAACGCTGCTCAGGTACTGCATGATAAATATATGATCTGGTGCGGAGAGCAGCTATGGTCCGCATTCGTTCTGGCCACAGTTGTGGCACTGGTTATTTGCCTGATTACCTTCTTTGTTGTCTCCTGGATTCTGGGGCGTCAGGGTAAACAACAGAGTGAAAATGAAGTCACAGGTGGTCGCCAGCTGACGGAGAACCCGAAAGACGTTGCCCGGATGCTGAAAAAAGACGGCAAGGACTCCGATATTCGGATTGGCGACCTGCCGATTATCCGGGATTCCGAAATCCAGAACTTCTGTCTGCACGGCACGGTCGGGGCCGGTAAGTCGGAAGTTATCCGTCGTCTGGCCAACTACGCCCGTCAGCGTGGAGATATGGTGGTGATTTATGACCGTTCAGGGGAATTTGTTAAAAGTTACTATGATCCCTCCATCGATAAAATCCTGAATCCGCTGGATGCACGCTGTGCCGCCTGGGATTTATGGAAGGAGTGTCTGACACAGCCGGATTTTGATAATACGGCAAATACCCTGATCCCGATGGGCACAAAAGAGGACCCGTTCTGGCAGGGTTCAGGACGTACCATTTTTGCGGAAGCGGCGTACCTGATGCGTAATGACCCCAACCGCAGCTACAGCAAACTGGTGGACACACTGCTTTCCATCAAAATCGAAAAACTGCGTACCTTCCTGCGTAATTCACCGGCGGCCAACCTGGTGGAAGAGAAAATTGAGAAAACGGCCATATCCATCCGTGCTGTGCTGACCAACTACGTGAAAGCCATCCGTTACCTGCAGGGGATTGAGCATAACGGTGAGTCTTTTACCATCCGTGACTGGATGCGGGGTGTCCGGGAAGATCAGAAAAACGGCTGGCTGTTTATCTCGTCGAATGCCGATACCCATGCCTCCCTGAAGCCGGTGATCTCCATGTGGCTGTCCATTGCCATTCGTGGTCTGCTGGCAATGGGTGAAAACCGTAACCGTCGTGTGTGGTTTTTCTGTGATGAGCTACCCACGTTACACAAACTGCCGGACCTGGTGGAGATCCTGCCGGAAGCCCGTAAGTTCGGTGGCTGTTATGTGTTTGGTATCCAGTCCTATGCCCAGCTGGAAGATATCTACGGTGAGAAAGCGGCTGCCACGCTGTTTGACGTCATGAACACCCGTGCCTTTTTCCGTTCTCCCAGCCATAAGATTGCAGAGTTCGCTGCCGGTGAGATTGGTGAGAAAGAGCACCTGAAAGCCAGCGAGCAGTATTCCTACGGTGCTGATCCGGTACGTGACGGGGTATCGACCGGTAAGGATATGGAGCGCCAGACGCTGGTCAGTTATTCCGACATTCAGTCTCTGCCGGATCTGACCTGTTATGTCACCCTGCCCGGACCGTATCCGGCAGTAAAACTCTCACTGAAATATCAGGCACGTCCGAAGGTTGCCCCTGAGTTTATTCCGCGTGACATCAACCCGGAAATGGAGAACCGTCTGAGTGCCGTACTTGCCGCAAGGGAAGCAGAAGGTCGTCAGATGGCCAGCCTCTTCGAACCGGATGTGCCGGAAGTTGTTTCCGGAGAAGACGTGACTCAGGCTGAACAGCCGCAACAGCCGCAACAGCCGCAACAGCCGCAACAGCCGCAACAGCCGCAACAGCCGGTGTCTTCTGTCATCAACGATAAGAAGTCAGATTCAGGTGTGAATGTTCCGGCAGGGGGGATCGAGCAGGAGCTGAAAATGAAACCGGAAGAAGAGATGGAACAGCAACTGCCACCCGGGATCAGTGAATCCGGTGAAGTGGTGGATATGGCCGCTTATGAGGCATGGCAACAGGAAAATCATCCGGACATCCAGCAGCAGATGCAGCGTCGTGAAGAGGTGAACATTAATGTGCACCGGGAGCGCGGGGAGGATGTTGAGCCGGGAGATGATTTCTGATGATGAGTATCGCGCAGGTCAGATCGGCCGGAAGTGCCGGTAACTATTATACCGACAAGGATAATTACTATGTACTGGGCAGCATGGGAGAACGCTGGGCCGGCAGGGGGGCTGAACAGCTGGGACTGCAGGGCAGTGTCGATAAGGATGTTTTTACCCGTCTTCTGGAGGGCAGGCTGCCGGACGGAGCGGATCTAAGCCGCATGCAGGATGGCAGTAATAAGCATCGTCCCGGCTACGACCTGACCTTCTCCGCCCCCAAAAGTGTCTCCATGATGGCCATGTTAGGTGGCGATAAGCGCCTGATTGATGCACATAACCAGGCCGTGGATTTTGCTGTCCGTCAGGTGGAGGCGCTGGCCTCCACACGGGTGATGACGGACGGACAGTCAGAAACGGTGCTGACCGGTAATCTGGTGATGGCACTGTTTAACCACGACACCAGTCGCGATCAGGAACCACAGTTACACACGCATGCGGTGGTGGCTAATGTCACGCAGCATAACGGTGAATGGAAGACACTGAGCAGTGACAAAGTGGGGAAAACGGGGTTCATTGAGAATGTGTACGCTAATCAGATTGCCTTTGGCAGGCTCTACCGGGAAAAACTGAAAGAGCAGGTTGAGGCGCTGGGCTATGAAACCGAAGTGGTCGGTAAGCACGGTATGTGGGAAATGCCGGGCGTACCGGTGGAGGCCTTTTCCGGACGCTCACAGACTATCCGGGAGGCCGTCGGGGAAGACGCCTCGCTGAAATCCCGGGATGTGGCGGCGCTGGATACGCGTAAATCCAAACAGCATGTCGATCCGGAGATCAAAATGGCCGAGTGGATGCAGACGCTGAAGGAAACCGGGTTCGACATCCGGGCATATCGTGACGCGGCGGATCAGCGTGCGGATCTCCGCACGCAGACGCCCAGGCCAGCTTCACAGGACGGGCCGGATGTGCAGCAGGCAGTGACACAGGCCATTGCCGGATTAAGTGAACGCAAAGTGCAGTTTACGTACACGGACGTGCTGGCCAGAACGGTCGGCATACTGCCGCCGGAAAATGGTGTGATTGAGCGGGCCCGCGCCGGTATCGATGAGGCCATCAGCCGTGAGCAGCTCATTCCCCTCGATCGTGAGAAGGGGCTGTTCACGTCCGGGATTCATGTGCTCGATGAGCTGTCAGTCCGGGCACTCAGTCGTGACATCATGAAACAGAACCGGGTGACCGTACATCCGGAGAAAAGTGTCCCCCGGACGGCCGGTTACAGCGATGCCGTCAGTGTTCTGGCACAGGATCGCCCGTCGCTGGCCATTGTGTCAGGTCAGGGCGGTGCAGCCGGGCAGCGTGAGCGGGTGGCTGAACTGGTCATGATGGCCCGGGAGCAGGGACGGGAGGTGCAGATTATCGCTGCTGACCGTCGCTCGCAGATGAACCTGAAGCAGGATGAACGGCTGTCCGGTGAGCTGATAACCGGGAGGCGTCAGCTGCTGGAGGGCATGGCCTTCACACCGGGCAGTACCGTTATCGTTGACCAGGGTGAAAAACTTTCCCTGAAAGAGACGTTAACCCTGCTGGACGGTGCCGCACGTCATAACGTACAGGTCCTGATAACCGACAGTGGGCAGCGAACCGGTACAGGCAGTGCACTGATGGCCATGAAAGATACCGGGGTGAACACATATCGCTGGCAGGGGGGAGAACAGCGACCGGCAACCATCATCAGTGAACCGGACCGTAATGTCCGCTATGCCCGGCTGGCCGGAGATTTTGCGGCCAGCGTGAAAGCCGGAGAAGAGAGCGTGGCACAGGTCAGCGGGGTACGGGAACAGGCCATACTGACACAGGCCATTCGTAGTGAGCTGAAAACACAGGGCGTGCTCGGACACCCGGAGGTAACCATGACCGCCCTGTCACCGGTCTGGCTGGACAGCCGGAGCCGTTATCTGCGGGATATGTACCGACCGGGGATGGTGATGGAGCAGTGGAACCCGGAGACACGCAGTCATGACCGCTATGTGACAGAACGTGTGACGGCGCAGAGTAACAGTCTGACCCTGCGGAATGCGCAGGGCGAAACGCGGGTGGTGCGTATTTCCTCCCTGGACAGCAGCTGGTCGCTGTTCCGGCCGGAAAAAATGCCGGTGGCAGACGGCGAGCGTCTGAGGGTGACAGGGAAAATTCCCGGACTTCGCGTCTCCGGCGGTGACCGTCTGCAGGTGGCATCCGTCAGTGAAGATGCGATGACGGTTGTTGTGCCGGGGCGGGCTGAACTGGCCTCCCTGCCTGTGGCTGATTCACCGTTCACGGCACTGAAGCTGGAGAGCGGCTGGGTGGAAACGCCTGGGCATTCCGTCAGTGACAGTGCGAAGGTTTTTGCCTCCGTCACACAGATGGCAATGGACAACGCCACCCTGAACGGTCTGGCCCGCAGCGGTCGTGATGTCCGGCTGTATTCCTCACTGGATGAAACCCGTACTGCGGAAAAACTTGCCCGCCATCCGTCCTTTACGGTGGTTTCTGAGCAGATAAAGGCGCGTGCCGGTGAGACATCGCTGGAAACCGCCATCAGTCACCAGAAGTCTGCACTTCACACGCCGGCACAACAGGCCATTCATCTGGCCCTTCCTGTGGTGGAAAGTAAAAATCTGGCCTTCAGCCAGGTGGATCTGCTGACAGAGGCGAAGTCGTTTGCTGCAGAAGGAACCAGTTTTACTGAACTGGGAGGGGAAATCGATGCGCAGATAAAACGGGGCGATTTGCTGCATGTGGATGTGGCAAAAGGCTATGGCACAGACCTGCTGGTTTCCCGTGCGTCGTATGAGGCTGAAAAGAGCATTCTTCGCCATATTCTCGAAGGTAAGGAGGCGGTCACGCCGCTGATGGAGAGGGTACCCGGCGAACTCATGGAGATGTTAACGTCGGGACAGCGTGCCGCCACCCGTATGATACTGGAAACGTCCGACCGTTTCACGGTGGTTCAGGGCTATGCCGGCGTGGGTAAGACCACACAGTTCCGGGCGGTGATGTCAGCTGTGAACATGCTGCCGGAGAGTGAGCGTCCCCGTGTCGTTGGGCTGGGCCCCACGCACCGTGCGGTCGGGGAGATGCGCAGCGCCGGCGTGGATGCACAGACACTGGCGTCCTTTCTGCATGACACGCAGCTGCAGCAGCGCAGCGGAGAAACGCCGGATTTCAGCAACACGCTGTTCCTGCTCGATGAGAGCTCAATGGTGGGAAATACCGACATGGCACGGGCATACGCCCTGATTGCGGCCGGTGGCGGTCGTGCTGTGGCCAGTGGTGACACGGACCAGCTGCAGGCCATCGCGCCCGGTCAGCCTTTCCGTCTCCAGCAGACGCGCAGTGCTGCCGATGTGGCCATCATGAAAGAGATTGTGCGTCAGACGCCGGAACTGCGGGAGGCGGTATACAGCCTGATTAACCGGGATGTGGAAAGGGCACTGTCCGGGCTTGAGAGTGTGAAACCGTCTCAGGTGCCACGTCTGGAGGGCGCATGGGCACCGGAGCACTCCGTGACGGAGTTCAGTCACAGCCAGGAAGCGAAACTGGCAGAAGCGCAGCAGAAGGCGATGCTGAAAGGCGAGGCTTTCCCGGATGTCCCCATGACACTGTATGAAGCCATTGTCCGCGACTATACAGGCAGGACACCGGAAGCACGGGAGCAGACGCTGATTGTCACGCACCTGAATGAGGACCGTCGCGTGCTGAACAGCATGATTCATGATGCACGGGAAAAGGCCGGTGAGCTGGGGAAAGAGCAGGTCATGGTGCCTGTCCTGAACACAGCGAATATACGCGACGGGGAGCTGCGTCGTCTCTCCACCTGGGAGACACATCGGGACGCACTTGCCCTGGTGGATAATGTGTATCACCGGATTGCCGGTATCAGCAGGGATGACGGGCTGATAACCCTGCAGGATGCGGAAGGTAACACACGGCTGATTTCGCCCCGGGAGGCGGTGGCTGAAGGTGTCACACTGTACACTCCGGACACCATCCGGGTGGGGACCGGTGACCGGATGCGCTTCACGAAGAGTGACCGGGAGCGCGGCTATGTGGCCAACAGCGTCTGGACGGTGACAGCGGTTTCTGGTGACAGTGTCACACTTTCTGACGGTCAGCAGACCCGGGTGATTCGCCCCGGTCAGGAGCGGGCAGAGCAACATATTGACCTGGCCTATGCCATCACCGCCCACGGTGCGCAGGGGGCAAGTGAAACCTTTGCCATCGCGCTTGAAGGCACGGAAGGTAACCGGAAACTGATGGCCGGCTTTGAGTCAGCCTACGTGGCCCTGTCGCGCATGAAGCAGCATGTGCAGGTGTACACCGATGACCGTCAGGGCTGGACGGATGCCATCAACAATGCCGTACAGAAAGGGACTGCTCACGATGTACTGGAGCCGAAAGCTGACCGGGAGGTCATGAATGCAGAGCGGCTGTTCAGTACAGCACGGCAGCTGCAGGACGTGGCGGCAGGCCGTGCCGTTCTCCGTCAGGCAGGGCTGGCAAGGGGAGACAGTCCTGCACGGTTTATTGCACCGGGGCGCAAATATCCGCAGCCGTATGTGGCACTGCCGGCGTTTGACCGTAACGGCAGGTCCGCCGGTATCTGGCTGAACCCACTGACCACGGATGACGGAAACGGGCTGCGGGGATTCAGCGGTGAAGGACGGGTGAAAGGCAGCGGGGATGCGCAGTTCGTGGCCCTGCAGGGCAGCCGTAACGGAGAGAGCCTGCTGGCTGATAACATGCAGGAGGGCGTCCGGATTGCCCGTGATAATCCCGACAGCGGTGTGGTGGTGAGAATCGCCGGTGAAGGTCGTCCGTGGAATCCCGGTGCCATAACCGGTGGCCGCGTGTGGGGGGATATCCCGGACAACAGCGTTCAGCCGGGGGCCGGAAATGGCGAACCGGTCACAGCTGAAGTGCTGGCACAGCGGCAGGCTGAAGAGGCCATCCGCCGTGAAACGGAACGCCGCGCAGATGAAATTGTCCGTAAAATGGCAGAGAACAAACCTGACCTGCCGGACGGCAGAACAGAGCAGGCTGTCAGGGAGATTGCCGGGCTGGAGCGTGAACGGGCTGTCACTTCTGAACGGGAAGCCGCGCTGCCGGAGAGTGTACTGCGTGAACCACAACGGGAGCGGGAAGCGGTCCGGGAGGTTGTCCGGGAAAACCTGCTGCAGGAGCGACTGCAGCAGATGGAGCGGGATATGGTCCGTGACCTGCAGAAAGAGAAAACCCTGGGCGGAGACTGATACAGGAAGACACACGCTGATGACAACAGAGAACACGACACGTAACGATTCACTGGCTGCCCGGACCGATACCTGGTTGCAGTCGTTGCTGGTCTGGTCACCCGGACAGCGGGATATCATCAAGACGGTGGCACTGGTGCTGATGGTACTGGACCATGCAAACCGCATTCTGCATCTGGACCAGACGTGGATGTTTCTGGCCGGGCGTGGAGCCTTTCCGCTTTTTGCCCTGGTGTGGGGGCTGAATCTGTCCCGCCATGCGCATATCCGGCAGGTGGCCATTAACCGGCTGTGGGGATGGGCAGTGATTGCCCAGTTCTCGTATTATCTGGCCGGCTTTCCCTGGTATGAGGGGAATATCCTGTTTGCCTTTGCAGTGGCGGCACAGGTGCTGACGTGGTGTGAAACGCGCAGTGGGTGGCGTACAGCAGCGGCCATTCTTCTGATGGCCCTGTGGGGGCCTTTGTCCGGCACCAGTTACGGCATTGCCGGGCTGCTGATGCTGGCAGTCAGCCACCGGCTGTACCGGGCGGAAGACAGAACGGAACGTCTGGCGCTGGTTGCATGCCTGCTGGCCGTGATTCCGGCACTTAACCTTGCCTCCAGTGATACAGCGGCGGTGGCCGGCCTTGTGATGACGGTGCTGACCGTTGGCCTGGTGTCCTGTGCAGGGAAATCATTACCCCGTTTCTGGCCCGGAGACTTTTTCCCGACGTTCTATGCCTGTCATCTGGCTGTGCTGGGCGTTCTGGCGCTGTGACGGGTGTGGTATCTTTGGCCGTAACAGGATGATTCGTCAGAGGCAGAACACAGCATGACAGAGCAGAAGCGACCGGTACTGACACTGAAGCGGAAAACGGAAGGGGAGACGCCTGTCCGCAGCCGGAAAACCATCATCAATGTCACCACGCCACCAAAGTGGAAGGTGAAAAAGCAGAAGCTGGCCGAGAAAGCGGCCCGGGAAGCAGAGCTG
>ENA-UOJK01000616-UOJK01000616.1-human-gut-metagenome-genome-assembly--contig:-C116-NODE-616-length-31479-cov-9.391643_pt1 | contig 31479 bp, 25 predicted proteins | sample MGYA00242348_ERZ723895 | MGnify/ENA metagenome assembly ERZ723895
CGAAGCACTGGCGTACTTTATTCATCGAGTTGATTGCAGACATGATTCAAATATTCAAATATGAAATTGTCATTTGTCAGCAGACCAGACGTAGCAACTACTCTGATACTCTGTATTTCATCGCTGTCCCCCGCTGACAAGAATTATTATAAACGCTGATGAAGTATTTGTCATTCAACCAGCGGTTTAAAACATCCCTTTACTTATTGGGCCCGCCGTATTGCCGGCAGACCCGCTGCCGCCTATGACCAGATGGCTTTATTAATGACGGGATAAGCATCATCAATGATGGACGCCATTCTCAGCACAAGGTTCATGGTAACTTTTCCGGCATTGCTATCATCAATAACAGCTAAATTCCATTATTTTTATTCTGCTTCTTGGGCGGAGAGATTTATCTGGCTGTTTCTTAGTACATATTTGTGCATTTTGCTCTTCATATTCATCTTATTTTGCATTTTTATGTATCTCGTCTAAAATTTTTAGAGCCAAAACTTTCCATTACAATGGCGAAGCCGAATTGATTATTATTGCCTCAGAAATATATCTCACTCAACTTTCCCAGCAGACATTTCTAAATAAAGCCTGGATAAATGCGGCTTGAGTCGATATCCATTCAGTTACTTTATTTTTTATCACATCTGTGATATCTGCTGATAAGCTGGAAATGTGCTCAGCAAACAGAGCCATAAGGCTCTGAAGTGCATCTGTTAATTCCATGTCCTGTATATCTTCACTGAACATGAAAAATAATTCACCATACGTTTTCTGGTCATTTTGGTTCCTGCGTATCCATTCTAGAACGATATATCGCGTGAACACAATGGCTGTATGGCTGACCACTGCTCCGTAATTATGGCTCTGAAATTCAGTGCCTAACTTAAAAAATGTCTTTGATGCTTTGAAAAAGCACTCAATCGACCAACGATTGCCATAAATCCGTACGATCTCGCTGCTTTCAAGAGAAATATCTGTACTTAAAATATACAGACATTCACTTTTATTATTGCGGTTCCGTACAAAGACAATCTTGACCGGAATTCCTGTTTTGGTCCTTACGACAAGAGAACCGAATATATTACCGGCACCGGAAAAATCAACAAATTTCCGTAATTCAGGCAGTGTATAGGATATGCCCTGAAAGCTGTATCTCTGCTTCAGCTGTTTAACCATTCCTATAGTATCGAGACCTGTATCCAGAACAGCCTGTATCATCGGCTCTGTTGTAAACCAGGTATCCATCAAGACATAATCAGCCTGAATACCAGATTTTAATGCATTTTCGATCAGTCAGATGGCAGCGTCTGTTTTATGCATCATACTTTCTTTACGGAATCTGTAACCATTCGTGCGATGATCGACTGTACTGTCGATTTCATTATCGCGGTTACTGGCAGATGATGAAGAAAGCATGTTAAAGCCTGTTGGTATAAAACTGTAGCCATCAGACCAACCAAGAGTAAGCAGAGTAAATCCTCTCTGGAATCGATGCTCGACATGGTTATACACACGAGCCAGTAATTCTACAGATTTACTTCGGTTCCTTTTGATAACGGAATCATCCAGAATAAGTACTTTGATTCTTTCAGGACGTGTCAATCGGTCAAAAGCAGTGGTCACTTTAACTGCAAGAAGCAGTAAAAAGCGGCTCCAGTTGTAGGAAGCTTCGTTTAAAAAGCGGTAATAGGTATTTTTAGAAACCGCCAGTTCCCTGTGTTTGGAATAATGTAGACACAGTTATATCTTTATCTCTGTCAAGCTTATCCAGTGCCTCTCTTAAAAGAAGCGAAGCAATTCCCCTTTTTCGATAAGCTGGATCAACAGCCAAACAACATATCATATTATACTTCCTTGAATATAAAAGTACGCCAACAATATCTTGTTTGTTCTTCACGCACAAAGCACGATTATCATTCATGAATTTCAATACTATTATTTTGTGTTCATCTATACTCTGCTCTGTCTCTAATCCTGGAAAATTCCAACTTACTTTTCTCACTAATCGCATCCATGAATCAATATCTGATGTTCTGCCAAATTCTACCTTCATATTTTCTATCATTGACTATCTCCTCAAATCTGTTTTGAAACAAAATGTACAATTTCTTTCCCTGGCTCAAGGATATATGGTATCAACTCTAAAGGATATACCTTAGTACCCTTCTTTAAATCTTCTAGTGAAACCCAACAGAAATCCAAATCAATTCTTTCATTATCCAGCTCATCATATCCATGAAACACTCCATCTAATGGAATATTATCATCCACCAGATGTACATTATAATATAAGCATATCTGATGACAGGGTCTTTTTCCCCATGGAAAATAAATTTCTCCGATTGCTAACAGATTATCTACCTCTATTTTAGCATGAAGCTCTTCTTCAAATTCCCTTTTAAGAGTTTCCATACTTGTCTCCATAGCCGCAACATGTCCGCCAATAATGGCATAATCATCATTCTTTGGACGCTGTAACAAGATTTTACCATTACGCATCAATATACCGCCAACTCTGTATGAAAATACAAAATCATCATTTTTAAATAAAATATCCACTTAACCACCTACCAATCATTACCTTGAAATACATATCATATTTATACATTACTCTCCCCACAAATAGAGCCAAACTAGAGCCATTTGATAAAACAAATGCCGGAAACCCGCATAAATACAGGCTTTCGGCATTTTAGTCCGTTATTCAAACTCGATTTCGACAACCTTCCATATGCCGTAAAATAAGCGAGTTTCCGGCTATATAAGGCAATATAGCAACCTATAAAACAACAAAAAAATACGCAGGTGTGCAATCAGTGTGCAATCAAAACTATCGTCTTTCAAAACAAAAAACTCGTTATCAACTGGGTTATGTCCCCATTGGTAACGAGTTTTTCATTAACAAAATTATTTACCTGTTTTCAAAAAACCTGCGAGCCAGAAACCCGTAGAGTCGTAAAACCGTAAAGCCGTCTAAGTGGTTATCTATCTTGCCGTAGAAACGCTACCTGCAAGCCACTCCTGCACCATCTGGGCGTTCACTTTCAAGATTTTTGCGATTCTATCTACCGTCATGCCGTCTTCCGCCATGCTTTTGGCATTCTCTCTTTTTTCTTCCAGTCTTCCTTCCTCCACGCCTTCCAGACGCAGGGCTTCCATTTCCTTGCACATATGCTCCACTCCTTTCTCGGTCTCTTTCAGTTCGTGCACGCGGTCTTTCAATGCTCCCGCCTGCATCTCTTTCGCTTCCTTCACACGGAAATCGTGCATCAGTCTTCCAAGCTCGCCGCCATCGTCCTTGCTGGAATCCATATCAAAAAGACCCTGCGGGCTGGTAACCCGCAGAGCCATAAAACCGTGAAGCTGTTTATGCGGCTAACTATCTTGCCGCTGTTGTGCTTGTGAGCCAGCTCTTTACTGTTTCAATATTTACTTTTATAACCTCGGCAATATCCTCAACGCTCATTTTCTTTTCAGCGAGGGAGTAAGCCACATTCTTCTTCGTTTCAAGTTCTCTTTCATCGCAAAGCTGCTCCATTTCCTTGCACATATGTTCCACCCCTTTCTCGGTCTCTTTCAGTTCGTGCACGCGGTCGGCCAAGGCTCCCGCCTGCATCTCTTTCGCTTCCTTCGCACGGAAATCGTGCATCAGTCTTCCAAGCTCGCCGCCATCGTCCTTGCTGGAATCCACGTAGATGAAGTGCTCCTCGTCCCCGAACTCCTTGCCGTTCTCGCGGATTATCCGGTCGATATGGGCTATCGGGAGTCCGCATCCAAGCGCGTCCTTTAAGGTGACAAATATCACGTAGGTCTCCGGTAGCCTGTCGAAGTTCTTTCCCGTATCCAGCACATTCGAGTCCATCATCCCAAGATGGTATCTGGCACGTTTCGGGTGCGCTCCCTCATCGTCCTGCTGTATCTCGACGTTTATGACGCGTCCGCTTCCATCCTTTGCCACACAGTCCAGCACGACACCTCTGCCATGCATGTTTCTGAAATCCACCTGCGTCTCATTGTCGATGACGGTCAAATCCTTGTCCTCCATGATGATTCTAAGAACGTACTCGCAGGCTTTCTTATCCTTGAATACATTCCGCGCGAAAATATCGCTCATCACGGTCAGATTCTTAATCGTTTTCTTGTATCTCTCCTTATGCTTAAGCATCGTTTCTTCCTGATTCATCGGTGAAGACCACCTCCTGTTCGACTCACAAGAAGGTATCAACCATCTTGCTATATATATATTTTACAAGAAAGCCGGTAAACATTCAAGACTTGTATTTTCCCCGCAGAAAGGGCAAAATCCTGCGGCTTGCGCGGAGTGGCCGGGGTTTGGGGCAGCGCCCCATTTCAGCAATCTCCGTGCATATAATGAGCGGTCGCGGTGCCCGGCGGGAAAGCCCCTCGCTTTTCCTGCGTCCGGCGCATCGCGGCAGCGAAGGCGAATGCACGGAAGTCGGAGCCGGTCAACTTTTCCGTTCCAAATGTTTCCGTCAATCCGCCTGCGGATTTATGAAAGATTTGTGGGCGGGATGGTTGAGGGGCGAATCCCTCTACCCGGACGAGAAAAGGGTCAACGTTCGCAAATAGGCGCAAATGGGTTCATTTGATGCTAAATGGTGTCTTTTTCTATCATCGGCATCCGTGCATTTGGCAGTTTCTACCTGCATGTTCGTGTATAGGGCAGAGGGATAGAAAAATAGCCTGCGTTATAATCTGTCCCCAAGGAGACGGCATTCTTGCCGCTTCAAAAAGCAGGAAATCGGAAAAGAAAGGATGATGCCACATGGCTCAGGATTTCGGCGATGACATGGGAAACGCCCTCCTAAACTTCGTCACAAGGCAGACGGAGAACTACCTGCGATTCGGGCGTGGCAGGGAACGTGCTTTTGACTGGTGGCAGCGCCATTATAAGAAGGAGGGGAACACTCCCGAGCAGGCAAAAGCAATGGCTGAGAAGCAATCCTCGCGTGAGCAGGTGGTCGTGCCCTTTGGCACTTCCGAGGAAGCCGCCTACTATGCGCAGGTATGCCGCGAGAATGGTACCTATGCCGCCGCCTACACGGACAAGCAGGGAAATGGGTTCCTTGCCTTCGCACGCGAAGATGCGGAAACCGTTGCAGGGTATGCCCCGCAATTTAAGGACGTGATGGCGCGTCTCGATGAGCAGCGTATCACCGACGCGCTGAATCACGCGGAACCCGTGAATAAGAAGACCATGGATTCCCTCACGGAGCTGACAGGCTATCCCGACCTTCCAGCAGAGGACGTAACGGTCATTCCGGTCACCATCCGTTACAAGGATGCACCAGAAGAAACTTACGATGTGCTCTTTAGCGAGCAGGATACCGAAAACCTCAATATCGACGATTCGATTTGCTTCTCCGGTTACTCCCACAAGGAGCTTACCGAGATGGTTGGTCGTGAGACCCATGAGGATTTCGATGTGATTGCCGTCAGTGACCCCTACAAGGTTCACGCGACGCAGGTGAAAACGGATGCACCGGAAAAGACCTATGACGTGCCGGGAAAGGATGCACCTGCCCGCAGCGATAGGGTTGCCACTCTTCGCGCCGAGGACACCGCCATCCATACCCAGAACATCCGAAACGCTGCCCAAAAGGCAAGGGAAGACTGCACGGACTTTTCCGACTTCGAGCGCAAGATGAACGCGCAGGGCTTCGGTGTGACTGAAACCAGCAAGGGTGAGGTCATGGCCTACGAGCCTGCAAGCCTGAATAAAGACGGTTCGGTACCGGCGTATGAGCGCGGTCGCGACTGGCCGGTCTCTGCGGAGACGTTAAAGAACCGGTACGACCTCGATGTGACCCACAACTGGTTCGAGCAGAATACCCCGAAGGACGCTGGCACCCTCCCGGATGGAGACCTTGCCATGCAGAATGCGCGTCTGGCGCAGGAGCAGATGCGTGACAAACAACAGCTGCTTGAGCCGGTTGCATCTGATGGTGCCATGGATAACGACGGGCGCACGCCTGACCCGAACTCCGGTATTGAGAGCCACGATGGCGCAGATACCGATTCCCGCACCGCCGTCATGGATGCAGAGCAGACCGGAAGCGAGATTCGCCCCTCCGATATTCGCGAGGAGCAGCAATATGATTCCGAGTCCTATTCCCTCACCGGAGAAGCCCGCGACATGACCGCCGCTAAAACTCAAATTGAAACGGAAACGAAGTCGCAGGAAATCTCGCAGGAACGAAGGACTGACCTGCCCTTTAAGAACGAAGATGCATTGTAAGGAGATAGACCATGACACTCAAAGACAAATTGCCGGACAGGCTGAAATGCTCCCCGCTTCTTACCATGGAATCGGACAGCGATATCGAGACCATCGCGGAATCCATCGTGAGCCTTTCCAATTCAGATGGGGACTTCTTTAAGAAGACGGAAAAACTTCTTCTGATGGCCTGTCTTGGATATTTAAGGGACTGGTGCGAGCCTTCCCAGCGTACCATCGGGAACCTCATCTCCCTTCTTGATGCCGCCCTGCCAAAGGACAACGAGACCCATACCACCCTCGACAACCTTTTCTATGAAATGAAGTCCGGGTGCAAGCGCGTGAAATCGGAAGATGGCATCACGACCCTCTGGGAGCCTTCCGCCCTTTCCCGGTGCGACGGTCTCACTCCGCGCGATTCCAATGGTATTGATGTGTCCGAGGACTTTTCGCTCACCTGCTATGAAGGATTCCGCCACGCGGCCACACGAGAGACGCGCACGAGTATTGTGACCACGCTCTTGCTTGTGCTGGAAGAAGTGGAAAAGGAGGATGCATATGGCAAATAGCGCGAACCCGGAAATCAATAAGAAGATTGCCACCTCGGCGCTCGGCACCCTCGTCATCGCCACGGTCTTTTTCTATCTCGGTGACCGCTATGCCGAAACCCTCGTCACCTATCCGGGGCAGATTTTCGACCATTTGAGCGATGCATTCCTTTCCATGTGGCAGACCATAAAGGATGCACCGTTTGCCCTCGATATGACCAGTAACTCCCTGCTGTTTGGCGGGGCTTGCTTTCTCATTATCTGGATGATTTGGCTTCGCTACGTGGCGTTCATCGGAAACTATCGTTCCGGCGAAGAATCCGGTTCCGCCCGCTGGGGCACTGTGAAGGAAGGAAAGAAGTTTAAGGACTTGCAGACCGAAGATAACAATCTTCTCTTCACCAAGAACTTCGGCCTTGCCCTGCACCGTCCCAAGTTCGACCCGGAATATGACCGCAACCTAAACGTCCTCGTGGTCGGCGGCTCTGGCTCCGGTAAGACCTTTAACTACGTGACCCCGAACATCTGCCAGCTCAACACCAGCTACTTCGTCACCGACCCAAAGGGAACCCTTCTTAAGGATGCCGGATACCTGTTCACGGACAACGGCTATAAGCTCAAGAGCTTCAATACCATCAACCTTGATGAGTCCATGCACTACAACCCGTTAAAGTACGTGAAGACGGATACCGATATCCTCTCCTTCGTGAACTGCTTCATTATGAACACGAACCCCGAGGGGAAATCGAGCGGTGACCCGTTTTGGGAGAACGCGGAGAAGATGCTCTACACGGCGCTCATCGCCTTGTTGCGTGACTGGTTCCCGGCGAAGGACTACAACATGTCCTCGCTTCTCACGCTCCTCTCCCTTGCGGAAGCACGAGAGAACGATGAGAACTTCAAGTCCGCTCTTGACCTCATGTTCCTCCAAATCGAGGAGGGCAAGAAGTACAAGCAGAACGACGGCTCTTCTCCTGACGCTGCGGGAAATGCCGGTCTTTCAAGGAGCTTTGGCACCAAACAGGCAGATAACGGCTGGTCTTGGGTGCCCAGTAAGTTCAAGCGCAACTCCGACGGCGTGAAGCCCGCCGACTGCGGGGGGCTTTCCGCCGACGAGGACTTCGCCCTGATGAACTACAAGAACTTCAAGGTGGCCGCAGGCAAGACCTTAAAATCCATCCTCATCTCCTGCAACGTGCGCCTTGCGCCCATCGCGACGGACGGCGTGCGCGAGCTTTTGACCTATGACGAGATGGAGATTGACACCCTTGGTGACCCGGATGCGAAGGTGGCGATTTTCGGCATCCTCTCCGATACCGACAAAACCCTCAGTTTTCTGTTCGCCATCCTCATGTGGCAGACCATCGACCAGCTGTGCCGAAAAGCCCTTTCGGATTATGGCGGGAAACTCCCGACCCCGGTGCATTTCATCTTCGATGAGTTCGCCAACATCGGCACTATCCCGCAGATTGAGGAGACCATCGCGGTCACCCGTTCCCGAAACATCGGCATCACCATCATCCTGCAATCCATGAGCCAGCTGGAAAGCAAATACGATAAGAAGGCGCAGACCATCATCGACTGCTGCGACTCGACGCTCTTCCTCGGTGGCAAGTCCAACTCCACCAACAAGGAGATTGCGGAGATGATTGGCAAGCAGACCATCCATCAGATGACTTACAACGAGTCTACGGGGCAGTCCTCAAGCGCCAGTAAGAACTTGCAGATTCAGGGTCGTGACCTTATCGACGCAGCAGAAATCGGAAAGATGAGCCGCTTAAAGGCAATCCTGCTCATCGCCGGTACCAACCCGCTCATGGATGATAAGTACGACCCCCACGCCCATAAGCGATACCGCTATATCGTGGATAAGCGCAACTGGAAGCGTTTGCATAAGAACTCCTTCGATTTCGAGCGGTATCTGAAAAACGGCTGCGAGCCGTACACCCCCGATGAGGATATGGGTGCGGAGTTCACGGCATGGAAATGGGCGGCATGGAAAAAATCAAGGAAGGGGCTTCTGGGCATATTGCTAAACCGGTAGTCACTTATAATTAAGAGAAATGCCACGCGAAAAAGGCAGAAAGGGGACGAATGGAGGAAGGAACTTGGAAACACTCGTCAAACTCGCCGCCCCGGCGATAGGAACCGCTGCGGGCGCATTCACCGTCGTGGGAATCATCTATCTTGGGATGACCCTCGCGGGACTTCTTCGCGGCGGGGGCGGGGAGATACGCAAAGCCGTTGCAATCATCGTCGCGGGACTTACCTGTATCGCCTTTGCCCATCTGTACGGTTACTAGAAAACAAGTAAACAAGAAAGGAATCAACCATGCTGGAAAACGTGAAAAACCTTCTCTCTGATGGTGTGACCGCCCTCGGCGGCATCCTCATCGTCTTCGGCCTTGTGAACCTTGGCCTTACCATCAAGGACGGTATGCAGGGCGGCGGCGGTCAGCTCTCCGGTGCCCTCGCCATGATTATCGGCGGTGCCATCGTCGTGGGTGCTGCCGTGTACTTCAAGACCGGTATCAACTGGGGTTCCCTCGCGGGTTAGAAAGGAGCGATATCTAACATGCTCTCTGTAGCAGTACACAAGGATATCGCCGAGTATCAGCCCAAAATCGTAGGCAAGATGACCATGCGCACCCTGGTATCCATCACGGGTGCGCTTTCTGTCTCGGTACTTGCCGGGCTTTACATCTACTTCGTTTTGGGGCTGAACGTCAGCGATTGCACCTATTTTATCTACGCCGTCTCGTTGCCGTTTTGGTGCGTGGGCTTCGTGAAGCCCTGCGGGATGCCCTTCGAGCAGTTTGCGCCGCTTTGGCTTAAGGCAAACTTCACGAACGACCGCATCTTCTACAAGCCGTCCATGCGCCTTGCGGGACTTCTCTCTGAGTCGGAAAACAGCAAGCAGAAAGGAACTATCTATGGAAAACACTACCGAAAGCAGGGAAACCTTCGCGGCATCGAATCCTACTCCCCAAGAGCAGGACGGGTCATCTCTTAACGCCGCATTTGACGTGGACGCGTTCGTCCACGCATCCGGTGACGGGTTCGGGAACACCGCGCCCCTGCGCTCCGATACCGGCGCTATCGACATGGATGCCATCTCTCAGGTCGCACACGTCACGCAGGGTGCCGGAAAGCTGACCCGAAAGGAGAAGAAGCACGCCAAGCGCGAGATGAAGCGCAGGAAAAAGGAAGCCAAGAAGGCCGAGAAGGAAGCGAAAAAGACCTACAGCTCCATCAAGTCCCAGTTAAAGGACAGGGACAAGGAGCTGTCCGATAAGATGGCCGATGCCAGAAAGAAGCGCGACTCCGCGAAAGACGTGGTGAACTACATCGGCTACAACAAGATGTATCAGGACGGCATCTGTGAGGTGGAGGAGGGAATGTTTTCCTCTTCCATCGCCTTCGATGACACCAGTTACCACTCGGTGCGCGATGAGCAGCAGAAAGCCATGTTCTCCGCCATCACCCGCCTTTACGACCAGTTCGGTGCGGATACGCTCGTGCAGATGAGCGTCATCAACACGCCGCTCCTCAAGGAAGAGGTCGGTCACCGCAAGTTCTTCGACCCGGAGCGTCAGGCAAACGATGCTGCAAGGAACGACGCGCAGGTGTTCAACAACATCCTGAACGATAAGGTGAAGGAGGGGGTCAGCAACATCCGCAGGAACCGCTACCTCACCTATTCCGTGACGGCGGACACCGCAGAAGATGCAGCGCGTCAGCTCTCCCGTATCGAGGTCGAATCCTCCCGCATCCTAAACTCCATCGGCAGCAAGGCACACCTTATGAACGGCACCCAGCGCCTTTCTGTCATCCATTCACTCCTGAACCCCTACAAGCCGTTCCTGTTCGATTACCAGCGCGATATTTCCGCCAAGCGCTTACAGACTACCAAGGACTGCATCGCACCGACACAGATTGATTTCCGCCCGGACGGCCACTATAACGACTGCGTAAAACTCGATAACGGGGTCTACGCACAGGTACTCGTGATGAAGAAGTTCGGCTCGGAACTTTCCGACCGCGCACTTGCCGACATGGCAGACCTTCCCATTCCCATGGCTATCACGTGGTACGTGCAGCCCATGGATAAATCCAAGGCTATCAATTACGTGCGCACCCGTTCCGCATGGATTGACAAGGAAATCATCGAGGAACAGCGCTCGGCAGTGAACAAAGGCTATGACTTCTCCATCCTCCCGCAGGAGCTGAAATACTCCAAGGAGGAGACGGAGGACGTGCTCGACCACTTGCAGAACAAGAACCAGCGTCTCTATGTCTTCACGGGGCTTGTCTACACTTACGCGGAGAGCAAGGAAGCGCTGGATACGCAGGTACTTCGCATCATCTCCACGGCACGTCAGAACTCCATCGAGCTTGACACCTATGACTATCGCCAGCGTCAGGGACTTAATTCCATCCTCCCGCTCGGCCATAACCACGTGGAAATCTCCCGCATGTTCACCACGGCGCAGGTTTCCATCCTCGTGCCGTTTGCCACGCAGGAGCTTGACGATGCAGGCGGCAACTTCTACGGCCAGAACAAGCACAGCCGCAACCTCGTGGTCTGCAACCGCAAGAAGCTCACCTCGCCGATGGGCTTCGTCTGCGGCAAGACCGGCTCCGGTAAGGGTATGTTCACCAAGACCGAGATGACGGGCACCATCTTCTCCAATCCGACGGACGAGATTTACGTCATCGACCGCGCAGGCGAGTACACCGCTATCGCCGAACGCTACGGCGGCAGCACCTACCACTTCGGCGTGGGTACCGGAACCCATCTGAACCCCTTCGATACGGTATCCGTGGAACACATGACGAGAAACGAGCAGATTGCGTTCAAGGTGGACGCGATGTTAGCTCAGGCGGGCGCTTCCGCTGCCGAAGCCGGGTCGAACTTCTCTGAGGTTGACCAGTCACTCGTACAGCGCTGCACCGAGCTTGCCTTCCAGAAGGCCGCAGAGCGCGGAGACAATCTTCCGCCGACCTTACAGGACTTCTACGATGCCGCGAACGAGCAGCCGGAGGAGCAGGCACAGGTCATCGCACTCCGTTACGAGCGATTCGTGAAGGGTTCCATGAACTTCTTCAACCATCAGAGCAACGTCGATTTCAACACCCGCATCGTGGATTTCAACCTGAAAGACCTGCCGGATTCCATGCTGGTCTTCGCCCTCATCAATGTCTGCGAAGCCGTCCGCAACCGCATGTACTTCAATGCAAAGCGAAACGTCCGCACATGGCTCTACGTCGAGGAGATGCAGAGTATGTTCGCGTACCCGACGGTACTTAACTACTTCTCCCGCTTCTCGAATGAGGGTCGAAAATTCGGACTTTTGCTGACAGGTATCAGTCAGAACGCCACGGCGATGCTCGCCAACGAAGCGGCGCGAAATATCGTCCTTAACGCGGACTTCCTCATGCTTCTCAAGCAGTCCCCGCTCGACCGTATGAAGTGGGCGGAGCTTCTGAACCTGTCCGAGCAGGAGGAGGAATGCATCGACGAGTCCGCAGAGCCGGGTGACGGCCTGCTCATCGCAGGTAACGCCCGCGTGCCGATTCGCGGCAAGTTCCCGTCCGGCAACGTTCTCTATGACCTGTTCTCCACGAACCCCAATGAGACGAAGAAGACGGGGCTTGGGGACAAGAAAGATGCAAAACCCGTTATCTAGCAACCCAGTAAGAAGACCCCGGAAAGGACGGTGAACGTCAGATGAAGGCTTCGGATTTCACGACCGGCGGAAACGACCGTGAGAAAGCCATGAGTAATCTCCTCAAGACCGAAAAGACGGATGCCGTCAATACCGGTCTGGTGGAAAAGGCAGATAAGAGCGCCAAAGCCTTAAAGGGTGACCTCTATTCCGTCGGCAAGAAGGGCACGCACGGCGCGGGAAGTACCGCCCTCGATGCCATCGCAAGGAAACGTAAGAAGACTTCCGCCGCCGATGCCCTTGACGGAAAATCCCGTAGCCAGCTAACCGGAAAAAATGCCCTCACGAAAAAGGTGCAGTCTCGCCACAATCTGAATAAGAGCCTGAAACGTGGTGCAAAGGGTGTAGCCGCAAAAGCTGCCCACAACGCTCTCAAAGACTCCGAGCTGGAAGGCACGGACGATTTGGTCGCAACCACGCACACCGGCGCGAAACTTGCCGGAAAGGCGAGAAAGCACCTTCGTTCCGGTAAGGATGCACTTGAAAAGAAAGACTCCCTCGGTGCCCTCTCGGAAAAGAAATACCGCACCGAGAAACTGGATAAGAAAGCTGCCCAGAAGCGGATGCAGTTCTCCAAATACTTCCATAGGAACGTCTACGAGAATGCTGCGGCGCAAGCGGGAAAGAAAAAGGCGCTCACGATTCTTTCCAGTGGCATCAAGGGAATGCTTTCATCACTTGCCGGTGCCGTCTCCCAATTCTTTCCACTCATCATTGCCTTCATCTTGGCCTTCGGCCTGATTTCCGTTGTCGGTGGAGGTGCCGCCGATGAGGAGCAAAAGAGCGCATCGCTTGACGGGATGCCCGCATGGGTCACCTACGACCTCGTGCTCGCGTGCCTGAACGCCCACGAGCAGTACGGATATCCCGCTTCGGCGCTCCTCGGCCAGATGATGATTGAGAACGGCACCTCGGACTCCGGTTCCGACCTCGGGCGGCTGTACCACAACTACGGCGGCGTGAAATATGCCGGTTATGACTACGGCGGACTCATCACGGGTTCCGTTAAAATGCTCACCACCGAATACAGTGCTTCCGGCTCTGCCTACAAGACCTACGCGGATTTCGCCGTCTTCAAGGACGATGATTCGTACATGAAGTACCGGTGCGAGCATTTGTATAAACAATCCAACTACACCCGTGTCCCTAACTACCAGAAGGCCATCGACACCAACAACTCCGAACTCTTCCTGCGTGCCCTCGGCGAGGGCGGGTACTACACCGCGTCGCAGGACAGCTATATCGCCCAGTACCGTTCCATCTGCCAAGCCTATCCGCTCGTTGCGCAGCTCGATTCCATGACCGCAGAGGAGTTCAAGAATCGGTACTCCGGCACCACCCTCATTCCCGGTGGCGGGCAGGACTACCAGAGCGCCGACCAGTGGCAGAAGGATATCGTGAATGCCTGCTCGCAGACTCCGTGGCCGGGAGCCAACCTTTGCGCCACATGGACAACAAGGGTCTATGCAAGAGCCGGTCATCCCGTCGGCGGCAACGGCAATACGCAGCTCGGCAATCAGGGATACGGTGCCAATTACAGCCAGAAACGCGCCACCACCGACCTCTCCCAGATAAAGGTAGGAATGCTCATCTCCGCCCAATACGGCTCCAACACCGCCGCCGGTAACGCTTACGGGCACGTCGGCATCTATATCGGTGACGGTAAGGTCATGGATAGCATTTACTCCGGTCTGCGCACCATCTCCCTGTCCGATTGGGTTTCCCAAAACGGAAGAGGATGGGTTGTCTGCGGCTATCCATGGGACTGGCGCTAGGAAACCAGAAAGGATACCTGCTATGAAGAAACTGAAAGCATGGATGGCGGAACACAAGAAGTTTTCCGTCATCGCCCTGTGCCTGCTCCTGATGTTCACCTGCGGCTCTGCCATGAGCGCCATCAACGTGTCGCATCACCGCGCGGAAACCGCAAAGGAGCAGCACGCAGAAAATAACACGGACTCTACCACAGCCGCTGAGAAGAAGACGAAGGAGGAAACCGGGAAAGTGGAGCTTACCGATGCCCAGAAGGAAATCATCAAGGGATACGATACCGATACCAAGGAACTCATCGACACCCTCTCCTCTTCCGTCTGGTCGGTAAGCGAGGGGCGCTACACCCTCAAGTTTGCCGATGACTCCTACGTGGAAACGGTGAACGGAACCCCAACCGTCCATAGTTACGCCATCTCCCGCGTGGAAAAGACCTCCGATGGGTACGGCGGCTCTCTCTATACCATCGTCTTCGAGACCGATACCGGCACCCATATCGTGACCTACACGGACGGCAGTGGCGCTGCGGTGAACTCCGATTCTAAGACCCCCGGTGAGAACACCATCTCCACCCTTACAAGCTCTACGATGTTCGCTCAGAAAAACACCGCATACGAGCGTGCCGAAGCGGTGACAAACATTACCGTGAAGGGCATGAACAGCGAGGTCACGAAACTCTTCGGCGGGGATGAGAAGGCCGTCATCACCGCCCTCTCCAAGTGGTGCGCCGTCCATTACCCTTCTGTCACCGAAGCTACATGGCAGAAAGTCGTGAACCTCGACTATGAGAACGGGGTCATCACCACGGACTTCAAGCTCAACGACACAAACTCTGTTTCCATCACCTGCGTTTACGAGCAGTCCACGGGCGAGTTCTCCTTCGAGGGCTAGGGCAGCATCGCCATGCAGGCAGAAAGGAATCTCTATGAATGAACAACTGACTTTACAATCCACACAGCATGAGGAGACGAAGACGGTTCCCCTGCGCAGGAGAAAGGCTTGTCTCGCGGGCACATTCGCGCTCTTCGCTGCCTGCGCACTCGTGCTCCTCATTCCCCATCCGGCCTATGCGGGTATCATCGGGGACTTCCTTGATATCCCCAACATGATTAAAACGTGGCTTCTGCAAATCGCTGCCACGCTCTTCAATACCTATTTCGGTGTCATCAACCAGACGCTTGATGCGAAGTTCATTTCCGGGCCGTTCAACGAGCTTTTCGGAACAACCGAGCCGTATGGCGTGGTAAAAGACTTCTATCAGGCCGGGGTCATCCCCGTTGCCCATGCCATCCTAGGTCTCTTCATGCTGATGCAACTCATCAAGATTAGCCAGCGCATCGACGCGACGAGCACCCTTCCCGCCGTGAAGGATATCGTATTCCTCGTGGTGACCTACTGCATCCTCAGCTACTTCATCGACAACGCCCTCGACCTCGTTTCTGCCATCTACAGCATCTTCAACGACCTCGTTGGTAACGTGTCGGACAAGCTGCAATCGAAAAACTGGTATGAACCCGGAATCAAGATGACCAAGGACGATGCGGCCAATGCCACGTTCGGCGGATGCTTCCTCCTTTTGATTTTCGGACTCATTTCATGGGCGGTCGGACTCGTTTTTTATGCGGTCTCAATGGTCGTTGCCCTCGGGCGTTCCGTTCAGCTCTATGTCTATGCCGCCTTCTCTCCGATTCCCATTTCCCTTCTCGGCTTCGAGGAGACGAAGCAAATCGGAATCGGTTACCTCAAGAACTTTGCGGCAGCAGCCCTCGCAGGCGTGGTCATGGTTCTCATCCTCTACCTCTACCCGCATCTTGTGACCGCCCTCGCGGTTTCCGGTGGATTGGGAAAGGCTGAGATGCTTGGTCTCGCACAGGGCGTAGAAACATTCGACTCGTTCGGTGTCATCATCAAGACTATCGCCGTTCTCATCACGACCATGATGGGGCTTGTAAAGTCCGGCTCTTGGGCGAAGGAAATCCTCGGCGCGTAGACGCTTACCGAAAACCTGCTACCGCTCACCGAAGGGGCGTGCCGAAACCGGTGCGCCCCTTCCCCTTAATAAGTTATTATTGGGAGCCAAGCATCGGCTTCCGATGGAAAGGAACGCGCTATGACATACGACACTACGGAAGCAGTAGCTAAGTTTCTGTCCGGCTTCCAGATGAAGATTACGACCCGGAAGCGGTTTCCGTTGACAGCGAAGCGCACGATATGGAAAACGGCAGGGATGGGCTTGATGGTAACGCCCCGGAAAAGGATGCCCCGGAAAAGGACGATAGAGATGCGCAGCCGCCTGTAGACACCGACAACCGTTAGAAATGTGCATGGAAACGGGTGAGGGCAAGGCTCCACCCGTTTTCTGCTGAAAGGAGACTCTATGGAACCGAAACCGAAAGAGCGTATCGTCTTCGACGAAGACCTCTACTACGGAGACGAAGGCGAAGAGATGGCGATAAACGACCTCATGGAACGTGACGGTCTGACCGAGGGTGAGGTGCGCGAGGACTTCACCGACGATGAGATTTTCAATCATCAGATGGAGATGAAGGATTTCGATTACGAGGAGGAGATGCGGGCACTTGCCGCCTTCTTTAACGGGGAGAAGTCCGACATGTCGGATTTCGTCAACCCTTACGGCGGCAACCACATCCTCGTGTCGGGAAGTGTTGGGCGCTGGAACGGCACGTCCACCGGCATCGCCGTCTACAAGGACTTCGATGCCGCCACCGATTGCTCTCCATCCCGTTTCGGTCAGGGCAACGTTTTCGCCGACTGCGAGATTCAGAAGGTCTGGGACGAGAACGGCACGCTTTATCTTGCCGGTGCCCACCATGACGGGCGCGTATCCGTCGAGATGCGTCAGCTCACCGATGAGGGCGAACGCCTTTGGGGACAGCTCGATTACGAGGATTATCTGCCCCTCGAAGGGCTTACCGCCATGGGAAAGCACTATGAGCTTGGCGATGAGAACCAGTTCGTCCACGACCTCTATAACAGCCCGGAACTCTGCGCCGCCCCCCGTTACGTGGAACAGTCCTTCGGATGCCCTTCTGAGGAATACGAGAAAGAGGAAGGGACGCTCCCTCACGACTTCACCACCGGCAAATGGCGCGTGCATCTTATCTACCCCGGAGAGCGTTACGGTCTCGATGGTTGCCTGACCTATGAGTTAAATGCTTACTCTGGCGCACCTGCCGCCGCCCATCGCGCGTCCTACCCACTTGTGGAGTTCTACGATACCTCGCAGGATGCCACACGCTTCCCGGGCGGTCAGTTCGTCTCTCGCTACTACATGACCGACCTGCTTGAGGACAATTCCATTGCCGTCTCCATCGACACGATGCTCAAGAACGGGAACCAGTTCTCCCTTGATGGCGGTATTCCCGCTTGGACGGTTGAAGGCGATGACCTTGCGAAGGTGAACGACTTTCTCAAGAAAAGCTGCATGGAGTTCTGCGGCTCCCTTCCCGGTGACGAAAAGGACGAGGATGGCTATTCCCTTTCGGGGGAAGCGAAGGATGCCACTGCATCCCGTGATGGGCTGAGCAGAAACCAGATGGGGATTGAAGAAAAAGCTGCCGAGTGCAAAGAAGCCGCGACTGTCCTCGCTAACGGGAACGCCCTTTAGAAAGGATGGAATCTATGAAAAAGAATCCCTATCTCACCTTTCCGCGCGAGTTCACCACCGGAAAATGGCGCGTGCATCTCGTCTATCCCGGTGAACCCCGTGCGGACGGATTCCCTCGCGGAAGCAAGAAGGGAAATCCCCCCTGCGCCGACACGATGGTCGAGTTCTACGATACCGAGGATAACGGGCAGTTCGTAGCCAGTTTCCACATGAACACCCTGCTCGGCTACCCTTGGAACGGAATGGTCGGTGCCGACCTCGACGGTCTTGAAGCGTATGGATTCGCTTATCCACTCAGCACACAAGCCGCGACCGACTGGCTTGAGGGCGATGACCTTGCGAAGGTGAATGCTTTCCTCAAGGAGACCTGCAAGGAGGCCTTCGGCATCCTGCCCGGTGCGGACGATGGCGGCTATTCCCTTTCGGGGGAAGCGAAAGAAGCTGCCCTATCGCGCTTCGCTCTCCCGGAGAACAGGAAAGCCGCCCTCAATGTGATTCGGAAACTGAATGAGTCAAGAGACAGCAACGACAACGCCCTTTAGGCGTTTTTGGCAAGAAAGGAGAAATGAACATGGCAGAAGATTTCGGTGACAGCACGGGAAGCGGCCTTGTGAATACCGCAGGGCAGGCCGCAAAAGAGGTCGTTCAAGCCGTCGTGACAAAGGGTGCGGGCATCGGAGGAAAGGGCGGTGGCGGTATCTCCCTCTCCGGGGAAGCCAAGGACATGATGGCAGCTTCCAAACAGCTTGCAGGCGCATCTGCCGCACCTTCCCGCGAGCATCTGGTCGCAAAGCCCGACCTCTCCCGTTAGATAGAACCACAGAAAGCCAGCAAACCGCACAACCAGAAACACAGAAAGGATGATTGCCATGCCAGATAACGACTTCTGGATTGGGCAGGAGCAGATTCCCGTTGACCTCTCCCTCCTGCTCACCTACCACAACGATGAGGATTACTGGTACGCTCCGGGGGAGTATGCGCTCAGGGTCTATACCGTCGATACCCTGAACACCAACTTCGCCCGTCCCTGCTTCGCGCTCGGTGAGCGCAAGTTCGACCCGGAAATGGAGGATGTTTCCGGTGCTATCGAGAACACCCTCCACGAACTTCTCGATTCCGGTGCGACCCCCGAGGACGTGTACCGCATCATGGGACTCGTTAAGGAGAGCGAACTTTCCCCCGAGACCAAGGAAGCTGACAGCTATCTTCCCATCGACCTCGGCTATTGCATCGGCGGAAATATCGTCTCCTATGAAGCGGTGCCGGAGGGCGTTGCGACGGTGCCTGAAAACGTAGACTACCCGCGTTACGCGGAAGCGATGGAGAGCCATGTGCCGCTTCCCATCGCTACGCAGATTGCTAAGCATGATTTCTCTCACAGGCAGGCGGATATCCTCATGGAAGCCGCCCGCAGCCCGCACGTCTCGCCCGAGACGCTTGAGACGATAGCCGACAAGACCCTTTCGTCCGGTAAGATGCGCGGTCTTCTGGATATCGCTTCTGTCGGCAAGAACCCCCTCGATTTTCGCAATATGGACGAGCAGGCACTTAAGGCGGCTGTTTCCGTGCTGTTCCACGGCGGCAAAGACCTCCCCGTAACGGAGCTTGACCTTGCGCAGCTGCGTTCGGTAGACCTCGCGCTGATGGACGGGGCTTCCCCCGCCGAAGCCATGCGTGCAGCCGAGAAGTCTACATCCGCCGAGCCGGAAGCGACTGCCGCATCTCTCGCATCCGAAGCTCGCGATGCGAAGGCTGCTCGCACCGAACTCGATAGCCAGTCGGAGACGAAGGATGCCCCGACACGCGCGGAAAAGGCAGATGACTCCCTGTGACAAAGCCGTTTCATGGGCAGAAAGGAGGACACCTATGACACCTGACGGAAAAACATTCGACCCGGAAACCGTTACCGACAAACAGCTCGTTCAGTACGAACAGGCCATCGACCGTGGCCTAACCGAAGCCGACGCGATTCGCCTGACCGAACACGAGTACAACGGCTTTCAGGCCAATGCCATCATCGCCGCCGCGCTGAATCCGGCGGTGGGAGAAGACGTGCTGGATGCTCTCGCGACCCCCAAGTACACCGCAGCGCAGATGACGGCCATCGCGAAAATCGCCATCAGGGGCGGAGACTTCGCACGCTTCCTAGACCCGCAGATGGACGCACGGCGCATGGAAGCCGCCTATCTGGTCGTGGCGCACGGTGGGAGCGACTTACCTGTGGAACGTCTCTCCCGCTCCCAGCTGCTCACCATCAACAACATCCTCCTGCGCGGCCATATCCCCTATGAGACCGTCCGCGCCATCGCAAAGCCCGCGTTTACCCCTGAGAGCATGGAGGTCATCGCCGCCGCTATGGAAAACGCACGTCATGACCCCTATACCGGTGAGCACTCGCTGACCGAAGCGCAGGTGGCGCGTATCATGAACCCGGAATACAGACCGGAGCAGCAAATCGCGCTTCTTACCGCCATGCGCGGGCAGACCCCAGTTGCAGACCTGAGCGATGCGGACTTTGCGGGGCTGTTCCCGGCTTCCCTTTCCGTAGAGCAGATGAGCGCCTGTGCCTATGCCGTGAACCGGTGCGGGTATAACACGCCACTTCTCATGATGACCATGCAGGCGTGCGCGGACATGAACGCGCAACAGCTCATGGCCGTCTTCGATGCAACGGCGGCAGAGTTTTCCGATACCACTATGGCAAAGGTCTCCACAATCCTTATGCACACCCCAGCCCTTACCTCCCAGCAGATGCGCTATCTGCTCGCGGAAGCTAGGGACGGCACCCCGTTTCCGGCTCTGGAATCCATGAAGGAGCATCTGCTGGCACAGGTGGAACCCGAAAAGGCACTGGTTGCCGAAACCGGTGTCAAGTCCGAGTCCCGTGACATGGCATCCGGCAAGGAAGCACTTGCGGAGCAGACGGGACTCGATAGCACCCAAAAAATCAATCAGAACAAGGAGATGGAATAGATGTTTCACAACATATCTAATCCCAAATGGTTCGGCAATTGGAGCCGTTTGGAAGATGACTATCTCGGCAACGGCGGAACGGACATTGCCGACAACTTCACTTTCTCGAAAATGGAAAAAACCGGCGGGCTTTTCGGTTCCATCATCAGACTGGCTACCGCATTTCCCGCCTGCGACCCGGAGACCGGACATGCCACCGGCGCTTGGAAGGTGGCCTGCGAGTCCATCGACCTCGACGAGGTGCCGCTTTCCGATATCGCGGACATGATTTCCGGCTTTGACTGCGAGACCATAACCGATTTCCGGTTGTTCAATACCGGGGCATTCGATAACACCCCATGGCAGCAAGCCCTCGGCGAGCTTTTACTGCGCCTGCGCATCGAGAAGGACGATTACCAATGGATACAGTGCCCCAACTCCGAGTCCGCCGTGAACATGATGAACATGGTCATGGATGCGCACATGCCGAAGGACTTCTTCGATGGTTTTGTCTGCGGCGATGAGGAATATGGTCTCAACGAGGAAGCACACGAAATGGCTTCTGGACGGAAGGAAATCGACACCCAGACGGAAACCAAGGATGCGCCGGAAGTTGACGCTGACAAGGAGGTGAAATAGATGACCGATAATTTCAAGGAGATAGGTTCCCTGTTCGGCAGGGAAGGCGCGGGCGTAGGCTTCGCCAAACAGACGGATAAGGAATCCTTCACCTATGCCTTCGCTTGGCCGGAGGGGGATACTTGGGCAACCCTCACCGGATACCTGAATCTCGATGAGCAGCCGAAGGAGTACGTGCGCCGCGTGCTGCAAGACGGCGGATTCCGCTCCGATTGGGACAACCCGGATTACGACCCCATCGGTGATTTCAAGGAGACAGCCGGTGACGAATACCGGATTCCTCTCCTGAAAATCCTGCTCCGGGAGCAGCTGGAAAGCCGCTACGAGGTCGCAAACCATTTTTCGACGATGAACCGCGCCCGCGTGGAGCTTTCCGCCTTTATCCAAAACGAAGGCGGCGCACCGCTTCCCGAAGACGCGCTCGGTACTCCCGAAGAACAGGGTATCCGTGCCATGCTCATCGCCACCGGCGAACCTCCGCGCGAGGTGACCCTTCTGCCGGATAAAAACGGCTCCACCTTAAAATCGTTGCAAGCGCTGGTGGGTGGAAATATCGAGACTTTCGATATCGCTTTCGGCGAGGAGGTTTCCCTTTACGTGAACGAGGAGGGTCTGTTCACCTGCCCGCCAAATCGTGCCATTTTCGCCACCGAGGAGATGGCAAAAGCCGGGTATCTCTCCCAGCTCGATTACTCGAAGGTCGTGGAGATGGGGGATTTCTATACCGTTCTAAACGGCGATATCGTAGCCGTGGGGTTCGACCCAGAGACAGGGGAGAGCCGGTCGCTCACGGACGGAGAGACTGCCCGCGTGGAAGGGTACTTCACCGTTATCAGTAGACCCGGAAGCGGAGCGAAGGCTGTCGATGATATCCGGCACGGTATCACTCCGGGCAGCTACGACATTTCCGTGGAGAGCCACGACTGCACATCCGGCAGGAACGCGCTCGCGGCGGATGCACCTGCAAGGAATGCGCCCGGAAAGGATAACCAGAACATCGGATAGAACCCGAAGTGACAAAAAGTTGAAAGACAGGATGCCGCATCCCGTATGGGAGCGGCATCTCCACAAATGCGAAAAAGAACGGGAGGTGCGAATAATGAAAGCAGAAAAAGGCTCCGAGATTATCACGACCATCTGCGAGTACGAGAACTCCGTGGCAATGCCGGATAATGAACGCCTGACCTATCTCGACACGTGCGGCATCGCCCACATTAAGGATGGGAACGGAAATGTAAAAGCACAAGAAGCCTATGCGAACAGATGCAGCGAGTACCTGCGGTTCGGACACGAAGTTGACCTTGCCGCCTGCGGCGCATACAGCCCCTACGATGCCCTGAAAGTCTGCGACACGCCGGAGATATTCTTAAAGACCGGGTTCGAGCAGCGCCCCATGCTCTACACGCAGAAGCATCTCTTTCAGGCTCTCACGCCGAAATCCGATTACAACCCCCACCGGCACGGCTTCTCCATCGAACAGGTAAAGCGCTTTCCCGAGCTTCTTGCTTCCCCGGTGGTTCTCGCCAACAGCCCGACCAGGGACGATGTTCTGCTTGCCATCCTTCTCGCGACCGATGCCTACGACACCCCGCTCATCGCGGGCATCAAGCCGGACGGCACGGGAAACTACGGGGAGCGCGAAGTGGAGACGAATATGGTCTTGAGCGTCTACAGCAGACAGAACTTCATCCGTTACTTCGCTCTGTTACGGGATATGGATGCCTTCGTGTTCGTAAGCGGCAGGAAAATCGAAGCGCTCGAAGACCTATCCGGGCTTCCGCTTGCAGAAAATTGCTCCGGTCTCGATATTGACAGGATTCTGCAACGCCCGAAGTGCCTTGGATAGATACGCAGACTGCTAACGATTACCGGCTGGATAGGGGATATTAACTTTCGTCCCTTGAATGAAGCAGAAAGGAGAAAACCATATGAGCAAATTAGTCATCGCGGAAAAGCCGATGCTCGCCCGCGATATCGCCCGCGCCATCACGGGAAAAGAGGTGTCCGAAAGCGCCCGCCTTCCCATCTCGGGAAACGGCTACACGGTCTGTGCCTGCGCCGGCCACCTTTTGGAATTGGTAAAACCGGATGCCATCGACCCAAAATGGGGAATGCCTTGGAGCCTTGATGTGCTCCCTATCGAGGTTCACGACTGGCCGAAGGAACCGGCGGTCGATAAGAAGACCGGAGAGAGCAAGAAGCCCCTCATCGACCAGATTGCGGGACTCCTTAAAACTTGCGACTCCGTCATCGCCGCCGGTGACCCGGACGATGAGGGGCAGCTTATCGTGGACGAGCTTTTGGACTACCTCGGCTACGCCGGTAAGGTCGAGCGCGTCTACGTGAACGACAACATCGAGAAGAACATCGTGAAGGCATTCGACAAGCTCGTGCCCAACGACTCCTGCCGGGGTGCTGGCAATGCCGCCTATGCCCGACAGATGGCGGATATGTGCTTCGGCGTGAACGAGACGAGACTCGCCACCAAGCGTCTCGACGGCCTGTTCACCGTCGGACGCGTGCAGACCCCGACGCTGGGGCTTGTGGTGAAACGCGACGAAGCCATCGCCCACCACGTCACCCGAAAGTTCTACGAGCTGTTTGCAAGCGGTGATTCGGATGCCGGAGAACTCACCTTCAAGTATCTGCCGGGAAAGGAGCTGCTTGCCGGTGAGAAGCATCTGTTCGAGCGGCATACGCTGGAAGCCCTTAAGGAAAAGCTCGGCGGACGCGACCTGCACTTTGAAACGACCGTATCGAAAAAGCAGGAGAACCCGCCGCTTCCCTACAACTTAACCGTGCTGCTTTCCGACATGAGCGAGCGCTTCGGCTTCACTGCCGCCGAGACTCAGCAAATCACGCAGGATTTGCGTGATAAGTACAAAGCCATCACCTACAACCGCTCCGATTCCCAATACCTCAAGGAAGAGCACCGAGAGCAGGCACCGGCAGTCCTTGCGCAGGCGATGAAGAACCTCGGCGTGCGCTGGCCTTTGGATTACCGGCTCCACTCCAAGGCGTTCAACGATGGGAACGTGACCGCCCACCACGGCATCATCCCGCAGGAAGCGGATGCGCCCGTTTCCGCGATGGAACCGGACGAAGCCAAGGTCTACACCGCCATCTGCGAGCGCTATGCGGTGCAATTTCTTCCTCCCGCCGTGTACGACGTGAGCGAGAGCACGGTAAGTGTGGATGGCGGAGCGCTTAAGCTCACCGCGAAGCGCCTTTCGGACGCGGGGTTCACGGCTGTCTTCCCGAACATCTCGAACAGCCGCGTCAGAGAGGATTCCGATACGGGGAACCCATGGGTTCCCGCAGGAAGCCACACCCTTGCCGGTATCTCCTGTTCAATCACGGAAGGGGAGACCACCCCGCCCGCACCCTATACGGAGGGCACCCTCATCACAGACATGGCATCCATCGCGAAGTACGTCAAAGACCCGGAAATCCGGGAAATCCTTAAGCGTAAGGATGACGGCAAGAAGGGCGAACACGGCGGTATCGGAACGACGGCCACCCGCTCCTCCATCATCGAGGGTCTGAAAACCCGTGGCTACCTTGAGGAACGAAAGGGAAAGGTTCGAGCGACCGATAAGGCCAAGGCGTTCTACGCACTCCTCCCGCCGGAGATTCGCGGTGCAGACGTGACCGCAAGATGGTGGCTCATCCAGCAGGATATCGCAGACGGCAAGGCGGACGTGAACGCCCTGCAAGATTCCGTCATCGAGGTCTTCAATCACCACCGCGAGACCGCCTACGTGGGCGCATCCATCGCAGGTGCCGGAAAGACCGTAGTGGGCAAGTGCCCAAAGTGCGGCAAGGACGTTATAAAGACCGGCTCCATCTACGCCTGCTCCTCCATCAAGAACGAGAAGCAGGAGGACGGCACTTGGAAGGAGGTCGCGGGCTGCGGGTTCAAGCTGTTCGGCTTCTGCACCAAGAAGTTCACCGAGAAGCAGGCCGCATCCCTTCTTGACGGGAAGGCGGTCTCGCTAAGGGGCTGCAAGTCCAAGGCCGGAAAGACCTTCGATTGCACAGTCGTTCTTCAAAAGGACGGGTCGGTAGAACCTATTTTCACACCGAGAAAACCCACGAAGAAAGGCCGCAGGTAGCGGCAGAAAGGAAGGAATGACATGGCAACACTCCTATCACCGGATATGCTTCCCGAGGATATTCGGAACATGGATTTCGGGCAGGCTTCCATGCCCCACGCGCCAGAAGCCCAGACCCCGGAAGTGCCCTACGATACGACCACATCCGCACCAGACCGCCCTGCCATACCGCTCTCCCCGGACATGCTTTCCGGGAACCTGCGAGGAAACGACAGTGAGAAATCGGGCATCGAGTTCTCCTTCGATGCTTTCGGATACACCCAGCAGGTCGAGCTTGTACAGGAGTCCTATGCGGACGGAAACCTTGCAGTGACCGCCTATCTCTCCGACCCAACCGACGAATCGTTCGGACAGCCTTGGAGCAGCGTCACCGTGAACTTCGGTTCCCCGCTGCAACAGGACGCGACCGTTTTCCTCGACACCAATAACATGGGAGAAGCGATGCTCTCGAAAATCTCCCAGCTCGGAGCCTTCACCGGCCAGTTCATGCGTTCGGGGTTCTGCTCCTACCCGGCCTTCACCTTCGATACCGAAGTCATGGGCAACATGCGCGACTTAAACGAGTTTGCATCGGCAGACCACAGCAGCCTTGCCAAAATGCAGGATGCGTGCCACGCGGCACTCGAAAACGTATACGGCAGCGAGTTCACGGATGCTTTGGAAAGCGGTTACGACCTGAACGCCGAATCCCATGACTGCGCTTCCGGAAGCGCCGTGCTCGAAACCTGCGATACGACCCGTGCGGAACAACCTATGAACCATGCGAAGGGGGTGCGATAGGCATGAGCCGCTTTCACTCGAACCGGACTTGCATCCGTTCGCCGACAGCTATCCCAAGCAGCCAAAACACACCATTGTGCTAAAATCGGGTACCGTATACACACCGCGCGGGACTACCCGTTCCGCACAGACAGAAAGGATGAAAAAACATGCCCAAGAAGACACCGGAGCCAGAGCAGGCTCCCAAGGCAGACAACTACGCCAAAATCAACATGCCCGCCGCCTTCCTCACGCCCCACGACATTCAGACAAGTGACGGGCGCACCTTCGAGAAGTGCTTCGTTTCCTTCCCCAAGGGGACGAAGGTGAACGGCATCGACGTGAGCGGCTTCTCAACCGATGTGTTCCTCTCCGACTACATGAAGAAGGACATGCTTGAGAAGGGACGCGCCACGGTCTCGTTCAAGAAGGACGAGCCGGTGCCCATCTGGACGGGGAAGAAGGACGATGCCGAACACCCGTATCAGCGCTATGAGGTGAAGGCCACCGACCTCACCCACGCACTCAAGGTGGCGCAGGACTCCTATAAGGCCGAAAAAGCCGCAGAGCGTGCCGCCGCAAAGGACGGCGTGAGCCTTGCGGGCGAAGCGCGCGACATGGAGACCGGGAAGGACGCGCTCGCAGGCGATGACCCCGCCAAGTCCACCAAGTCGCGAACCGGACAGGATATTGCCCAGTAGTACAGAGGAAAGAGGTGACAGTCCATGGTAATCGAGGTGCTCTACAAGTCCTTCCGCTACGAGAAGTTCGACTCGTCTGCCCAGACGAACTCCGAGCCGTTCCGCGCGAAGGGAACGAACATCCTTACCGACTGGAACCTCTACCTCGGTGCCCTTGAGGAAAACGGCATCATCCTCGCAGAGCACTGGTATGACGGAAATCCGCAGCACGCAGGCGGGCAGGTGACCCTTGAGGGCACCAAGGTTCCCGCCGCCACCCGTCAGGTCGGGAGCGCCATGCTCCTCGTCTCGCCAGATGAGCTGGACGATGTGGTCTGGCTCAAGAAGGACGGCGAAAAGCTCCTGTGGCGGGAGGGCGATGAGCTGATAAACGGTGAGCGGTTCTTCGCCATGGAGCAGCTGTGTTACTCCGATGCCACAGTGCAATCCATCAACCGTCGAGCCATCGCCGTGTTCGACTATCTGAAGCACGCGCACCCGACGTACTCGGATGATGAGATTGCCCGCATCATGGGCTACACCGAATCCGCCATCGAGCGCATCCGCGATGCAGAAATCTCTCAGGACGAGGGTTTCGTGGACGATGACGGGGAAGGTCAAAACGAGTAAGACAACACCGGGGCTATCGGCGGATATAACTTCGGTTAGAGATAGAACGAAACGAGAAACGCAGTTCAAACGAACCACCAACGAAGCTACAGAAAACCACGCAAACAAGGAAGGAGAAAAGAACACATGAAGATTCTCGGACGAATCAAGAAATCTAAGGTGCTCACTGCGGTCATGACCGCAGTGCTCATCTTCCAATCGGCCTGCCCCACCGGGCTTGCCTATGCCGCGCAGAAATCGGGTGTTAGCGCCTATGCTGCCGGTCAGACCATCGACCAAGCACTCGGTGCCACCAAGACGGTCGAGTCCGTGCTCTCCCAGCACGAGAACGACGAGTATTACCTCACCACGCCATATGGCAACAAAGGGCCTCATGGCGAGGGCGGCGCAATCGACACTTGGGACTGCTGGAAACCGAAGGGCGAGTACGGTAGCGGTGCCTATATGAACTGCACCGGTTTTGTGGTTGCCGTCCTCCGTGCCTGTGGAGCGAATACATCCATCATCGGAAACTATACCGCCAAGGACGGCTACAACAGGGGTAACGAGACGAACGCATCTAAATGGGATGAGTATTGCCGCGACAACAATGCCGTCAGCTACACATTCAGCTCCAAAGAGCAGATGCTCGCGTCCGGTATCCTTGAGAAGGGCGATATCATCTATATGGAGCCGGCGGACTGGAATCATAGCAATTCAGACTGCCATATCGGCTTCTTCTGGGGCAGCAACAGCTCGGAAGACCTTTTCTGGCACTCTTCCAGCCACGCGGACGGTATTGTAAAGGGCTATTTCCCGAACTCCGCAGGCGGCAACGTGATTTCCAAAATCACGCCCAAGTATCCCGTTCGCTACTACCGTGTCATCAAGACGTTGCACAAGGGATATCTGACACTGCATAAGGACTCCTCAAATAAGACCCTTACCGATGCCAATGACTGCTATTCCCTCGCAGGTGCCGAATATGGGGTCTACACTGACTCCAACTGCTCGAACAAGGTAGCGACCCTTACGACGAACGTAAGCGGGAACGCGAACACCGTCTCGCTCAACCCCGGACGCTACTATGTGAAGGAGACCAAGGCTCCCAAGGGATATTTCACCGATTCGCAGGTTTACACCGCAGATGTTTCCGGTGCGAATCGCGAATCCTCGCCTGTGAAGCTCTCAGTCAGCGACAATCCCGCAAATGACCCTATGGCTATGCTCCTTGGTAAATACGACGGCCAGAAGACCTATAACGGCGCTGGTAACCTCCCGCAGGGTTCCGCCACCCTTGCAGGTGCCGAGTTCACCGTCGATTACTACGCCACCCTTGACTACAAGAGCTACGATGACCTTAAGAACGCCGACGTGAAGCCGACACGTTCTTGGACGTTCAAGACGAACGAAAACGGAATCGCCAACTTCAAGGCCGACGATTTTGTTTCCGGCGATGCCTTCTACTACAACTCCAACAACGACCCGTGCATCCCACGCGGCACTGTCGTCATTCGTGAGACCAAGGCACCCACAGGCTATGTGAAGTCCGACGATGTATCCTTCCAGAAGATTCAGGAGAATCCGACCACAGGTGCCGTTCGTACTTACAACGTCCCGGAGGTTGCCGAGCAGGTCTACCGCTCCGATATCGAGTTCACGAAAAAGGCCGATAACGGTTCCGAGCACCTTGCAGGCGTGCCCTTCAAGGTGACCTCCCTCACTACCGGCGAGTCCCATATCGCTGTGACCGATGAGAACGGCTATTTCAGCTCCGCGTCCTCTTGGAACGCGCATGACTCGAACACCAACGCGAACGATTGGGCGCTGACCGCAAGCGACACCATCGACAGCACAAAGCTCGATGCTAACGCCGGTTTCTGGTTCGGCAACAACAGCGCGCTCGATGGGAACGGCACCACTTCTACCTCCGATGCCGTCAAGGCGGACAACAAGCTCGGTGCCCTGCCCTTTGACACCTATTCCATTGAAGAGCTTCGCTGCTCCGCTAATGAGGGCTATGCGCTCATCAACACGACTGTTACTGTGACCCGTGATGCCAAGACTATCGACCTCGGCACCTTCGATGACCCAGAGCCGGAAATCCACACCACCGCCTACGACGCTTCTGATAGCGACCATTACGTTGGGGTCGGCACCGTCAAGATTTCCGACAAGGTAGAGTACAGCCATCTCGTCGCGGGTAAGACCTACACCGTCATCGGTGAACTGCATGATGCCGCTACCGGCGATGCTGTCACGGTTAACGGTCAGGCTATCACTGCTGAAAAGACCTTCACGGCTGAGGACTCCGCAGGTTCCGTCACGCTTGACTACGCTTTCGATTCCTACGACCTCAAGGGGAAGACCCTCGTGGTCTATGAGACGCTTACCGATGCAAAGGGTGCGAAGCTCGCCGAGCATAGGAACAAATCCGACGTTTCCCAGCAGGTGACCGTGCTCACGCCGAAGCTCTCGACAAGCGCTGTGGGCGATGCGGACAATAGCAAGTCCGTCACCGCTGAGGGTGATGTTACCGTTACCGATTATGTCCGTTACACCGGGCTTACCGCCGGGCAGACCTACACGCTCACGGGAACCCTTATGGACAAGTCTACCAAGAAGGCTTTCGTGGATGCCGACGGCAACCCCGTCACCGCGACTGCTGAGTTCACGGCGGAAGCCGAAAGCGGTACCGCGACCGTGACCTTCACCTTCAATGCCAGCAGCATCAAGACCGGCACCAAGCTCATCGCCTTCGAGACCCTTTCCACGAACGGTATCGAGATTGCCGACCACAAGGATATCAACGACATTGACCAGACCGTTACCGTGAAGGCTCCCGTTATCGGCACCACCGCCGTCGATGCTGCCGACGGTGACAAGACGGTTACGGGCGAGGAAAATGTCGCTGTCCGCGATACCGTCCACTACAACAACGTGACCCCCGGCAAGACCTACAAGGTCATCGGTACCCTCTACGAGAAGGTTCTTGACAAGAACGGAAAGGTCACGAAGAAGGTATTCAAAGACAAGGACGGTACCCCCGTCACTGCGGAAGCAAACTTTACCGCAGAGGACTCCTACGGAAACGTCGATGTGACCTTCTACTTCGATGGCAGTTCGCTCAAGGAAGGTACCTCTCTCGTTGCCTTCGAGTCCCTGTCCTACAACGACAATGAGATTGCTTCCCATGCCGACGTGAATGATTCCGGCCAGACTGTCATCATCACGAAGCCCAAGCTCTCCACTACCGCAACGGATGCCCTTGATGGTGATAAGAACCTCATCGGTGAGGATAATGCCACCATCGTCGATACCGTCCATTACATGAACGTGACCCCCGGCAAGACCTACAAGGTTTCCGGCACCCTCTACGAGAAGGTCACCGACAAGGACGGCAAGGTCACCAAGAAGCAGCTCCTCGATGCCGACGGCAACCCCGTCACCGCCGAGACCGAGTTCGTTCCCGAGGACACCTACGGCACCGTCGATGTGACCTTCGCCTTCGACGCGTCCGACCTCAAGGCCAAGGACAAGGTGGTCGCTTTCGAGTCCCTGTCCCTGAACGGCAAGGAACTTGCGAGCCATGCCGATATCGAGGACAAGTCCCAGACCGTCACCATCACGAAGCCCACGCTTTCCACCACTGCCGTGGACGGCTTGGATGCGGACAAGAACCTCATCGGTGAGGGCGATGTTACTATCGTCGATACCGTGAAGTACAAGAACGTCACTCCCGGCAAGACCTACAAGGTCACCGGCACCCTCTACGAGAAGGTCACCGACAAGGACGGCAAGGTCACCAAGAAGCA
>ENA-UOJK01000647-UOJK01000647.1-human-gut-metagenome-genome-assembly--contig:-C116-NODE-647-length-29975-cov-13.922025_pt1 | contig 29975 bp, 22 predicted proteins | sample MGYA00242348_ERZ723895 | MGnify/ENA metagenome assembly ERZ723895
AGACAGAGGCCTCTCACGCCTTTAACATCGGTTCGAATCCGGTACGGGTCACCACTTTTTCTCCGAATTGAATAGGTCGTTGCCGCATATGTGGCTGCGATCGGTAGTTGGTGCTGATTAGGGCGAGGGTCCACCCGTTCCCATCCCGAACACGGAAGTTAAGCTCGCTTCTGCTGACGATACTTGGCTGGAGACGGCCCGGGAAAATAGGTAGCGCCAACACTCCTCCTTAGCTCAATGGTAGAGCATTCGGCTGTTAACCGAAGGGTTGTTGGTTCGAGCCCAACAGGGGGAGCCAAAGGGTGAGCCGCCATCCGTAAGGTGGCGGCTCATTTCTTATTCAGGTCAGCCGCGTAGACTTGGGCCTTTAGCTCAGTTGGTTAGAGCAGACGGCTCATAACCGTCCGGTCCCGGGTTCGAGTCCCCGAAGGCCCACCACACAGGGGTATAGCTCAGTTGGTAGAGCAGCGGTCTCCAAAACCGCGTGTCGAGAGTTCGAGCCTTTCTGCCCCTGCCAAAAGAAGCCATGACGTTGTCATGGCTTCTTTTTTTGCGCCGGTGGCTCCGCTTTTGCGGCAGATGCCCGCGCAGCCGGCCACAGGCGGCGGGAAAATGCCGGAATTGTGCGGAGAGACGGCCTTTGACACACTATGCTCCGGGTTTTGTCGATATTAAATAGAAAAAAACGGGAAATTTTGTGCGGAAATAAAGTTGATTGTTTGTCGAAATGGTGCTATGCTATCCCGTATATATTCAGAAAAGGGAAATCACCCCGCAATGGGACGATTTCCCAGCCCGCGCAGGTGCAAGGGGCGCCTGCATTGGAGGGAGATTCCGGCAGAAAAGGGTACCCTTTTCCCGTTTCAACCCAGTTGAAACGATGGCTTTTCCGCATGGGACGGCGTCCCGCGCGGCGGAGCCTGCCACTGATCCGCAGGGGTGCGGACTCGCCGGTGCAGTGCCGCGGGCACGGTGCGGACAGCGCATAGCATGATTCCGCAGACAGACCAAAAAATCACATGAAAGGATGGGGGAACATGAACAAAACAAGAATGGGCAAAAGAGCGGCGTCATTACTGCTTTCGCTGGTAATGATGCTGTCTCTGCTGCCGACGGCGGCGTACGCTGCGATGGCGGACGGCGTCGACACCCAGGGCGCGATCGTCTCCGAAAACGGAACGGACGTGTCCGACGACAGCAACAGCAGCGGTAACACCGATGACTTGCAGGTCGGAGGCAGCGAGGGCAACGGTGACACTGGCGCCCAGCAGGTCGGAGACAGCAGCGGCAGCGGCACGGCGGGTGATACCACCGGTGCTGAGGGCGGCGCTGATCCTACCGATTCTGCGAACGAAAACGATTCCGCAGACCCGCAGGATGATGGGGATGCGGTGATGCCCGTGGCCAGCAGCGTGGTCAGCACCAGCGAGGAACTGGTGGCGGCTATCGCTGCGGCCAACGATGGTGATACCATCACGCTGGGCGAGGGCGAGTTTACCACTTACGGCAACACCTCTCCCAAGAAGTCTTTGACCTTCGTGGGCGCGGGTACGGGGACCGTGTGGACCATCGGCAACCTGAGCAAGGACGTCAAAGGTGAGGGAAATGGCGATTGCAGCTTTGACGGCTGTGAGACCATCACCTTCCAGAACATGACGCTGAAGAGCGACGGCGCGGATTATCGCGGCTTCATCCGTATCAGCAACACCGCGGTGAAGAAGTGCACGCTCGTAGGCAAGACGGCGTATTGGGGCTATGAGACCGCGAAGTTTGAGGACTCTACCTTCAATGCGCCGGTGGGCGACTATGCTCTGTGGGATTATTCCACCAAGGCCATGACCTTTGAAGGCTGCACGTTCAACATCTCCGGTAAGGGCGTCAATGTCTATGTGGAGCAACCCAGCACGGACGCGCGCACTGTCGAAGTAAACGGCTGCACAGTCAACTCCGACAAGGCGGGCAAGGCGTTCCTGAACATCAAGAACAGCACGCAGGCCTTTGATGTGACGCTGAGCGGCACGAACACGGTGACCGGCCTTGAGGCCAATGGCACCACCGGCTCCGCGCTGTATCAGGTGGAAACTACTGAGGTCACTGAGACCACCGGCAAACCGGTCGCGGTGAAGGCGAAGGCTGATGACGGCACAGTCACGACCCTTTACGAGGTCAAGGAAACGGTGGAAGCCTCCGTGGCAGAGGTCAACGGTGCCAAGTACAAGTCCCTGCAGGCGGCTGTTGACGCGGCCAAGAGCGGCGCGACCGTAACCCTGCTGGCGGATACTCGCGAGAATGTCACGGTTTCCAAGAATGCCATCGTCCTTGACCTGAATGGTCATACGCTGAATGGCGGCACCGAGAATGCCAAGCCCGCGCTGACCGTCGACAACAAGAAGGTCACGCTGAAAGACAGCAGCGAGGCGCAGACTGGTACCATCAAGCGTGAGGATACTGCGGACACGAAGACTTCCCACTATGTCATCGACATCCAGGGCAAGAACGGCTTTATGATCGTCGAGAGCGGCAAGGTGGAGAACAACAGCGGCATCCCCGGCGTCAAGGGTTCCTCCCTGATCCGTCTGGGCAACGACAGCGTCAGTGGATGGCCCACCCTGACCATCAAGGGTGGTACGTTTACCCAGGATAACTTCATCGCCATCAAGGTGGATCGCGGTACACTGCACCTGCTGGGTGGCACCGTGAACTCCGCCAACAGCTTCGCCATTGAGAACTGGAACAACGCCTATATCAAGGGCGGTACGGTCAACGGCACCGTGTCCACCTGGGTATACAGCACCGGTGCGGCGTTCAGCAAGCTGGAAATCAGCGGCGGCACGGTCAACGGCAACGTTGCTTCCGTGAACTATGACAATGCTGCGGACAAGCAGGCGCGGGTCTATGTGACCGGCGGTACCGTCACCGGTACGCTGGGCACCTATACCTATAACAATGGCTTGGTTGCTATGGACGAGACAGCCAAGGCCACCATCGAGGTCACCGGCGGCACGTTCTCCAAAGACCCCACCCAGTACGTGGTGGAGGATTCCGCTATTAGCAAGAACGACGACGGCACTTACGGTGTAGCGAAGACATATCTGGCCAAGATCGGCGACACCGAGTACTACACCATGGATGAGGCGTTCCACGCTGTCAAGGCGGGCGAGACCATCGCCATGCTGCGAGACTACACCACGAACAAGGTGCAGAACTCCGGTGATGAGAGCTTCACCATCGATTTGGGCGGGCATACGTGGACCGCTAACATCGTGGACACGGCGTCCGCGGCCTTCGAGATCAACTATTCCGATGTGACGCTGACCGTGAAGAACGGCAAGGTGGTTAGCAGCCAGCTGGCGGGTCTGATCCCCTCCGCCATGAGCGGCACCATCACCTATAACAATTCCAAACTGGTGTTCGATGGCGTCGAGATGACGGCCAACGGCCACAGCGGCATCGAGACCAACGGCAGCAACACCAACGATACCGTGACGCTGAAGAACAGCACGCTGAACGTGCCCAACGGCTACGGCATCTACTTCCCCAGCTCCGGCACGCTGACCATCGACAACAGCGTTATCAACGCCAAGACCATGGGCGTGCAGGTCTGCTCCGGCAGCCTGAACATCAGCGGCGCTGGCACGGCCATCACCGTCACTGGTGACGGCATTGCCAAGACCGAGAACGACGGCGCCATCGAGGACGGCGCGGCCATCTCCATCGTGAACCGCACCGGCTACAAGGGCCTGTCCAATATCGAGGTCAAGGACGGTAAGTTCAAGGCCAACGGCACCAACGCCGCAGTCAAGGCCTACAAGTGGGAGAACCAGACCGCGAGCGCGTTTGACAACAGTAAGAACGTTGTTGCCATCTCCGGCGGTACGTTCTCCAGCGCGGTGGACAAGTCCCTGTGCGCTGAGGGCTACATCCCCACCCAGAACGCGGACGGCACCTACGGCGTGAAGGAAGGCAAGTATGTTGCCGAGATCGGCAGCCAGGGCTACGAGTCCCTACAGGAGGCCGTTGCGGCGGCTGAGGACGGCCAGACCGTGACCCTGCTGGCTGACGCCACTGAGGATGTGGTCATCAGCAAGAGCATCACCCTCGATCTGGGCGGCAAGACCCTGACCAACACCAACGCCGGCAAGGCCACGATCTCCGTGACCAGCGGCACCGTTACCGTGAAGAACGGTAATGTTGTGGGCGGCAACGACTACTACAACATCGAGGTCACGAAGAACAGCGGCGCTGACCTGACGCTGACGGATGTCACCGCCACGGCGGGCAACACCGGCTCCTCCATGATCGACAACTGGGGCACCCTGACCATCACCAGCGGTACCTACACCGGCGGTCTGAACGTGGTCAAGAGCGAGGAAGGCTCCAAGCTGACTATCACCGGCGGTACGTTCACGCGGGAAACAGCTCCGAGATGGGGAATAACGGGAACTGTTCTGGTTTACGGCACTACTACCATTACCGGCGGTACGTTTAATGAAAAGAGTACCAGCACGAACGCAAGGGTTGTTGTGACTGGCAGAGTGGATGGTTATGACTCCATCACTTATGTCAAGGGCGGTACGTTCAACGGAAATGGCAACAACGTTTTTCATCACCTGAGTCCTGCTCAGGCTGATGATAGCTTCGAGGTTTCGGGCGGTACCTTCAACAAGAGTATTCCCGATTACTACTGCGCCGATGGCTTCATCCCCACCAAGAACGCGGGTGGCACCTACGGCGTCAAGGAAGGCCAGTATGTTGCCAAGGTCGGCAGCAAGAAGTACGAGACGCTGGCCGACGCGATCCGTCTGGCTGCAAAGGGCAAGACCATCACCCTGCTGGCAGACGTGGAGCAGAACACCCAGCTGACCATCAACAAGAACATCACGCTGGACCTGAACGGCAAGACCATCAAGAACACGGCGGACATCTGGGGCGATAATGCCAACGCCATCCTGTCCATCACAAATGGCGCCAAGGTGACCATCACCGGCAACGGCACCATAGATGCCAAGGAGAACGACTGCTACACCATCAACGTGGTGAAGGGCGACCTGACCATCGAAAACGGCACCTTCTACGGCAACGTCAGCGTGGTTCAGATGGAGGAGGGTACCCTGTCTGTCAAGGGCGGCACCTTCGACCTGCACCAGAAGTGGGAAGGCAGCAGCAAGTATCTGTTCAACTGCATCGACAGCGAGTTCACCTCTGGTAATGCGAAGGTCGCCATTAGCGGCGGTACGTTCGTCGGCTTTGACCCCAACGTCTCCCCCGAGCAGAAGGTGGACGGCAAGACTCCCAGCTTCGCGGCTCCCGGCGTTGGTATCACCAAGAACGAGAACGGCTCCTTCACGGCTGTTGACGGCATGACCGCCCAGATTCTGGACAAGGACGGCAATTCCGTCAACGCGTACAGCACTCTGGCCGAGGCCGTTGCGGCGGCTCAGGACGGCCAGACCGTGAGACTGCTGGCTGACGTCGAGCAGAACACCCAGCTGATCATCAACAAGAGCATCACGCTGGACCTGAACGGCAAGACCATCAAGATCAGCGGCTATACGGCCGAAAAGGCGCAGGTGAGCGTCAAGGGTAACCTGACCATTCAGGACAGCAGTGAAGCTCAGACCGGCAAGATTTGCTCCGACTACACAGGCACAGCTGGACGCGTGGTGTCGGTTGAAAATGGCGGCAAGCTGACCATTGCAGGCGGTACCATCACCACCGAGGGCATGAGTGGTCTTTCCGGCAGCGCTGTGTATATCGCATCCGGCGCTGAGGTGAACATGACCGGTGGTGCGGTCAAGGTTGATGCTAAGCGCGGCAACGTGGCGATGAATGTCAAGGGATCGACCGGCGTGTTCACCATGAGTGGTGGCTCCGTAATCGCGGAGGCGGGCGATGGCACCGAGACCTACATTACTGCTATCTCTGGCAGCTCTGGAAGCACTATCCAAATCAGCGCCGGTACTGTCAGCGGCCCGCAGGCGTTGTTTGCGAGGAGTTCTGCCACGACCATCACCGGTGGTAGCTTCACTGGCAGCATCACGGTCAAGAACGGCAGCATCTCCGGCGGTACGTTCGACCGTGCGCTGGACAAGAAGGCCTGCGCTGCGGGTTACGTTCCCACCCAGAACGGTGACGGCACCTACGGCGTGGAGATCGGCATGTTCACCGTCATGGTGACGTCCCGCACCACCGGCAGCAACAGCCCCGTGGCCAATGTGACCGGCGGCGGCAGCGACATCACCTACGCGCAGGGCACCACGGTCACGGCGTCCGCCATCAGCGGCTACAAGTTCGTGGGCTGGTTCGTCAACGAGTACACCGGCACGCCGTACAGCACTGACCTGACCTGCGTGGTCAAGCCCACCGATGACTGCACCATGATCGCGGTCTATGAGCCCATCAGCGGCGGCAAGTTCTGGCTGACTGTTACGGCTTCCGAGTTCACGGTCAATGGCGGCGCGGTGCAGGATTCCTACCTGTATGAGCAGTTTGCCGTCGGCGCATCTGTGACGGTGAACTTCACCGGCAGCGAGAACTTCCTGTACTGGGTCAACGCATCCAACAAGGTGGTCTCCACCGATAAGAGCTACACCTTCATCATGGGCAGCGAGACGACCCTGAAGGCTGTGTACGGCAAGGCGCGTCAGAATCAGGCCACCGTGGTGTTCATCTCCCACAGCGACCAGATCATCAGCTCCAAGGCCTACACCACCTCCGATACCATCCAGTTCCCCGTGCCTCCCATCAAGATGGGCTGCACCTTCACTGGCTGGTCCATGACGGAGTCTGAGATCCGCGAGGCCATGGCCAACAACAACGGCATCATTCAGGTGCGCGCACGCTATACGGAGCCCAGCATCGCCTGCACGGTGACGGTGGTCTATCCCGAGGGTACCGACAATCAGGTCGTGAACGCGGTGGTCGGTAAGGCTATCGACGTGACGGCTAAGGACATCGAGGGCAAGACCTTCTCCTACTGGACGGACAACGCCGGCAACATTCTGGGCTATACCAAGACGCTGAAGCTGGCCCCCAGCGGTGACATGACCGTGAAGGCTGTCTACGACCAGGCCGCCGAGGCCAAGCCTGTCATCACAATGAGTGAGGTCAGCGCTACCACGGCGAATGAATCCTATGTCGTCACCTTCATGGCAACGCGTGCCGTGCCCAATGGCTACAAGGTCGTGAAGCAGGGTATCCTGTGGAGCAGAGATGCTGTCTGCGGTGAAGATGGTGCAGCGGCGTACATGCAGTTCGATAGCAACGGCAAGCTGCCGGACGGCGTAAGGGCCTATATCGGCAACAACCTGGATCTGAACGGTGTGACGCGCTATGACATCATCACCAAATACAATGATCGGACGTTCTACGGCCGCGGTTACATGGTCCTTGAGAGCGATGCAGGCAAGCTTCTGTACATCTACACGGATACGATCGCGTCCGGCAGTTACGACAGCCTGACCAAGTAAAGGAGGAAAATCAATGGATAAAAAGCAGTATGAAGCTCCGGAGATGCAGGTCATTCTGACCACCGGTGAGGACATCATCACCACCAGCATTGATTCTGGCTTTGGTAACGGCGATGACTAAATCGCGTACCCATCTCCGACCCTAACCCAAAACAGGGGCATAGTCCGCGCGGACTATGCCCCTGTGCGCAAAGCAAAGGAGCGACTTATGAAAAAACTCATCCCCGTGCTGCTGTCGCTGCTCATGGCGCTGACCATGACGGCCACAGCGCTGGCTGCCACCGTCTACACCGAGGGTGCGCTGCACTACACCATCGCGGACGAGTCCATCACCATCACCGGCTATTTCGGTAAGGACGCCGCAGTCACCGTACCGGCCAGCATCGCCGGTATCCCTGTGAACACCATCGCCAAGGGCGCGTTCACGGGTAATGACAACGTGAAAACGGTGGACCTGCCGGACACCATCACTGCCGTGGAGGAGGGGGCCTTCGCCTCCGGCATCACGGTGAACTACAACAGCAACGTCAACGGCGGCAACACGCCGGACGACAGCAAGCCCGATGACAGCAAGCCCGATGACAGCAAGCCCGATGACAGCAAGCCGGACGACAGCAAGCCCGATGACAATAAGCCCGCCGACAACAAACCCAACAACGGCGGCTCCGGCGCCGACACGGGTACCGTGGACGTGGACAACCCCGGCACTGCCGGCGACACCACCGGTACCACGGGCGGCACCGGCGGCGCAGAGGACACCGGCATCGACGAGGGCACCGTCTCCGTGGACGACCTGCCGGACTCTGCCGACAGCCAGACCGGCGCACAGGACAGCGCCGCCGTTCCTCAGCAGAGCGCGGGGCTCACATGGCTGTGGGTGCTGCTGGGCGTCATCGCCGTGGCGGCGATCATCGGCATCGTCGTGACGCGGAAAAAGAAGCACTGAGACACGAAACCGCAGGAGGGGAAGCCCGCCTGCGGTTTTTTGCGCAAAAAAAGGAAGCGGACGGGTCACGTCCGCTCCAAGTGAGGAGAAAAATGATGGAAAACTAATTTCAAACGGGCGCTGCCCGCTGAAACCATGGGAAGATCAGAACAGGGTACACAGCAGCCACGTCAGTCCGATGGCCGCCGCGCCGATGGCGGCCCACAGCCAACCGGGGACGCGGACGCGCCGGCGCGGCAGACCCTGACAGCGGGCATAGTTCTTGGCGATGCGGACGGCCTGATCCACCAGCTGCTGTGAGCTGACGCCGCCGCCATCGGTGCGCAGAATGAAAATGGCCTGTTCGAAGATCTGGGGGTCCGGAGAATCCACCACGATGACGCGGCGGGAAATACCTTTAACCAAGCATATGCCCTCCTTGCTGTCCGTTTACTGCGCCGCCCTATCGCATCGGGCGACGGTAGTAGTATGGACGGCGCGGCGGCAGATTATACCTGCGCGGGGCCATTTTCTTCGCCCCGCAGCCGGTGCAGCGCCAGCACAGCGCAGTCATCGGACCGCCCGCCGTGTTCGGCGGACATGGTGAGGATGCGGCGGGCCAGGGCGTCGGGAGTGCCGCCGCCCCAACCGGCCAGCAGATCCTGAAGCCACTCGTCCCCGTCGCCGCCGACCACGCCGTCGGAGACCATCACCAGCCAGCCGTCCGGCGGCAGGACGAAGCGGATGACATCGGGCTGGCGGTCCGCACCCTCCAGTCCCGCGGGCAGCGCCGCGCCGCCGTACCGCGTGACGCGGCCCAGCTTTTTCAGATACGACGGCGCCGCGCCGTATTTATAGAGCGCGGCCTCACCGGTGCTGCGGTCCAGCCGCAGCAGGTCGATGGTGGTGAAGCCCGCGCCCTCGCGGCAGCGCAGCAGCATCGCCGTGTTCAGTGTTTTCAGGGCCGGCAGCGGCTCCACGCCCGCCTGTAAAAACTGCTTCAGTAACCGCACGGTCATGGCGGCCTCACGGTGGGCGGCCTCGCCGCTGCCCATGCCGTCGGACAGCAGCAGGCACGCCGCGCCGCCCGCCTCAAAGGACGCTGCCTGATCGCCGCACAGTGTCTCGCCTTCCCTGGGCCGCAGGGCGATGGAGGTGCGGCAGGCAAAGCGAGGCGGCGCCGACACCGGCACGCCGGAGGACAGCACCTCCGACATCTGGGCGTACTGCTGCCGCGCCACCTGATACGCTTCCTCCAGCTGGAGCCGGTGGGCGCGGCGCAGCAGGAACTGGTGCAGTTGGTCGTTCAGCGCCTCCAGCAGCTGGGGGAAGTGCAGGCAGCGGCTGGCAAAATGCAGGGGGAAGTCCTCTGCGCAGGCGCTGCCGCGGCGCAGCAGGCGGGGGCAGGCGTCGTTGAAGGCATTGTAGGTATCGTTGTAGTGTGCCTGCCAGCAATCCCGCTGCAATAGACACCCTGCGCAGATCTGCTCCGCCGCGCGGTCGAACAGCACGGCGGGGTTCTCCGGCCGCGGCGGCGATACCTCGGTGAAAAAGCTGTCGTACACGGCGCGGAACGCAGCGGCAGGGGTGGCCTCCGGCTGGGCCGGCGGCGCGGGCGCCTGCTGGGCGAGCCGCAGCGACAGGCGCTGAGGCAGCAGAAGATAGAGCCCCGCACCCGCCATGCTCTGAAACAGCAGGGGCAGCGGGTCCGGCCCGTCAAGCAGCGTATATCCGGCCATGGCTGCGGCAGTATACACCAACGGCACGGCCAACCGGCCCCGCTCCCTGACAGCGGAGGCGGCTCCCATCCCGCCGCAGCACACTGCGGTCAGCAGCACCGCATCGCCGGTGAACAGATCCATGGTCAGACCGGCCACGGCTCCCGCCGCCGCGGCGGAGGCGGGGGACAGGCACTTCGCCGCGGCCATCAGCAGCGCCGCCGCCAGCATACCGCCCACGCGGAAGCCGGAGAACGACCAGCCGTAGGCGGTAAGGGACAGCCCCAGACCCAGCAGGAACAGCGCCTGCCCGCGGCTCACCGCCGAGGCATTGGCATCCGACAGCGACGGCAGCAGCGCTGCCGCAGCGTACAGCACGGTGCAGGCAGCGGCGCACAGCGCCCACTGCCGCGGCTGCCGCTGGATGAGATAGGCCGACTGCACCAGCAGCGTCATCAACACGGCAGCCACCGGCCGGAATACCGGACGGCGGTACAGGCGGGTGGTGCAGAACGCCGTGTTGGCACAGAAGATGAGAATGGCGGCGGCGGTGTGGCGCAGCCCCGCCTGAAAATCCAGAAAAAGGAAAGCGCCCAGTCCCGCGCCCAGCAGGGCGCTGAGCCCGGGCCAGCTGACGCCTGCGGCGGAGACGGCCGCCAGCGCCCATGGGCTGTACAGGCCGTCCAGCGCCGCGCCGGACAGCAGAAACGCGGCGGCCGCCGGTAAAAACCCCGTCAGCAGGGAGCGGAGCGGGACGGACCGGACGGCCTCGGTGACAGTTTTCAAGGCTTGTCCCTCCTTTCACGCCTATTGTAACCGGAACGGCGGACGCATCCTGTCGGGAAATGGCGGCGCATCCCAAAGCCGCCGGCCGCAGCGGCGGAAAATTTTGCTGTTGTATTTCCCACGCCGATTTGGTACAATGCCGTTGACAGAAACTGACATACTTCGTACAGGAGGAGACCCATGAAAAAGCTGTTTGCCATGCTGATGGCACTGACGATATTGATGACCATGGCCGCCTGCGGACAGCAGACGACGGACGAGGCCGGCGGCACCGTGGACCCCGGCGCCGTGGAGGATCAGGGTACCTCGGGTCAGGTGGACATGCCCGCCGATGACGCCGGCACGCCGGAGCTGGGCAGCGTCAACGGCGGCACCTACACCAACGAGTTCGCCGGCATCGGCTGCACGCTGGACGAGACCTGGACGTTCTACACCGAGGCGCAGATCGCGGAGATCAACGGCTTCCTGACGGAGGGCACCAGCGACGAGGATATGCGCCAGCTGATGGAGGAGAACCAGAGCGTGTACGATATGTACGTCTCCTCCACCGATGGGCTGATGACCATGAACGTGGTGTTCCAGAACATGGGACTGCTGTTTGGCACTACCATGAGCGCTCAGGACTACGTGGAGCTGTCCGCAGAGCAGCTGCCCGATGCCATGGGCACCTACGGCTTTGAGGACGTGACAGCGTCCGTGACCACGGCGGAGTTCGCCGGTGCGGAGTGTCCCGCGATCGCCATCACCGCCACGGTACAGGACACCCCCGTGTATGAGCTGCTGGTGTGCATGAAGGAGGGCAACTACATCTACTGCGTGACGCTGTGCAGCTACACGGAGGATGTGACGGCCCAGATGGCGGCGCTGTTCTACACGCTGTAAGCAGCAAACCCGTGAGCCGCGGCGTCTGCCGCGGCTCGCTTTTTCGGAAAGGAGCGGAGACCATGGCAAAATATGTGCTGATACCGGATTCCTTCAAAGGAACGCTGTCCTCGGAGGACATCTGCCGCATCGCGTCGGAGGAGATATTGCGGCTGGAGCCGGAGGCGGAGATCTGCGCCATTCCGGTGGCGGACGGCGGCGAGGGCACGGTGGACGCCTTTCTGGCCGCCGTGGGCGGCACACGGGCGGAGGTGCCCTGCACAGGGCCCTGCGGCCAGGAGGTCATGGGTTTTTACGGCCTGCTGCCGGACGGTACGGCGGTGGTGGAAATGGCCGCAGCGGCGGGCCTGCCGCTGGCGGGCGCGTGCCGCGATCCGGAAAAGACCACTACCTACGGCGTGGGCCAGCTGATGGCCCACGCGCTGTCCCGCGGAGCAAAGCAGCTGGTGCTGGGACTGGGCGGCAGCGCCACCAACGACGGCGGCTGCGGCGCGGCCGCCGCGCTGGGCGCGGAGTTTCTGGATGAGGAGGGACGACCGTTCGTGCCCACCGGCGGGACGCTGACCCAAATCGCCCATATCCGCATGAAGGGTCTGCGGGAGACGCTGGCGGGCGCGGAGGTCACGGTGATGTGCGACATCGACAACCCTCTGTGCGGTCCCGCTGGTGCGGCGGCGGTGTTCGGACCTCAGAAGGGGGCGGACGCGGCCATGGTGGCCCGTATGGATGCGGGCCTGCGCCATCTGGCGGAGATGCTGGAAAAAGACGTGGGCATGGAGGTGCTGACGCTGGCGGGCGGTGGTTCAGCCGGCGGCTTCGGGGCCGGTGCGGCGGCATTTTTCGGCGGACAGCTGCGCATGGGCATTGATGTGGTGCTGGATCTCACGGACTTTGACCGGAAATGCCGCGGCGCATCGCTGGTCATCACCGGCGAGGGTCATCTGGACAGCCAGAGCCTGCGGGGGAAGACGGTGGTGGGCGTGGCCCGCCGCGCCCGGGCGCTGGGTGTACCGGCGGCGGCGCTGGTGGGCGGCTGCGAGACGGCGCTGGACGCGGTGTACGCGGAGGGCGTGTCCGGCGTATTCCCCATTCATCCGGTGCTGTGTACCTGGCCTCAAGCCGCCGCGCGAACCGAGGAGGATCTGCGCTTCACCATGGGAAATCTGCTGCGCTTTATGGCCGCCCTGCGGCGATAACAAAAAACGGGAGACCGCACCGCAGTCTCCCGTTTTCGTATATGGCTCCAAATGTAATCAGATGATCTTCTCAAAGACCATAGTGACCTGGATGCGCTCGCCGCCCGGCATGCCCTCGCCGTTGGAGGCGGTGATGGTGTGCAGGCGGCAGCTCTTGCGCGTTCCGCTGCCCGCCCGCAGGCAAACGATTTTGCACAGCAAAATCCCTGCACCAAAAGAGAGCCACCCAAAGGGTGGCTCTCTTTTGTGGCTACCCACTACTTTTGTTGTCTGTGAATCAGCGCTTTTGGTCTTGTTTCTCCGGTGACGTAGTCGCTCCTTCCAGCAGATCTGTCACGACCTGATTGAGCTGTGCAGCATTCTTAGCGGTGATTACGGGGACACCTGTCTGGCTTTCGATGGCTTTCCGTGCATCTCCGGCTACCTTGCCTCCGGCACGCGCCACATCAATATTTTCCGAAAATGTCCCCGGTGCTTTCTGCTTGGATATCTCCGTGGTGGTCGCCTCTGCCAGCATATTCAGCACCAACTCCAGCGTGGTCATATTGTCACGGAGGTTTTCTTTCTTCAGGCCCTTGAGGTTCTTATATTGCCGTGCGGACATCCCTGACCATGCATGGGAGATCTCATCGGTAAGTATTGCGTACTCCACGCCCTTCTGTACACCGTGGGCATCCCATTCATCCGTCAGTTCCTTGCGGACCTGGATAGCTTGCAGCCGCTGGTTGATCCACTCGCGGGTATAGCCTTTTTTGAGGTATGTCTCCAATGCTCGCTCAATGGTCAACTCTGGGTCGATGGTTTCCTCAATGCGTTCCCGTCCAACCTGTGCTAACCACAGCTTGAACGGCTCTGCCCTCGATGAAGGAATAGACTGGATGATACGGAGAAGCTGTTCCGTGTCGGCTACGTCGGTCAGACGCTTTTTGCCATCTGAGGCAGTCATTTTCAACTGGTTACAAGATGTAACCGTTTCATTGCCTTCGTCTTTAAGCCGCTTCTTGGTAACTTTCCAGTAGTTGCGTGCCGCTTGATAATCAGGCTGCTCAGTCAGCACGGCAACAACATCGACGATGGAAAAGTACCATTCTTCTTTTTCCTCGTCCCACGCAGTACGAATGCGTTTGTCCTCGAATAGTTGGATCTTGTCATTCTGAGCCATTCTGTTCACCTCGTTTCTGCAATAACTCTCTCAGTAATCCATGGCAACCTGCCATCACATCCTGCCATGTGGCCTCGAAATCATCGGTGTACCACGGGTCGGCCACATCGCGGGGATGGCCGGTGTAATCCAGCAGCAGATGTATCTTGCCATCTGGGTCACCACCGCAAATACGCCGCATATTCTGTAGGTTGGCTCTGTCCATGCCGATGAGCAGATCGAATTCTTTGTAATCGTTTTTGGTGAGCTGCCGCGCCGCGTGGCCGCCGCAGGATATACCGTGTTCTGCCAGCTTACGTCGTGCCGGAGGATAGACGGGGTTGCCTATCTCCTCACGGCTGGTTGCAGCGGACTCTATATGGAACTGTGCTGCCAAACCGGCTTTTTTTACTAAGTCCTTCATGACATACTCCGCCATCGGACTGCGGCAGATATTGCCGTGGCAAACGAATAAGATTTTCTTCATATCACGGTGTCTCCCAATTATTATCTTCGCTTTCAGTATAGCAAATGAACCCCCTGCCCGTCGAGAGAAAATATGTAAGAAGGACTCCGTTTCTCGACAGAATATCCGGGAAACGGAGCCCTTTCAAAAGATCATCTCTCTTCCAAGCTTTGAAAGGCGGAGTTCATTCAAAAAAGTAGGATACCTTCGAATAGATGGCGGCAGTTTTAATATGCTTACACCTTTTCCTTCCGGTTGCTGCCGAAAAAGTGAACAGTCCCTACAAACAGACTTGCATTTCTCAAATTCTTCGTACTCGGTATCAATTCATGATATCGATAAAACCACGCGCAGCATGGTCGTCACTGCGGAATAAAGCAGAGAAAGGGCAGCACGATGTACGAAAAATATGAATCGCCCCTGTCATCCCGGTATGCATCAGAGGAGATGCTGTATTTATTCTCCTAGAAAAAGCGTATTCAGGTCTGGCGAAGGCTCTGGACCGCGCTGGCCCGGGCGGAGCATGATCTCGGCCTGCCCATTACGGCAGAGCAGGTCGCAGAGCTGGAAGCACACATAGATGACATTGATTTTGCATGCGCCGCACAACGGGAGCGAGAGGTACGGCATGATGTGATGGCGCACGTCTATGCCTACGGAAAAGCGGCCCCCGGCGCCGCAGACGTGATCCATTTAGGGGCCACAAGCTGTTATGTAACCGATAACGGGGATCTGATCCTTTATCGGAACGGTCTGCGCCATCTCCGCAAGGAACTGCTGGACGTGCTGAAAAATCTTGCGGACTTTGCGGAGAAATACAAGTCGCTGCCCACCCTCGGCTATACCCACTATCAGCCCGCGCAGCTTGTTACCGTGGGCAAACGGGCGACACTCTGGATGCAGGATTTTCTTTCCGACCTGGAGGAACTGGAGCACGTACTGGCACACATGAAATTCCTCGGCTGCCGTGGGACCACCGGTACCGAGGCCAGTTTTCTGGAGCTATTCAATGGTGATACCGAAAAGATCGACCAGATGAACCGGCAGATCAGCGCGGAATTCGGATTTGCAGCGTGTTTTGATGTCTGCGGGCAGACATATCCCCGAAAGGTGGACAGCCGCATCCTGAATTGTCTGTCTTCTATTGCGCAGAGTGCCTATCGGATGGCAAACGATATTCGCCTGCTGCAGCATGACCGGCAGATAGAGGAGCCCTTTGAAGAAAACCAGATTGGCTCCTCCACCATGCCGTATAAGCGAAACCCCATGCGCAGTGAGCGAATCTGTTCTTTGTCCCGCTTTCTGATCTCGGACGCCGTAAACGCCTCCATGACGGCGTCCGTACAGTGGCTGGAACGCACGCTGGATGACTCCGCCAACCGCCGCATCTTCATGCCGGAGGGATTCCTCTGCGCCGATGCGATCCTGCGTCTCCGCAGGAATGTGACCCACGGACTTGTTGTAAATGAGGCGATCATTGGCAAGGCCGTTCGGGAATACCTCCCCTTCATCGCCACGGAAAATCTGCTGATGGAGGCCGTCAAACGCGGCGGAAACCGTCAGGAGCTGCACGAGGTGATCCGCCGCTGTTCCCACGCGGCCTCCGCAAGGATGAAGGAAGACGAGTCCTGCGACCTTCTGGAGCAACTGGCGGCAGAGCCGACTTTTTCCATGCATACAGAAGACCTCGCCGTTCTGCTGAGGCCAGAGGCCTATATCGGTCGCTGCCCGGAGCAGGTGGACACGTTCCTGCGCAAGGTACGCCCGCTGCTCGAAGGCACTTCCGGCGATACCCCTGACATTGATTTGTAGGGAGGATTCCCTGCGCTTTTGCACCTCTTTCTGTGATCTGCGGAAGCAGGACGGAAAAGGCTGCCTGACGGCCCTCATCATATACCAAGAATCTACAGAGCCACCGGGCGGGAGCATTGATCTCCACCCGGTGGCTCTATTTCTTCGTTTTGATACCCTTTTATTGTTTCCAGCAGCGCAAAATGTGACCATTTCCCTGCCAGCGAAAAGAGACAGCCATTGTCCTCATCTCGTCAAAAGAAGCGCTTCCAGCTTTGCGCGCGCAGTCAGGAGCAGTTCCGTCACCTGACTTTCTTTTTCTTCTGTATAACGGAAGGTTGGGATTGCAATACTCAAGGCAAACACAGGTACGCCATCCTTTAGCAGGGGTGTTGCAATACATTGAATAAACTCAGAGTTTTCCTCACGTTCATAAGCGATCCCGCGCTTCTTTACCCCCTGGATCTGCTGATATAGTTCATCCAGATCCGTAATGGTTCTGTCTGTCATTTTTTTTACGCCATCTTTAAAAATCTCGCTCAATTCCTCCCTTGTATAGCCGGACAAGAGCGCTTTCCCAAGCGCCGTAGCATTTGCAGGGAGCATTTTCCCGGGTGCGGAATACATGCGTATCGATTGAGGCGCGTCCACTTTAAGCAGGTAAAGCACATTGCATCCATCCAGTTCTGCCAAGTGGCAGGTCTCATTACATGCGTCCACAACCTCTTGCAATTCTGTCAGCGCACGTTCAAAAAAGGACTCCTTCCGCATATAGGCGTTTCCGATTTCCAAAGTGCGGATTCCCAACGTATAAGTAGAGGATCCCGGCTTGTATGACAAGTACTTTTTCTTAGCCATCGTGTGGAGGATCGGTGATATGCTGCTCTTAGGGGACTGAAGGGAATTGGATATTTCCGTCAGTGTCAGCCCATCCGATGCGTCACGAAATGCGAGCAGTTCCAAAATATCCAAAACTCGTTCTGTTGAGCGGTGGTCCGATTGCATAAGTATCACCTCATATCAGTTTTTATATGTGCGGTTTCAGGCAGAGCAGCTTGCTAAACATATTCACTATAATTACATAGAATAACACAAAGTTTTCGAAGTTTCCACTAAGAATTTCATGTGCCCATTCTACCAGTCGGAAATTGTGAAAACCGGCGGAAAAAATTTCACACAGAGCTACCGCCTCACGGGTGGCTGCTCTGTGTGAAATCCGGTCGCACGTGTCAAGGCGTCGCTGCAGCTCCGGACATACCGTGCTGCCACGAAAGCGAGACAGCCGTCGGTATCGTCTATCTCTGTACCCGGCCCGAACCGTCCCCGTTCATCAATGTCTCAACTTCAGCAGGTGTGACCAAGTTGAAGTCGCCATTGATGGAATGCTTTAAGGCTGAGGCGGCAACGGCGAATTCCAACGCATATTTGGGAAATCTTCCCTCTGCAAGCGAATGGATCAGACCTCCGGCAAATGCATCGCCGCCGCCTACCCGGTCAACCATGTGAAGATGATATTTTGTGGAAAAATAGCATTGCTCTCCATCGTAAATCATGGCCGACCAGTCGTTATCCGAGGCAGAGATTGATTCACGCAGCGTCATTGCAACCTTTCGGAACGGAAAGCGATCCATAAGCGTCTCTGCAAGCTTCCGGTATTCGTCCATATCCAGCTTTCCTTTTACAATCTGGCTGTTATTCAGCTTCACCCCGAATACATCTGCTGCATCTGACTCGTTGCCAATACACACGTCCACATACTGGCACAACTCGCTCATGGCTGCCATGGCATCCTCTCGGCTCCAAAGCTTCCCGCGATAGTTTAAATCGCAGGAAATTGTTGCCCCGACCTCTTTTGCAGCCTTGCAGGCATCGAGGCAGGCGGAAACCATGTCTTTGCCCAGCGCCGGTGTGATCCCCGTAAAGTGGAACCACTGCGCGCCCTGCATAATCTCTTTCCAGCAATACTCCTCCGGCTTTGACGTTTGGAAGGAGGATCCCTCCCGGTCGTAGATGCAAACACTGGGTCTCTGGGATGCACCCTTCTCCATATAATAGATTCCCATGCGCTTTCCGCCCCGGAGTATATGCGAAGTGTTTACCCCATAGGCCTTCAGCTTCCTCAGAGCAGCCTCGCCTACCATATTCTGCGGGAATTTTGATACAAAAGCTGCATCATCCCCCATCTGGGCCAGCGAAACTGCCACATTTGCTTCCCCGCCGCCGAAGCTTCCTTCAAGCGATTCAGTCTGGAAGAGTCTGTTGTAGCCTACGGGGCTCAATCTCAGCATCAGCTCTCCAAAAGTAACAATTTTAGCCATGTTTTCGTCCTTTTAGCACAAGCTCAACGGCTTGTCTGCTTCTTCTCGTAATCTCTGTCCAATTATGGCTCCGGATAAGCTCCTCTGACACAAGGAATGTCCCTCCGCACGCAAATACAAATGGACTTGCGCTGAATTCTTCCAGATTATCTAAGGTAATGCCTCCAGTAGGAATAAATTGGAGCTTTTGGAATGGCGTATGCAGCGCACGAAGTGCCGGCAGCCCGCCCGCGATATTTGCCGGAAAAAACTTTACGATTTGCAGCCCCATGTTGTAAGCAGCTTGGCAGTCCGACGCCGTCGCGCATCCAGGCACGATTGGGATTCTCCGATGGTTACAGTATTCCACAACAGACGGGTCCAGGCCCGGGGAAACGATAAACTCGGCTCCCGCTTCAATTGCTTCCTCAGCTTGTTCAATGGTCAGGACTGTCCCTGCGCCCACTGTGAAATTTGATACCTCTTGTTTTATTTTTCTTATGGCTGTGGCGACTCCATTTGCCCGAAAAGTAACTTCGATCAACGGAATTCCGCCCTCCCGGAGTGCTTCTGCCACCAGAACAGAGTCCTCCTCCGGCTTATCCAGCTTTGCTACCGGAATAATGCCGATCCTGTGAATTTCCTCGTACACAGTACGCATGAAACTATCATCCTCTCCTATGTTTAAGGTGTCGAAATCGCAATTGCAAAGGATCCTGCGGATCCCGCGCCTTGCAGGTCAGCCTGCTTCTTTAGGAAAGCATTGTATCCGGATCGAGCGGGATATACGCCTCTTTCTGACTGTCTGCCACTTCCTTCTGGGTGATCTTTCCGTCTACCATAATGATACCGGAACGCAGTACGAAGTTCTTTTTGCACGCTTCTTTCAGTCCGTAGTTTGCCGTATCTTCGATCATGGGATAAATCGCCCTTGAGAAAGTCTCGTTGGCTGCCGCAGGCACCATTGCCGGGATATTCGTAATGCCCACATGGACGATCCCTTCCTCAATGAAATACGGATTGCTGATCGTCGTGTACTGAGCCGTTTCAATAATGCCCTCACCCTCAAGGTCCACAATCACAGAGCCTTTCCGCATACTACGGACCATCTCCCGTGTCACCACCGGAACTTCCATTCCCGGATAGGAGTAGATACAGTTGATCAGCATATCGGCCAGTGCTACCTCTTCAGCGAATGCCTTCTTGTCCATATAGCGCAGGTCAGTGTGGTGAAGGACCGTCCTCAAATACTCCAACCGCGCAATCGACTTTTCAAAGACAATGACCTCTGCTCCAAGGCCCTCAGCAACCTGAGCCGCAGCCAATCCCGCATGGCCGCCGCCAATAATCACAACCCGTGCGCGTTTTACTCCGGTAATCGGGACGATACTCACGCCACTGCCGCCGTACTGTCTCTGAATATACTGTGTTCCCAGAATCGGTGCCATCCGTCCGGCGATTTCACCCATCGGGCGGGTCAGTGCTCTGCTGCCATCCGGGAAGCGCGTAACCTCGTAGGAAACGCAGGTCACACCTGCCTCACGCAGTCGTTTTACCTGCTCCGGCTTCGCCGTACCCTCCGCCATATGGAACGCGGTAAACAGAAGCTGACCTTTCCGGAAGGGCATTTCCAGGTCTCCGGGCATCAGATCCTTAAACTTTACGATCATATCGGACTTTTCATATACTTCCGCCATCGTATCAAGCATCTGCGCGCCCGCAGCCATATATTCCTCGTTTGAAATTCCCGCCGGTAATGCCAAATCCTTTTGGAAATAGACGGTGTGTCCCTGTGCTACCAGTTGCTGGACCCACTTTGGGATCAAACCGACACGAGTCTCTTTGTCTTTGAGTTCCTTGGGAATTCCGATAATCATTGAAGTGCCCTCCTTATATAATAAGTTTTGAAGATAATCCAAATATCCGCAGCCTTTGTGGTGCCCGTGATACAAGTCCTTATATGCCGTTTTCCGCAATTTGCCGCAGCATCCTTACAAACAATTGATAGGTCGGCTCCACCGTCTCAATATAGAACCTTTCTCTCGTAGTATGGGCTCCTCTCGACGTGGGAGCTAACCCCAAAGCGTCCATGTCCGGGAGCTTATCAATTATAATTCCCGGCTCACATCCGCCCTGTCCATATTCAATTTTAATTTCCTCGCCATACATCTCCTGGAAGAGCTTCTTGCATAGCTCTTGCATGGGAGAATCCGTCCGGTACGGCCATCCCGGATACTGATCCAGGATCTCAACATCAGCACCCAGTTGTGATGCCAGTTCTTTCACGCTTTTTTCCGTATCCCATTTCAGCGCCTCCGACAGCGAGCGTACACTGAACCACAGCTGGCAGACATTCTCCTTTACGCAGAATCTGGATGTGCATCCGGTGCAAAACGGAATGCTCTGGTTCTTGCCACCGTATTCAATGACACCATACGGTATGCCCTGCAAAAGTGCTCCAATTTTCCGGAGATCTTCGCAGCTTATACAATCATGTACAAGTGCTTCCTCTTCCACTTGCTCCAAGCGAAGCGCAATGTTGTCCTCGCCTGCCGCACGGTATGCACTTCTCCAGCTTTTCTGCAGCATATCTGCCAGTTGACGCAGCTGCTTCTCCGCTTCACCGTTCTCCACACAGAGCCGGACTGTTGCCTGATCCGGGATGCCCTGGCTTTCTTGTACATCCGCATCTATCAGCCAAGCATTTTCACATCCTGTAAGCTTTTCCAGGAATTCGCCCAGCAGTGAAATGGCATTAGCGCGTCCCTTGGCAATATCGTTGCCGGAATGGCCTCCCAGCAGCCCGCCGATAGTCCCGCTGTATACGGTGCCTCGGTGCGGTACAGTTTTGTAGGTCATGTGAAAACGATTGTGTACGGCGCCTGTGCTGCACACACACATCATGTCAGCGTCACCGCTGTCCATATTGATCATGTGCCGCGCCCGGATCTGGGTATAGTCAAACTTTCTGGCTCCCCATAGTCCGCTCTCTTCCTCCACGGTGAACAGGAATTCCAGCGGCGGATGCAGCAGCTCCGGTGTTGTCATCAGCGTAAGCATCATGGCCAAACCGACTCCGTTGTCCGCTCCCAGGCTGGTTCCCCGTGCCGCCAGGGTGACCCCATAGTCCGCGTCCCGATAGAGATACAGATCCAGCGCATCCTTGGAAAAGTCATGGACAACGCCTTCGTCCTTTACACACACCATGTCCATATGTCCCTGAAAGAGGACTGCCGGGGCGTTCTCATATCCCTCCGTTGCAGGCATACGCACTAACACGTTCCCGTGCGGATCCTGATACGACTCCAGCCCTGCGGTTTTTGCGACTTCTCTGATGTATGCTGCAAGATGTGCTTCGTCTTCGGTATTATGCGGGATCCTCGTGATTTCCTCAAAATACCTCATATATCTCCGGGGTTCATATGCGTCAAGCAGATATTGTGACGGCATATAGGGGGTCACTCCTTTCGGCATATCATCGCTTTTTGTTATTTTCATATGGTCTCAAGCATATTTGTGGCACGCGACAAGATGTCCCGGAGCCACCTCCTTCAGTTCGGGGGAGCATTGTGTGCAGATTTCCATGCAGTTTTCACAACGGGGCGCGAATCGGCAGCCCGGCTTGGGGTTGATCGGGCTGACGACCTCGCCTTTGATCACGGAGATCTTCTTGTTCCGCATGGAAATATCCGGTTCGGGGATAGAAGAAAGCAACGCACGGGTATAGGGATGAAGTGGAGAGTTGAACAGTTCATCCGCTTCGGCGTACTCCAGACTCTCACCTAAATACATGACCATGATATGATCCGAAATGTGTCTCACTACACTCAGATCATGGGTAACAAACATATAGGTGAGATCCATCTCGCTCTGAAGATCCATCAACAGATTCAGGATCTGTGCCTGAATAGAAACATCGAGCGCCGAAACCGGTTCATCGCACACAATAAACTGCGGGTTCAGGGATAAGGCCCGCGCGATGCCGATTCTCTGCCGTCTGCCGCCGTCCAATTCGTGGGGATAAGAATTCGCAGTCCGTCTGGCCAAGCCCACAATATCCATCAGCTGCGCTGCCCGGTTAAAGATCTCCCGCCGGGTAGGATAGCTGTGGTGGATCAGCATATATTCGGCAATAATCTCAACCACGGATTTTCTAGGATCTACACTGGCATACGGGTCTTGAAAGATGATCTGCATATTTTTGCGCATCTGCTTCATCTTCTGCCGCCCAAACGTCAGGATATTCTCTCCGCAATAGAGGATCTCTCCGCTGGTCGGTTCGGTCAGACGCAGAAGCGTACGTCCAAATGTGCTTTTTCCACATCCTGACTCTCCTACAATTCCCACCGTAGTGCCTTTATAGATCTGCAGGTTGATATTGTCAACAGCATGCAAATAGCGGTTTTCCCCCAATTTGAAATACTTTTTTAATGCTTTTGCTTCAATCAAGGGTGTATTTACTTCCATTGGCACTACTCTCCTATCTGTCCGGTCTGTTGAAACAAATGGCAACGAATTGCGTGTGTACCCTCATAATGGACCTCCGGACTCTTCTCCCGGCAAATGTCCATGCATTTTGAGCAGCGGGGTGCAAATTTGCAGCCCGGTTCGCACACCGTCGGATCAGGCATCAGGCCGTCGATCGGGGTCAGGCGTTTGACTCTTGTGTTCAGACGAGGAATTGACCCAAAAAGCCCTTCTGTATAGGGATGATGGTTTTTCCCGTTGAAAATGTCTTCTGCCGTACCGATCTCAATGATTTCGCCCGCATACATCACCGCCACGTTATCGCAGGTTTGCGCCACAATGCCCAGGTCATGCGTGATCATGATCATAGACGTACCCAGCCGGTCCCTCAGCTCTCGTATCATAAGCAGGACCTGAGCCTGGATCGTCACATCCAGCGCCGTCGTCGGCTCATCTGCAATAAGCAGATCCGGCTCACAGGACAACGCCATCGCGATCACCACCCGCTGCTTCATTCCTCCGGAGAATTGATGCGGATACTCATGTTTCCGGGCCGGCGGAATCCCTACCATATTTAGCGTTTCGTCTACGTGCTGGTCGATCTTTTCCTTTGTCCAGCCGGCTTCATTATGCACCAGCAGCGCTTCTGCGATCTGCTCGCCTACCGTCAGAACGGGGTTCAAGGAAGTCATCGGATCCTGAAAAATCATGGCGACCTTGTTTCCGCGTATCGTGCGCATTTTCTGTTCGGAAAGGGACGTCAGCTCTTCTCCTTCAAACCAGATCTCTCCCCCAGTCACTTTTCCCGTCCGCTCCGGAAGCAGCTGCATTATGGAAAGTGCCAGCGTAGTCTTCCCGGCTCCCGTCTCGCCGACCAGTCCAAGGCTTTCTCCTCGTCCCAGCGTAAACGAAACTCCGTTCACCGCATAAACCGTTTCAAGATCCGTTTGGTAAATCACGCTTAAATCCTTTACCGCAAGAATGACATCCTCCTTCATATTAAGCGCTCCTTAACAAATTTTGTAATGTAGTCTTCTGAAATTCGCATGTACTAATTCTTCAGTCTGGGGTCCATCGCGTCACGAAGTCCGTCGCCCAGCAAGTTAACCGAAAATGCGGTCAAAACAATGGCTGCTGCCGGGAAAAAGACCAGGTGCGGAGCTTTCAGCATAAACTCTCTGGCCTCAGAGAGCATACTTCCCCACTCCGGCGTGGGCTGCGGAAGGCTAAGTCCGATATAGCTCAGAGAAGACTGATAAATCACAAGACTCGCCACATTCAGCGTGAGGTTGACCAGTATGATTCCCAAAGCGTTCGGGATAATATGGCTTAAAATGATACGCGCTGAACTGGCCCCTCCGGCTCTGGCCGCCTCCACATACTCCTGCTCGCAAAGGTTCAGGACCTCAGAACGCACCAGGCGGACATAGTTGGTAAAGTATGCCAGCGTCATCGCCACGATCAGGACCGGAATGCTGGAACCCAGCGCCGCCACTACGACCATGGTAAAAAGGATGTCTGGCACCGACATAAAGATATCCAGACTGCGCATAATCACCATGTCCACCTTCCCGCCGAAGTATCCGGCGGCCGCACCGAGCAAGCTTCCAAAAATACAGGAGGTCATGGAAGCAAACAGCGATATGGCCAAGGAAGTCCTCGCTCCATGTACGAATCTTGCAAAAACATCCCGTCCATACATATCCGTACCCATGAGATGCTTCGCTGATGGAGCCTCAAAGTTACTCATGACATCCTGAGAAATGGCAGCTTGATAGGGGATGATCACATCCGCAAATATGATGGTAAGAATTAGTACGATCAGAATTACAAGTCCGACCATCGCGCCCCGATCTTTTCGGAGGCGTCTGAAGATTTCGTGGAATTGCCCTGCCTTTTTGAATTCTCCTCTGTCGGCGCCCTTTACTCGTCCGGTTATCCCACTCATATTCACCGCTCCAATCTGCTATATTTGGCACGTATCCTGGGGTCTACATAAGCATACGCGATATCGACCAAAAGCATCAGCATGGTAAATGCAGAGGCGATCAAGATGCTGGCTGCAATAATGACCGGCTCGTCCTTTTTACTGATACTGTCCACGATAAGGCTGCCTATTCCCGGAATGGAAAACAGTCGTTCTGTCGTTACCATTCCAGCCAAAAGGACTCCGAAGCGCATGCCCACGCATGTAATGACAGGCAGAAGCGCATTTCGCATAGCGTGCTTCCAGATAACTGTCCGCTCCGGAACTCCTTTTCCGCGGGCTGTCCGGACATAGTCCTGCCGTATCGCCTCAAGCATGGACGATTTCGTAAATCTGAGGTATGCAGCCGCTTCTGAAATGGCGACCGCGCTCACCGGGAGAATGTAGCTCTTCAGACCAGACAAGCCAAAAGATGGGAATATGTTGATCTTCAGCGCGAAAAAGTACATCAATACCATTCCTATCACAAAGCTTGGCACCGCCGCCAGGAAAAACGCCATCATGGTTGGCACGGTATCCCAGAGGGAATACTGCCTGACGGCAGAGTAAATTCCCACTGGTACTCCTACGCATACCGATATCACCAGGATGAGCAGCGACATCCGGATGGTCACAAGGAATCTCGGCCAGATCTCGTCGAAAACCGGCCGGCCGCTGAAGTACGACATCCCGAAATCGCCTTCTGTAACGATATCCTTCAAGTAATTGACATACCGTTCCGCAATGGGAAGGTCGTAGCCCAGGTCATGGTTGAGCGCGTCAATGGACTCTTGCTTCGCCGTTGGCCCAAGGATCATCCGACCTGGGTTTCCCGGTGTAAGCCCCATGACAAAGAAGATAATAAATGTGACGCCAAGTATTGTGGGGATTAGAAAAAGTACTCTCTTTATGACATAGCGATACACCTTTCACCCTCCATCCGATAATTTTTATAGTGTCAGGCGTTCCAGCTCCACTGCGCAACTCTGTAGTAGGTCGGAACACTAACGACGTTCAAATCAGGATTCCATGCGGTGCAGGCCGGAGGCGCTACGAGCGGAATCACGCAGTAGGTGGCCATTACCTCATTATAAAGCTCGGTATAGATTTCCTTTCTGGCGGCTTCGTCAGTGATCTGCTCGCCCTGTGCAAACAGGTCTTCAATGTGCTTGTAGTCGAACTTGTCTCCGACAAAGCTCACATTGTAGATACCGACAGAGCCGCTATGAGCCTGCTGGCGGAAGTTGTTGAAGTCATAGTTGCCGTTGTCGCCGACAATGCAGATGTTGTAGTCCTGGGACGCCATCCGGTCCACCGCCACGCCGAACTCAAGGGTCGTGATCTTCGCGGTGATGCCCACCTCAGCCAGGTTCGACTGGAGAACCGTGGCGTAGGGCTCCGAGGAACCGGTACCTACCAGGATTTCGCCTACATCCACGCCGTTCGGATAGCCGGCTTCCGCCAGGAGAGACTTGGCCAGCTCCGGGTTATAGGAGAGGTCCACATCACATTCCGTAGGAGCTGCCTCCGCATAATGGGGATTGATGTAGAAGTCCGTAACCTTGCCCAGCCCGTCGGTGGCAACCATGTTCATGGCTTCCCGGTTGGTTGCGTGAACGATCGCCTGACGGACCTTGTCATTGTTCAGGACTTCGCTGGATTCATAGTTGATGCACATAAACTGAATATCGTTGGACTCCATTTCATTGGTCGCAAACTTTCCAGAGTCCTTGATATCCGCCCAGTTGGAGAGAGGAACCGACAGGTAGTCGATATCACCGTTTTTCAGTGCGATAACTGCGGAGGAGTTGTCCTCGATCACTACATAACCGATCTTCTTGATCTGGGGTGCTCCCTGCCAGTAGTCTTCAAATGCATACAAAGTCCAGCCGCTGTTGGGCCGATAAGTCTCCGCATCCATGTAATAAGGACCCGTGCCGGCCAGGTTAGCAATGGTGCCGAAGTCGCTCCCCTGAGAGGTCACTTCCTTCTCGCTCAGAATTTTGATTTTGAAGAACGTGTGAAGGATCGGGGAATACGGACGTGCAATGGTGATCACAACGTGGGAGTCGTCCAAAGCCTCCACCTTTTCGATCATGTCCGTATAGCTGTTGTACTTGGGATTGTCCATAAAGTGCTGATAGCTGAACACCACGTCAGAGGCCTTCAGGGTCTCGCCATTGTGGAACTTCACGCCGTCCTGCAGCGTAATCGTATACACTGTGGCATCATCGCTGATATCGATTTGCTTTGCCAAGCAGGGCTGATATCCGCCGCCGCTCTCATCCAGAGTATAAAGGCCCTCATAAATCTGCTCGTTTACAGTAAGGACATCCGTCTCATTGGTATCTGCCGGGTCAGTGGTCTGCATACCCAGGGCATTCCGCAGCATCACGGAATCTCTGGGTCCATCTGTTGTCTGTCCACCGCTGGGTGTGTCGCCACAGCCGCAAAGCGTTGCAAGACATACTACGATTGCAAGGATGTAAGAAAGCGTCTTTTTCATTTTGATTCTCCTTTTTTTGTAGTGTCTGTACGTATATGCGTATCAATTCCTTATATACGTACTCTTATATTACACAAGGCGTCCGTGTTTGTCAAGGTCTTTTTGGCTGTATTACTAATTTTTTCTGCAAGAGCGCAATACATCTTAGGCAGTTAGTTAAAAAGAGCGTGGAGCAGACCCCTTTAGCCCCCTTATTCAGCAAAGCTGTTTTCGCCTCTTGAAGCTGTTGGACTTCCGCGCCCGTTTCTGTTATGATCGAATCCGGTGGGTCTTGCGCAGGCGGCGTCCGATTTATACAACATACGATACTGTGAAACGACAACGTTTCACCATAGGAGGCGAAAACGTGGTTTTTATTGTCATTTTATCTGGCCATGATTATCATCGTTTCCACCGTGTGTCCCATCGTCGCCTCGGCCGTGCAGGGGCAGGCGCTGGAAAAGCGGACAAACCTCTATACGATGGCGCTGGAAAAGCTCAACGTCATGATCGGCAACCTGATCTACGGGTGTCCGACCATCAAGGTCAACCACGTCGAGCGGGAGTACCTGCAAACGCTGGAGCAGGATAACGAGAACGCCGCCCACGCGGAATTTGCCAAATCCAAGACGAAGGTCCGGGTCAATATGATCATCGGCCTGCTGTCCAGCGTTCCCGTGAACAGCGGCTCGGTCAGCAGCGTGTACCCTGCGGGAGATTTGGTTTCCGTCACACGGTACTGCACACCGGTTTTAAGATTCTCCCACTTGGCGACGCCGATCTTGTCGGTGGTCACTCTGCCCACCTCCGTCCATGTCTTGCCGTCCGTGGAAGTTTCCAACATCAGCTCCGCGCCAGCAAGCGGGCCGCCTGTCACATCCACCTTACGGACGGTGATGCTGCCCTTCTCCTCCATGGCTTTGATTTTGTAGTCGGCGCTGGGATAGCCCAGGGACATCGCCAACGCGATGCCGCTCTGCACAGAAGCGGGCAGGTTATACCAGCTGGCACTGGATCCCTCCTTGTAGGTGCCGCTGTCATCGGAATGAACACCCGGCTCGATGCAGTAGGCCAACGCACCGTTGACGTATTTGACGTGATACATGGCGCTACCACTTCCCAAGCTGCTGTCCGCCAGAATGGTCAGATTTGTAATGGACGGCGTTGTGCTTTGGCTATAATCATACTGACGAAATGTGATCTCATCAGAATAGACGTAGACCCTGTATTTGACCGTTACGGTGGCGGCATAGGCCGTCACCGCCAGTGCCGCCGCCATGACCAGTGCCAGCACAAGGGCTGTCATGTGTTTGAATACTTTCAAATGGCTTCCTCCTCTACAAAAGATAAGACCTCTCTGTTTCCAGAGAGGTCTTCGCGTATTGTTTTTTCTCAGCCTGCATAGAGAACATAGATGAGCAGGCTTATGCCGTCCTCTACGATGCAGACGTTGCAATGGAAGCCCGCGTCCGCGATGCTATCCATGCCCGCCTGCATCATGAGCTGCCGGAAGGTGTAGTCCACCATGTCCCGTGCCTTTGCCTCCAGCACTTCCTGTGAAGCATCCGCTGCCACCGATGCAGGGAAGCGGTAGGCGCTGTTGTCCATCGTCAGACTGCCGTCTGTGATGACGCCGTACTGTGCGGCGGCATAGGCGTTGGCCGCCTCGACAGCCACCCAACAATCTGCCGGTTCGGGTTTCGGCTCCGGTGCAGGGACAGGTTCGGGTGTAGGCCCTTCCTCCTGTTTCTCTGCCGGTTTCTGTGCAGGTGCCGGTGTGGGTGCGGGAGCAGGTGTATCCTCCGGTGCAGGCGCGGGTATTGCCGGCTCTTTCGGTGCAGCGGGCGGTGGTGTTACCTCCATCTTACCGGAGGGTGTCTTCGCACTATCGGCAGGTTTCGGAGTTTCCTCATCGGCTGCGTCCTGAGTCTCCTCGACAGTCTCCACGGTAGGCGGGCTCTCAGTATCGCCCCGCGTCTTGTCTTCCGTTGGCGCGATGGCCTGTGCTGCGCTCTGCACCGCCGCCACTGGCAGCATCGTCGATGCGGAATTGCTCCCCGTCTGCCCACAGGCCGTGAGCAGCAGGAGCGTCCCCATTATCAGGGTCATAATCTTCTTTCTCATGTGCGTTTCTCCTTTCAGCGTTTTGGGTAGCACAAACAACTACCACACAACCATCCGTAAGTCAACGGAAAGATTTACAATGGTCTGACAGGGCGGGAGGCCCTCTGGCACAAGCCGTTCCCATGCTCATATCATGCCCCCTATTTCCATGTGAGGCGCTTCTTCCCGCGCCATGTTCTGCCGCTGGACATTGAGGTTAAAGCAGGTCAGATAATATGTGACGAGTTTGTCACGAGGGCGGTGGTGGGCGAAATGACTTGAA
>ENA-UOJK01000706-UOJK01000706.1-human-gut-metagenome-genome-assembly--contig:-C116-NODE-706-length-27901-cov-14.948395_pt1 | contig 27901 bp, 27 predicted proteins | sample MGYA00242348_ERZ723895 | MGnify/ENA metagenome assembly ERZ723895
TCGTCGGCGATCTGTTCAAGGTCGTTCCCGAACTGATCGAGTCCATCAAGGCTGCCAAGGCCGCGAAGTAAGAAAGGAAGCTGACATGGATATCAGACAGGCTATCAATGACCGCCGGTCCATCCGCTCTTTTACCAGGGAGCCTGTGACGCAGGAGACGCTCCGAGAGGTCCTGACGCTGGCAACGAGAGCCGTATCCGCCGTCAATGCGCAGCCCTGGGAGTTTGCGGTCGCCGCCGGCGACGTACTGGAGGCCATCCGCCAGGATAATATCGCGTTCTACGATCAGGACCGCCCGACGGATGTTCCCGACATCATGGTGGATGGTATTTATCGGGAGCGCAGCCGCGAGATCGGCAAGGCGCTGTTTGCCGCCATGGGAATTGAGCGGGGCGACAGAGCACGCCGAAACGAATGGGGACAGCGGGGGTTCCGCTTCTTCGATGCACCCGCGGTCATCATCCTGAGCATGGACCAGATGCTGGACAATACGACGTTCCGGCTGGACATGGGGTGCGTGATCCAGAATATCTGCACCGCGGCGATGGAATTCGGCCTCGGCACCTGCGTAGAGCATCAGGCGGTCATGTATCAGGAGACGCTGCGCCGCAATCTCCATATCCCCGAAAACAAGCGCATCGTCTGCGGCATCGCCATCGGCTACCCTGACTGGGAGTTCCCCGCAAATCAGGTCATCAGCACCCGCGTACCGGTGGATGAGATCACCACATGGTGCGGTTTCTGAATTATTTTGCTTACTACCTCTTTTCTCTCCTTATTTCCCCGCACTGCGGATGATTTTCCATGACCCACGAGCAGGTCTCCTCATGATGAACATTTTTCCAAAACTGCAACCTTACAAATACGTTCCTACCTTACCATGACCTCTCAACATGTTAAACTGTGATTTTTCTGCCTGCTCGGGGTCCTGGAACATCTGCATGGACATTCGATGTTTCGAGTCCTGATCCGCAAACAATAAGAGAGACGCCCCGTCGGGGCGCCTCTCTTATTGCATTTTACAGGATGCCGCGGTCCGCCAGCTGGCAGCGCAGGTGCGCCGCGTCGCCGTGAAAGACAATACCGGCCATACCGGCATTTTCCGACGCCTCAATGTTGGCAGGGGAATCGTCGATGAACAGGCAATCCTCCGGCTTCAGACCGAACTTCCGGAAAAACGCCTGATAGATGGCGTCCTCCGGCTTCAGCAGGCGGTAGTCCGCGGAGATGAACGTACCGCTGAAGTACTCGCTGCCGGGAATGTCGTGCCAGTAGGTGTGCTGGCGGGTGCTGGCGTTGCTCAGCAGGTACAGGTCGTAGCCGGCGTTTTTCAAGTCACGGGCCACATCGGCCATACCCTCCACCGGCACGATGGGGTCGTTCCACCGCCGCACCAGATACTCCGCTGTACCGTGCAGGTGCTGGGGCAGGCGGGCCTGCATCCGCGCCAGCGCATCGTCATCGGAGATGGTTCCGCGGTCCATGCGCACCCATTCCACGGTGGTCAGCACCTCGCGGCGGATCAGGGCGGCGTCCGCCTCGCTGAGCCGGAGCCGGTCGGTGAACAGACCGATGTTGAAGTTTACCAGCACCTGCCCCATGTCAAATACGATGTGTCGGATCATAGCTGCTCTCCTGGCTCCTCCACGGCGCTGTCGCCGCTGCGGCGGAATACGCCGGTCATGCGGTTCAGGATGCGTTTCCGACGGGCCTTGGCCTCAAGCCGCTCGCCCAGATCACGGCCGCCCACACCGTAGACCAGGTACAGGATGATGCCGGACACGATCATGATGAATACCGTGGACGCACAGCGCCGTCCGGAGGCGTTGACGTTGTAGCCGTACAGGCCCTCCTCGGCGCACATGGACTGGATGACCATGGCGTAGCTGGTGCCGTAGGAGCTGGAGAAGGTGGCGGACATATCGTATTCCGTGAACAGGGCGTTGAAGTTCAGGGCGAACACCGCCAGCACGCTGGGCAGAATGATGGGCAGCTTTACCTTCAGGAACGTGCGCAGGCCGCTGGCGCCCATGTTGCGGGCGGCGTCCTCCAATTCCGTGTCGATGGAGTAGAACGCAGCCTTGATCATGCGCAGCGAGAAGGGCAGCTTTACCACCGTATATGCCAGCACAATGAGCAATCGCACATTCTCCGCGTAGTACAGGTTCATGTTGCCCACATACCAGATGGCGTCGGAGTTGAAGTAGGTGCGGTAGGAGTAGCAGATCAGGATGGTGGGCAGCAGCCACGGGAACAGCAGGCAGTACTCCAGAACGATGCCGGACTTCTTGTTGCGGTTCTTGAAGATGTAGTTGCAGGCCACCACCACGATGAGGCAGGCCAGCGCCGCCGCGATAACGGACAGCAGGAAGCTCATCTTGATGCCGCCCAGGGTGGCCTCGTTGGCGAACAGGCCGGAGATGGAGCCCTTGCGCAGCTTGTAGGTGCCGCGGTTGGTCAGGTATTCATAGTCCTGGGTGCCAAAGTAGTTGATGAGGGTCCAGTTGCTGAGATCCAGCTTCTTCATACGGATGGCTCCGTAGGTCTGGAAGGAGAAGATGATGATCATCACCACGGGGATCATGTAGATGATGAACAGCACATAGGCGTAGATGTGGGCCAGCACGTTCCACACGGGATTGGTGATCTTCTGCTTTACCAGCTTGGCCTTGGTCTTGGACACCGACAGATAGTGGCCCTTCCGCTCGTAGGCGGACAGCACCGTCAGCAGTACGATGGTGAACATGGCAAGGATGATAGACAGCAGGGCGGCCCGAGCCTGGGGGAAGGACTCATCCGCCACGGAGGAGCCTGCCAGACGCACGATCTCGGGGTTGATGGAGTCGTAGCCCAGCAGAGTGGGGGCGGACATGGCGCAAAGGCCGGTGATGAACGTCATGACCGTCAGGGAGAACATGGTGGGCACCAAGGTGGGGAATACCACCTTCCACAGCACCTTGAAGGGCTTGGCGCCCATGTTGCGGGCAGCCTCCACAGTGTTGTAGTCGATGCCGCGGATGGCGTTGCGCAGGAACAGCGCGTGGTTGGACGTACACGCGAAGGTCATGGTGAACAGCACCGCGTTGAAACCGGAGAACCAGCTGCGGTTAAAGCCGGGGATGGCGTCAGCCAGCGCCGTGGTCAGGATGCCGTTGGGGTCGTACAGGAACAGGTAGCCGGTGACCAGCGCCACGCCGGAGTAGATCATGGTGGTCATATAGCCCAGACGCAGGATGTTGGCGCCCTTGATGTCGAAATACTCCGTCAGCAGCACGATGGACACACCTACCACGTTGACGGTGATGACCAGGCAGATGGCCAGCTTCAGGGAGTTCCACACGTAGCGGCCCATGTTGCCGGCGAAGAAGAACCGGATGACAGCCCAGGGGTCCGTCTCACCGGCGGCGTTCTTGGTGGTGAAGATGCTGGTCAGCGTGTTCAGACACGGCACCAGCATAAAGCCGAAGAAGAAATAGGCGAACAGCACGATGCCGATGATCCGCACCACAAAGGCGGCATCGGGGCGCCTGCGGGTCAGGGAGTTACTCATGTGCCGCCTCCTCGCTGGCCTCGTAGGCCATGACGTGGGAGGGGTTGATGACCACGGATACCTTCTGCCCTGGCTCATAGATGTTGACGCCGTCGTTCTTCTCAATGACCTTCAGGGTCTGGCCCTCCACATTGATATAGTACTTGATATACAGGCCATAGTACTCGCGGCTCTCCACCACGCCATCCAGCGCCAGCTCGCCGTCGCGGGGCTGCACGTTGACGTGGAGCCGCTCCAGGCGGATATAGTTGTGCTTGGCGGAGTCCAGCGCTGCGCCGCGGTCGTTGAGGTACTGCACCAGCGGCGTCTCCAGCCGGTTGATGTCGCCGATGAAGTTGCACACGAACTCGGTGGCGGAGTGGTTGTAGACCTCGTTGGGGGTGCCGATCTGCTCGATGACGCCCTTGTTGAACACGGCGATGCGGTCGGACAGGGTCAGGGCCTCCTCCTGGTCGTGGGTGACGTAGATGGTGGTGATGCCGAAGTCCTTCTGCATCTTCTTCAGCTCATTGCGCAGCTGGACGCGGAGCTTGGCGTCCAGGTTGGACAGCGGCTCGTCCATGCAGATGATGGCGGGGTTGGTCACCAGCGCGCGGGCGATGGCCACACGCTGCTGCTGGCCGCCGGACAGCTGGGACACGGCCTTCTGCAGCTGCTCATCGCTGAGATCCACCTTGCGGGCGATGTCCCGCACGCGCTGGTCGATCTCCGCGCGCTTCGCCTTCTTGACCTTCAGGCCAAAGGCGATGTTGTCGTAGACGGTCATGGTGGGGAACAGGGCATAGCTCTGGAACACGATGCCGATGTTGCGATCCTCGATGGGGACGTGGGTGATGTCCTGTTCCTTGACTACCACAGTGCCCTCCGCCGGCTCGATGAAGCCGGTGATGGTGCGCAGGGTGGTGGTCTTGCCGCAGCCGGACGGACCCAGGAACGTGAAGAATTCGCCCTCCTTCACGTGGACATTGATGCCGTGCAGAGCGGTGAAGTTATCGAACTTCACCACAATATCATTCAAACGGATCATACACACAAAACTCCTTTGCTCTGTTTCTTACCTGCTCAGCGTGCCGGCCAGCATGGCTCGATATTCCTGCCGTTGCACCCTCTTGCTTCACAGCTGTAAAGGCGGAAAGCGGATTTTCCGCCCTTACAGCTGTGGCGAGCCGGATTCCGGCTCGCCACAGGAGTAGATACGGGATGCTTACTCGGCCGCGGCCTGGGTCAGAGTGGCCCAGTCCAGGTTGGCCCAGTCAGGCTCGGCAACAGCGGCGCTGCTGTCAGCCCAGTAGAAGCCCAGGTTGGTCAGGATGTTGGTCCACTCAGCGGAGTGAGCGGCCACATACTCGGCGTAGGTGGTGTCGCCGTCCACCTTGGACAGTGCGAAGTTCTTCAGGGTGTAGATGGCGGGCACGCCGTCGGGGTACAGGATGTCAGCGGCAGCGGTATTGCAGGGATAGGAGTCGAACTCCTCGCCCCAGGCCGCCTGAGTCTCGGCGGAGCCGAACCACTCAGCGAAGGCCTTGACCGCCTCGGTCTCCTCATCGGTGCGGCCTTCCTTATTCAGGATGCCGATGTACTCGGCGATGTAGTAGGTACCGTCATCGATCTCCACCAGATTCCAGTTCTCGGGGGTCATGGTGCCCTTCAGAGGATTCTCGGAGCTCTCGGCAGCGGCGTCGATCTTGCCGTACAGGGAGGAGGAGTAGAAGGTGGAGACAGCCACATCGCCCTTGTTCAGAGGATCGAAGCCGTACTTGTAGGTATCATCGGAGGAGTACACGCCGTTGGCGCAGTAGTTCCACAGCGTCTTCCAGCCATCGATGGAGATACCGCCGGCGGGGGAGGTGGGATCCACGAAGGAGTACAGCAGCGCGGAGTTGATGTTGGCGTTGGTGGTGCCGCCGACCTTGTTCTGACGATACCACTTATAGCCGCAGTTCACGATGTCGGACCAGTGCTGGAAGTGCAGGGCCTCGCCGTTGGTGCCCAGCTCATCGGTACGGTACAGCATCAGCACGTTCTGGATGACCAGACCGTAGGCAGCGCCGGGATAGGCATACTGACCCACCTGATCGGCCCAGGTAGGAGTCCAGTCCACCAGGGACAGGTTCTCGTAGGTGCCGTTGACCACCTGGCTCCAGCGGGTCTCGTTCAGACCGAACAGGATGTCGCCGTCCTTGTTCTCGTTGGCGGCCTGGATGGCGGCGGTATCACCGGAGATGACACTGTTGTCGTCAATGGACACGGTGAAGCCGGCGTCCTTGGCAGCGTTCACCAGCCAGGTGGTGCGCTCCGTGGAGTTGGAGTTGGAGTAGATGCGGATGGTATAACCGGAATAATCCTTGGCATCGGGGGTACCCTCACCGCCGTTATCGGCGGGGGCCTTGTCGCCGCAGGCCACCAGGCTCAGAGCCATGACCAGCGCCAGCAAGAGAGCAGCAAACTTTTTCATTCCTGATTTCTCCTTTTTAAGAAAGATCGGACAGCGCACAGCCTGCACCATCACACCATTATTATACCAGCGCGGAATTCACCGGCAAAACGGGTCATCTCTGCGATTATTGAGACGATTCTGTGCAAAGAAGCGGCACATGTCAAAACAAATTGCTCGTTTTTGTGCAATTTGCTAACGGCATCGGTCCTGATACTCCGATGGCGACATGCCGGTGAGCTTTTTGAACGTGCTGCCGAAATAGGCCACGTCGCGGTAGCCCACCATCTCCGCCACCTCGTACACCTTGTACCGGCAGTCCCGCAGCAGCTTGCGGGCCGTGTGGATGCGGTACTGGGTGAGATAGCCCAGGGCTGTGTAGTTGGTCTCCTTCTTGAACACATGGCTCAGATGCCCCTCGCTGATGCCGATGTGGCGGGCGATGGAGGCGATGTTGATATCCGTGTCGGCGTAGTGCTCGGCGATATAGTTCAGGGTCTGGAGCACGTACTTGCTCTTGTCGCCCTTGGGCAGCAGCAGGGTGTCCTCCGCCGGCTGGGCGGCGCCCTCCTTCTCCCGCACACGTGCGATGGCGGACATCAGATCCTGATCGCGGAAGGGCTTGAGCAGGTAATCCGCCGCGCCGTAGCGCAGGGCGGCCCGGGCATAGTCGAACTCGTCGTAGGCGGTGAGGATGATGAAGTGGGCGGTGGACTCCTTCTCCCGCAGGCGGCGCATCATCTCGATGCCATCCATGCGGGGCATCCTCACGTCGGTGATGATGAGGTTGGGGTTGTACCGCTCCGCCGCGGCCAGACCCTCCTCGCCGTTGGCCGCCTCGCCTACCACCACGCAGTCCATGGAGGCCCAGTCCACGCCCAGCACGATGCCGCGGCGCACTACGGTCTCGTCGTCAACGATCAGTACCTTTAGCATGGCTGTCTCCTTTCGTCATGGGCAGGCGCAGCGTCACGCGGCTGCCGGTATCGCCGGACTCGGCGGTGAGGCCGTACCCCTCGCCGTAGTACAGGCGGATGATGCGGTCCACATTGTTCAGTCCCAGATGGCCGCCGGGGATATCCTCGTGGCGGGCCAGCCGGTCCAGCACCTCCGGCGCGATGCCCCGCCCATTGTCGGATACCCGCAGCAGCAGGTCGCCGCCGTCCTCCTCGGCCCACAGCTTGATGTAGCCCTCCTCCAGATCGGCCACGCCGTGGATGATGGCGTTCTCCACCAGGGGCTGCAGCACCATCTTGGGCACGATACAGTGCTGGTACCGCTCGTCCACATCGATCTCACACACGAACCGATCCTCGAACCGGATCTCCTGAATGTTCAGATACTGCCGCACCAGCTCCAGCTCATCCTCCAGGGGGATCAGCTCACTGCCGGAGATACCGGCCCGCAGCAGCGCCGCCAGATCCGTGGACATATCGGCGATCTGAGGGACGTGGTTGGTCACACCAAGCCATTTCATGCAGTCCAGCGTGTTGTAGAGGAAGTGGGGGTTCAGCTGGGCCTGCAGCATCCGCAGCTGCGTCTCCGTCAACTCCCGCTGCCGCTGGACGGACCGCTCCAGATTCTGGCGGTACTCCTCGGTCATGCGGTTGAAGCTGGCGGCCAGACGCCCCAGCTCGTCGGGACTGTCCAGATACAGCTGCACATTGTAGTCGCCCCGCTCCGCCTGCCGCATGGCGTCGTCCAGCGCGTTCACCGGCTGGGAGAGGTACCGGCTGAGCCACCACGCCGCCACGGCGCACAGCCCCAGACACAGGATGCCCAGCGCCGCACCCACCAGATACAGCGACCGCAGCACCTGTCCCGTGTAGACGCGGGGCTGCTGAAGCAGCAGGGTGAAGTCCGCCGCGCCGTCGGCGGTGTAAAAGGCGCAGTCGTCGCCCTCGTCGCCGGTGAGCTTCTGACCGGCCAGCAGCTGGCTGCGCAGCGCCGCCACCGTGCGGTCGGCCTGCACCGTGCGGGTGTAGTACACCGTGCGCCACGTGCCGTCCAGCACCAGCAGGTCGTCGGCGGGGGCCATCACGCCGTCAAAGAGCTGGGCAAAGCCGCTGCTCTCGATGCGGGCGGTGACGTAGCCCAGCAGCTCACCGCCGTAGCCGGTGACGGTCCGCGCCGCCATCAGGCCGTGGCCGGTGCTGAGAAACACCGTGCCGCCATTGGTGCGGGCGGCGTACAGCCCGCCCCAGTCCGTGTCCGCCGGCGCGGCGGCCAAAGAGGCGTCGGTGCTGTATAAGCATGCGCCCTGGGCGTCGTAGATCTCCAGATTGGCATAGGACCGCACCGCTGCGGCGCTGCGGTACAGGAACTGGTACAGCAGGCGGGAATCCGGCTCCGTGCGGCGCAGGACGCTGCGGGTGATGGTGCTGGTGGCCAGCGCCTCCAGCGTATCGCCGCACTGACCGGCGGCCTCATCGAACCGCTGGGACAGCATGTCCAGCGCCGCTCTGGCCTGACGGGCCTGGGTGTGCTCCGCGCGGGCCACGATGACCTGCATCATCACCACGTCGCACAGCAGCAGCGGCACCAGCGTCACCACCAGGATGGTGGCGAACACGCGGTTGCGGAAGGAGCGGCGTATCCAATTCTTCAGCTTCATGGCGTCTCCTCCGCCGTCAGGCTGCTCCAGATGTCCAGCGTCTCCGCCTGATGAGCCCCTGCGGCGTAGGGATCGTAGGCCAGCGCGTGGGGCAGGGAGGCGTCGCCCGGGGGAGTGAACACCGTCCGGCGGTACTGCCGGGTCAGGCGCTCCTGCACTTCGCCGCTGAGCAGGAAGTCGATGAAGGCGCGGGCGTTGTCCTCGTGGGCGCAGTCCGCTATGATGGCGGCGCAGTCCGGCTGCACCACCGCCCCCTCGCGGGGGTAGATCACCGTGACGCTGAGCCCTGACGCCGCGGCCTGCATGGCCAGATCTTCAGTGGTGACGCCCACGTAGCAGCGTCCGTCGGCCACGGCGGTGACCACATCCTCTGCCGTGGGCAGCACATCGCCTACGCAGCGGACGAAATCTGCCAGCACCTGCTCCGCTTCGCCGTCCAGCGCCTGTGTCATGGCCTCCAGCGCCGTGCAGCCGGTGGCGGACACCGTGGGATCGGGACAGGCAATGCGCCCCCGCCACGCCGAGGATGTCAGGCTGCTCCAGCTGTCCGGCACATTCCGCTGCACCAGCTGGTCGTTGTAGATGAGCACCACCGGCAGCAGGGAGAAGGGCGTCCACCGATCCTCGCTGTCGCGGTAGGCACCGGGGATGTCCGCGGCCGCCTCCGGCGCGTAGGGCGCGAAGAGCTCACCGCAGGCGGAAAGACAGTCCGGCGTGACGCCCAGCAGCAGGTCGCAGCGCTGACCGGCGGTGATCTGCTCCAGCAGCGGCAGGGCGCCGTCGGCGGTGTGTACCTCTACCCAGATGCCGGTGCGCCGCTCAAACTCCCGCACCGCGTCGTCGTAGACGGCGGCGCTGCGCGCGGTGAAGATGACCAGCCGGTCCGCGTCCTCCGGCGCCGCGGCGTCCCGGTTCCCGCCGCAGCCGCACAGCAGGAGCAATATCAGCAATAGGGGGAAGATGCGCCGCATGACCCGCCCTCCATTCATACCATTATAATATATGCCTGTATTTTACAATCCGGCGGGCAAAATAGCAAGCGGCAGGCGAAAAAAAGAGGACGCTGCCGTCATTTGGCGCACAGCGGAAAATTTCGACAGACATGGCGTTGCAAATCATCATCTGCTGTGGTATAGTAAATGATGAATATGCATCCCTATATCCGGCGCATGGCGAGGATACAGGCAGAGAGGGGCGTTTTTCCGGACCATGAACAACGAAGAACACTACACAGAGATCGACCTGACAGCACTGCTGAAGGCGCTCTGGCGGCATATCTGGCTGATCGCGGCGTCCGTGATCGTCATCGGTGCGATGGCTTTTTCCTACGCCCGCTTTTTCGTCACGCCCATGTACACGGCCAGCGCGCTGATGTACGTCAACAATAATTCCCTGTCGGTGGGCAGCACCAAGGTGAGCCTGAGCGCCGGCGACCTGTCCGCCGCCAAGAGCCTGGTGAACACCTACGTGGTCATCCTGAACGCGCGGACCACGATGAACGAGGTGATTCGCGAGGCCGGTGTGGACTATACCTACACGGATATGCAGGGGATGATCTCCGCCGGCGCCGTGAACTCCACGGAGGTGGTGCAGATCGATGTCACCATGCCCGACCCGCAGGAGGCGGCGCTGGTGGCCAACTCCGTCACCAAGGTGCTGCCGGAGCGTATCGCCGCCATCATGGACGGCTCCTCCGCCCGCGTGGTGGACACCGCCGTAGTCCCGTCCACACGCTCCTCCCCCAGCTACACCAGCTATACGGCGCGGGGCATGCTGCTGGGACTGGTGCTGAGCTGCGCCTGTGTGGCGCTGCGCCAGCTGCTGGACGATCGGGTGCAGGACGAGGACTACCTGATCCAAAACTATCCCGACATCCCCGTTCTGGCGGTGATACCCGACCTGAACCAGACGAAGCATAGCTCCTATGGCTATTATGAGGGCTATGGCAGCGCATCGGCCTGCGGTGGAAAGGAGGCGGCGCGATGAGCCCGGACAAGCAGAAGGGCGCGCGGGACGCGGGCAAGCGTGAAGCGGCCCAGACCGAGCAGCCCATCATCGGCGAATACCTGAGCTTTGCCGCTACCGAGGCGTATAAGCTGCTGCGCACCAACCTGATGTTTGCCCTGCCGGATCAGGGAAAGTGCCGCGTGGTGGGCGTCACCAGCGCCCTGCGCAACGAGGGCAAGAGCACGCTGGCCATCAATCTGGCCTATACCGTGGCCCAGGCGGGCTACCGCGTGCTGCTGATCGATGGCGATATGCGCCTGCCCACGCTGGCCAAGCGGCTCAACATACCCAAGCGGCCCGGCCTTTCCAACCTGCTGGCGGGTCTGTGTACCGTGCAGGACGCGGTACAGACCAGCGACCTGCTGGACAACCTGAAGGCCATCGCCGCCGGCGACATCCCGCCCAACCCCTCTGAGCTGCTGTCCTCCGCACGGATGGAGACGCTGCTGCGGGAGCTGGGCGCCGACTACGACTTCATCCTTCTGGATCTGCCGCCGGTGACTGCCGTGACGGACGGCCTGGTGATCTCCAAGCTGGTGGACGGCATGATCGTGGTGGTCTGCCGCGGCTATTGCGAGAAGAAGCTGCTGGAAGCGGCGCTGCGGAACATGAAATACCTGAACATCAAGATTTTGGGCTTCGTCATGACCCGCGGCAGCGTGGACAAATCCGGCTATGGCAAGCGGTACGGCAAGTATAAAAAAGGCTACGGCGGCTATTACAGCTATGGTGCGCCGCCTGCCGGCGACCGGAGGCCCTCCGAGCCGAAGCAGACCGGCGGCAAGAAATTGTCATGATCGACCTGCACAGTCACATCCTGCCTCGCATGGACGACGGCAGCCGCAGCACGGAGGAGAGCCTTCAAATGCTGACCGCGCTGGCGGCGCAGGGTGTCACCGATGTGGCGGCCACGCCCCACTTCTACGCATCGGAGAACGGGCCGGACCGCTTTCTGGCCCGCCGCGCCCGGTCGTGGCAGCAGCTGCGGCCACATCTGACGGCGTCGCTGCCCCGGGTACATCTGGGGGCGGAGGTCCTGTTCTTCGAGGGCATCGCCGCTTTCGACGGCCTGCCCCGCCTGTGCCTTTCCGGCACGGACGTCCTGCTGCTGGAGATGCCGTTCCGGCCCTGGAACGGGCGGATGCTGGACGAGCTGCTGGAACTGGCGGGCCGCCCCGATGTCACGGTGCTGCTGGCCCACATGGAGCGCTACCTGCCCTATGTGGCGGAGCCGGACTGGCGGCGCATGGCCCGGAGCGGCCTGTATATCCAATCCAACGCCGATTTTTTCTGCGGGTTTTCCACCCGCCGAAAGGCTCTGCGCCTGCTGTCGGAGGGCCGGATACATGTACTGGGCACGGACTGCCACAATATGGAGCGGCGCGCGCCCCGCATGGACAAAGCGGTGCGCGTCATCGCCAGAGCCCTTGGCGATGACACGGTGCGGCGTCTGGAGGAGCAGGCCCGCCGCCTGTTGGAGAGGGGGGGAGCCGCGTGAAAAAGAAGCTGGCCCTGATCGGCGGAGCGTTGGCGGTGTGCATCGCCGCCTACCTGCTGTGGACCTGCCAGCCCTGGCGCACTGAGCCGGAGGAGCCGCCTGTACCGGATACCCCTGTGGAGGACACGGCGGAGCCGGAGCCTGCCTACGTCAGTCCCATCGACTTTGCGAGCCTGCAGGAGCGCTGCCCCGACATCTACGCCTGGCTGGAGATACCGGACACGGACATCAGCTATCCGGTGGCCCAGAATGCGGACGATACATGGTATCTCACCCGCGACATCGACGGCAACTACTCCAGCGACGGCACCTTGTTTACCGAGAGCGCCTATAACGGCGCGGATCTGACCGACCCCGCCACGGTGATCTACGGCCACCGCATGAACAGCGGCGCCATGTTCGGCACGCTGCAAAAGACCTACTCCGACCCCGAGAGCTTCGAGGCCCATCGGGAGATCGTGCTCTACCTGCCGGATCAGGAGATACACGCCACGGTGTTCGCGGCGGTGCCCTACGACAACCGGCACATTCTGTATAACTACGACTTTGACGACCAGCGCATGACCCGCCTGTTCCTCAACAGCGTGCGTCTGGTCCGTGACCTTGGCGCCAACCTGGATGAGGATGCCTTCCCGCAGGAGGGGGACCGGATGGTGATCCTGTCCACCTGCCAGAAGGGCAACCGCCAGATGCGGTATCTGGTGCTGGCAAAATGGACGCCGTCCTGACGGAAAACTGTTTACCTAAAGCGATGCTTTTTTGCAATAACCTGAGATTTATCACGAAAGTGAGAAAGGGGAACCCAAAATGAAGAAGTTTGCAACCATGCTCCTGGCTCTGCTGCTGACGGCCGCGCTGACCGTGCCCGCCATGGCCACGTTTACGCCCAGTTCGGAGAACAAGGACGCGCCGGAGATCATCTCCGCCACCTTCGAGGACGGCACCGATGCCAAGAGCTACCTGATCGTGACGCCGTACAGCAAGAGAAATTCGGCGGATCCCTCCATCAAGGAATCTCTGGAGCGGGCCTATGAGGACGTGAAGAACGCCTCCACACTGGATAAGCTGAACAGCGATGTCAACACGCTGCTGAAGAACTATCCCCACGTGAAGGCAGAGGATCTGGTGGCCTCCGACCTGTTCGACCTGAGCTACGTGGAGAACGGCCAGCTGGCCCCGCTGCCCCAGCGCGTCACCGTCACCTTCCGGCTGACCGTGCCGGTGGAGGACCTGCTGTTCGTCATGACCCGCGACGCTGAAGGCAACTGGCATCTGCTGAACATGACCGCCGGCCTTGTCACCAAGGTCAGCAAGAACCAGGTCACCGTCACCTTTGACAGTACCGGCCCCGTGCTGTTCATCATCAACACCGCCTCCATGCCCGCGGACAAGGACGGCCCCAAGTCCCCTCAGACCGGTGAGATCTCCCCTGCGTGGGTGATCGCCGGCATGACCGTCGTGGCCGCCTGCGCCGCCGCTTATGTGGTGCGCAGAGGGAAGGCCGCCTGACGGCAGGCGTAGATCACGCGTGTGAGAGAACAAACGAAAAAGCGGCCCGTTCGGGCCATCGCGGCGGTGGCGGCCATGTTGGCTGCCGCCGCAGCGGTGCTTCTGCTGCTGCACCGGTGGGAGAACCGCCCCACCGCCCAGACGGAGGATGACCCCTACGCCGGGGAGGACGAGTCCCTGACCTACTACAACGGCGGCTGGTATGCCCGCCGCGATGTGGAGACGGTGCTGGTGATGGGCGTGGACAAGTACGCCGCCCAGACCTCCGGAGACAACTATAACCAGCAGCAGCAGGCGGACTTCCTGCTGCTGCTGGTGGTGGACCGCACCGCCGGCGTCTGCCGCGTCCTGCCCCTGAACCGTGACACCATGACGGAGATCACGGCCCTGGGTCTGGCCGGTGAGCAGGTGGGCACCTTCAACGGCCAACTGGCCCTGTCCCACACCTACGGCTCCGGCGGACTGGACAGCGCCCGCAACACGGGCCGCGCCGTGTCGTCCCTGCTGTACGGTGTGGACATCGACCATGTGATGGCCTTCACCATGGATGCCGTGCCCGTGATCAACGACGCGGTGGGCGGCGTGACGGTGCTGGTGGAGGACGATTTCTCCGCCGTCACGGACCAGCTGCCCATGGGGCAGGAGGTCACGCTCCACGGTGACCTGGCCCTGACCTTTGTGCAGAGCCGCGGCGACATGGGCGGAGAAAAGACCAACATCAACCGCATGTCGCGGCAGGCCGCCTATCTGCGGGGTCTGTATACCCGGCTGCAAAGCGCGGCACAGGACGAGGGCTTCCTGACGCAGCTGCTGCTGGAGCTGTCGTCCTACCTGACCACCGACTGTACCGCCAACCAGCTCAACGACCTGTATCGGACGGTGTCGCAGGACCGGCTGGAGGTGCTGGACCCGCCCGCCGGTGAGACAGCAGTGGGCGATGAGGGCTATATGGAATTCCACGTGGACGAGGCCGCTCTGCGCCAGACGGTGATCGACCTGTTCTACGAGCCGCGCCAGGCGTCGTAACACGGTGGGAGGTGCGCCTTGCGTGGGAAAAAGATAAGCACCGCCCTGCTGCTTCTGGCCATTCTGGCTGCTCTGGCCTTCATCTGGGGCAACTCGCTGGACTCCGCCGTGGAGTCTGCCGCCAAAAGCGGCCGCGTAGGGGAGCTGCTCCGGCCCCTGCTGGAACTGGTGGTGGGACAGGGCGGCGTCACGGACCATCTGGTCCGGAAGCTGGCCCACTTCACGGAGTACGCCGTGCTGGGTGCGCTGCTGCTGTTGCTGACGGCGGTGGGCTTCCGCGTCCGCCTGCAAACGGTGGTGAACTGCCTGTTTTTTCTGATGGCGGCGGCCCTGACGGACGAGACCATCCAGATATTTACAGGCCGCGGCCCCCAGATACAGGACGTATGGCTGGACTTTGCCGGCGGCTTCACCGGCCTGCTGGTCATGCTGGCGCTGTGGGCGCTGCTGCGGAGAGCGTTCCGCTTCCGCAGACGTGCGGATGTCTGAGCTATCCATAAAAACAGGGATGTCCCTCGCGGGACATCCCTGTTTTTTACTGTTGGCGCCGCATCAGCGGCAGTTTTTCAGAATTTCACATACCAGCTGATACATCCGCTCCACGGAGGCCACGCCCAGCCGCTCCCGCGGGGAGTGGATGTCCAGCAGCTCGGGACCGAAGGACACGGCGTCCAGCCCGGGCATCTTCCCGGCCAGCAGGCCGCACTCCAGACCGGCGTGGATAGCCAGCGCCACACCATCCTTGCCGGTGACGCGCTTGTAGGCGGCCATCACCGTGTCCCGCAGCGGAGACTGCCGGGCGTACTGCCACGCGGGGTAGTCGCCGCGGGTGGAGACAGTGCCGCCGGCAAAGGTGACGATGGCCCGCACCTTCTGGAGCAGCATCTCCTTCTCCGACGCCACGGAGGACCGGATGGACAGGGAGAAGCGGAGTCCGTCGTCCTCGGCGGTGATGACACCCAGATTCTGGGAGGTTTGCACAAGGCCGGGGAAGTCGGGGCTCATGACCTGCACGCCCTGGGGCATCACCAGCAGTGCATGAAGAATACAGGCCGACGCATCGGCGTCGTAGGCCGCAGTGCCGGAAATCGCTGCGCAGGAAAGGGTCACGCCGCCGTCGGCGACGGAAAGCTCATTCTTCATGATGCGGTCAAATTTCCGCACAAAACTGGTAAATTCTTCCTCTTTTCCGGCGGGCACGGCCACCACTGCGTCGCAGCGGGGGCAGATGACGTTGTCAAACTGGCCGCCCCGCAGGTCCGCGATGCGCAGCGCGCCCACCTGCTCCATGGCGCCGTACAGCGCACGCCCCATGAGCTGGACGGCGTTGCCGCGGCCCTTGTCGATCTCCGCGCCGGAGTGTCCGCCCTGCAGGCCGGACAGGCTCACGGAAAAGCAGCTCTCGCCGCCCAGCGCCTGCCGCGCCGCCGGCAGGAAGCAGTCGGCCCGCAGGCCGCCGGCGCAGGCCACGGTAAACACACCCTCCTCCTCGGAGTCCAGGTTCAGCAGCAGGCGGCCCTTCAGATCGGAGCAGTCCAGCGCCGCGGCGCCGTCCATGCCGGTCTCCTCGTCGATGGTGAACACCACCTCCAGCGGGGGATGGGGCAGGGAATCATCGGCCAGAATGGCCAGCGCCGTGGCCACGGCGATACAGTCGTCGCCGCCCAGCGAGGTCTTATCGGCCCAGACGTAGGTGCCGTCGGTCCGCAGATCCAGCCCTTCACGGCTCATGTCCTTGGTGCAGTCCTCTGTCTGGGCGCACACCATGTCCATGTGGCCCTGCAGAATGACGGGAGCGGCGTTCTCATAGCCCGCCGACGCATCCTTCCAGATAATGAGATTGTTGCAATCCTCCTGACGGTATTTCAGCCCCAGCTCCCGGGCAAAGGATGCGCACAGGTCGCTGATGAGCTTGGTGTTGCCGCTGCCATGGGGCACGGCACACAGCTTTTCAAAGTAGTCGAAAACCGGCTTCGGTTCCAGATGAGACAAAACGCCCATAGTACAAAACTCCTTTCAAAATCAGGCTCAGCGCGTCAGGGGCGCGGTGGCCTCAGCCAGCCACGCCTGCTCCTCCGCGTCCAACAGGGGGGACACCGTAGCGTACACCTGCCGGTGGTAGTCGTTGAGCTGGGCCAGCTCCCCCTCCGTCAGCAGGGACGTATCGATGGCGTCGCGGTCGAAGGGAGCCATGGTCAGCGGTTCCAGATACATGAACTGACCGTGCTGCGTGGTCTCTCCGGTGCGAACCAGCACCAGATTCTCATGGCGGATGCCGAACTTGCCGGCCTCGTAGTACCCGGGCTCGTTGGAGATGACCATGCCCTCCTCCAGTGGGTAGCGGCGGCCGTCCAGACTGTGCCAGCGGAAGCTCTGGGGCCCTTCGTGGACGCTGAGGATATAGCCCACGCCGTGGCCGGTGCCGTGGTTGTAGTCCAGGCCCTGCGCCCACAGGGGCATGCGGGCCAGCACGTCCAGATTCTCACCCGTAGCGCCGTGGGGGAAGCGGGCGGCGGACAGGGCCAGATGACCCTTCAGCACCAGCGTGAACATCCGCTTTTCCTCATCGGTGACGGGGCCCAGCGCGATGGTGCGGGTCACGTCGGTGGTGCCCTGACGGTAATGTGCGCCGGAGTCCAGCAGCAGCAGGCCCGCCGCGTGCAGGGGCACGTCGGTCTCCGGCGTGGGATCGTAGTGGACGATGGCCCCGTGGGGGCCGTAGCCCGCGATGGTGTCGAAGCTCAGATCCAGGAAGTCCGGCTGCTGGGCGCGGAAGGCGGCCAGCTTAGCGGCGGCGGACAGCTCGGTAATGGGCTCCTTGCCCACATGGGTCTTGACCCAGTGCAGGAACCGGCACAGGGCCGCGCCGTCCTTGACATGGGCGGCACGGAAGTTCTCCACCTCCTCTTTGGTTTTGCAGGCCTTCATGAGAATGGCAGGGCTGGGCTGATCCAGTACCTCCGCCTGGGACAGGCTCTCCATGATGCGGTAGTTGGCGGTGGCGCTGTCGGCCATGACCCGCGTACCGGCGGGCAGGGCGCGGAGGATGTCGTAGATGCCGCTGTAGGGCCGCATGGCCACGCCGTCGGCGGCCAGCTTTGCGCCGATATCCGCGCTGACAGCCTGGGGCTGGATGCACAGCTGGGCGTCCTCCCGCCCGATCAGCAGGAAGGACAGGAACACCGGCGTGCAGGCCACGTCCCCGCCCCGCAGGTTCAGGGTCCACGCGATCTCCGTCAGGCTGGTGAGCAGCAGGTACGCGGCGTCGCTTTCCGCCATCTTCTCCCGCAGCTTCGCCAGCTTCTCACTGCGGGTCAGACCGCAGCCGGTCAGCTCCCACACAGGCTTGTCGGACAGAGCGGGGCGATCCGGCCACACGCCGTCCACCAGATCCTGCTCACCGGTGAGGCGGACGTGCTTGGCAGCCAGCGCCTTTTCCATCGTGCGGGCAAAGCTGCTGGAGACGGTGCGGCCATCGAAGCCCAGTGCGCCGCCCTCCGGCAGCTGCTCCGCCAGAAACGCGGGGATGGTGGGCACGTTGGGCTGGCCCATGCGCATCAGCTCAATGCCGCTGCCCGCCAGCTGATCCGCCGCCTGCAGGAAGTAGCGGCCGTCGGTCCACAGGGCCGCGCGGTCCGGCAGCACCACCAGCGTACCGGCGGAGCCGGTGAAGCCGGACAGATAGGCCCGCGCCTTGAAGTAGTCGCCCACATATTCCGAGCCGTGGAAGTCGTCTGTGACCACCACGTAGCCGTCCATGCCGTGCTGAGCCATGCTCCGGCGCAGCTGCGCCAGGCGTTCCGTTATGACCATAGTAAGAGTTACCGCCTTTCCCGACGGCTGACGCCGCCGTTTGTCTTTGAGATATGTACACAATTATATCACAGGGCGATAAAAAAGTGTACCCCTATTTCCATACCACAAAACCGTGTTTGTCCTTATCAACGGATGGCGTTGTATAAGCCGGCCTCCGGCGGCGTATAATAGGGCGATACTGTAAGGAGGAACGCGCGATGAGGCAGAGAGGACAGAAATGGCGCACATGGGAGATGGCGGGGCTGTTTGCCGCGCTGCTGCTGGGCAACACGCTGCACTTCGTCTACGACTGGACGGGGCAGGCCCGCTGGGCCGCGTATCTGGCCGCCGCCAACGAATCCACGTGGGAGCACATGAAGCTGCTGGCGGTGCCGTGGGTCCTGTGGACCATCGCGGAGTGCATCGGCCTGCGCAGCCTGCGTCCGGCGGGGCCGCGGGCTGCGGGATTGCTGGCGGGGCTTACGGCCATCCCCCTGCTGTTTTACGGCTACGTGGGCGTCATCGGATTTCACACGGCGGTGGTGGATGTGCTGATCTTTCAGGCGGCGGTGCTGCTGGCCTTCTGGGTCAGCACGGCACTCCAGAAGCGGGGGACGCTGACCGCACCGGTGTGGCAGGCGGCGGGAGTGCTGGTGCTGGCAGCGGTCTCCACCGCCTTCGTGGTGTGGACCGCGTCGCCGCCGGAGCTGCCGGTATTCATCGACCCCACCAACGGGACGCGGGGCATCCCATCATAAACGTGCGCAAGAGCCGCCGCTCGGCGGCTCTTTTTCTTGACCGTGGGGGCCGGATGGTCTATAATGAGACCACGAAACAACCATGATCGACCAAGGACTGGAGGCGACAGGATTGAAAACAAAGACCATCGTCCACAAATCGGCCGCGCCCATCTACGCCGCGGCGGTGACGTGGGTGTTGTACGCACTGCTGTTCCCCCTGTATCAGGTGGGACATTTCCTATTGGCTGCTGCTGCGGCTGCCGTGGTGGCACTGATCGCCCGCATCTTCTGCAAGGACGTGACGGAGGAGGTGGAGATCCCCGAGGAACCGGTGACCACCGGCAATCCCGAGCTGGATAAGATGATCGCCGATGGTAACGGGGCCATTCAGGCCATGCGCGCCCTGAACGACAGCATTCAGGACGAGACCATCTCCGCCCAGATCGACCGGCTGGAGGAGGTCAGCAGCCGCATCTTCCAGTACGTGAAGGACAACCCCGCCAAGCTGCCCCAGATCCGGAAGTTCATGTCCTACTACCTGCCCACCACCATCAAGCTGCTGACGGCCTACGACCAGATGAGCCGCCAGGGCGTCAGCGGTGAAAACATCACCGGCACCATGGAGAAGGTGGAAGGCATGATGTCCAGCATCGTTCAGGCCTTTGAAAAGCAGCTGGACAGCCTGTTCGGCGACGAGGCCATGGATATCTCCACGGACATCACCGTGCTGGAGAACATGATGGTGCGGGAGGGGCTGGCCGCCGACGACCTGCACAGGACCGCCCAGAGCGAGCCTCAGACCCAGCCGCCGCAGGGCGCCAATGGCGGTATTACGCTGGAGCTGTAAGCAAGAGAGAAAATACATTTTATCATACAGAAAGGAACTGAGAACATGACCGACAATATGATGCCTGAACTGACCCTGACCCCCGATACCGATGCCGCCGCCGCAGTGGCCGTGCCCGAGCTGACCCTGACCCCCAACGCACCCGAGGTCCCTCAGGAGGAAAAGAAGATCGAGCCGGTGGCTATGGACGAGAGCCTCCTCACCGAGGAGGAGCGCGTGGCGGTGGACGCCTTCTCCAAGAAGATCGACATCCGCGACACCAACCAGGTGCTGCAGTACGGCGCCGCCGCCCAGAAGAGCGTGGCGTCCTTCTCCGAGAACGCCCTGAACAACGTGCGCAACAAGGATATGGGCGAGATCGGCGATGATCTGAGCCGCCTTGTGGTGGAGCTGAAAGGCTTCGGCGAGGACGAGGAGAAGAAGGGGCTGAAGGGCCTGTTCAAGAAGGCGGGCAACCGCGTGGAGATCATGAAGGCCCAGTACAGCAAGGTAGAGGCCAACGTGGACAAGATCGCCCAGAATCTGGAGAACCATCAGATCACGCTGCTGAAGGACGTGGCCATGTTCGACCAGATGTATGAGCTGAACCTGAAGTACTACAAGGAGCTGACCATGTACATCCTGGCCGGTAAGAAGCGTCTGGCGGAGGTCCGCGCCACCGAGGTGGAGGAGCTGCGCAAGAAGGCGGAGCAGACCGGCCTTGCCGAGGACGCCCAGGCCTACAACGATCTGGTGAGCCTGTGCGACCGGTTCGAGAAGAAGCTCCATGATCTGGAGCTGACCCGCATGGTCTCCATCCAGATGGGGCCCCAGACCCGCCTGCTGCAGAACAACGACACCCAGATGATCGAGAAGATCCAGTCCTCTCTGGTGAACACCATCCCCCTGTGGAAGAGCCAGATGGTGCTGGCACTGGGTCTGGAGCACAGCCGGCAGGCCACCGCCGCCCAGAACGCGGTGACGGAGATGACCAACCAGCTGCTGAAGAAGAACGCCGACACCCTGAAGATGGGCACCATTGCCACCGCCAAGGAGGCCGAGCGCTCCATCGTGGACATCGAGACGCTGCAGCACACCAACCAGCAGCTGATCTCCACTCTGGACGAGGTGGCCCGTATCCAGAAGGAGGGCGCCGCCAAGCGCAAGGAGGCGGAGGTCGAGCTGGGTAGGATCGAAGGCGAGCTGAAGCAGAAGCTGCTGGAGCTGCGGAGCTGAGAAACGAAACCATCTCCTTTGGAAAGGGGAGCGCATATGAAATTTTTTGAAAAGCGCGGCATCGCCTTTGCCGCACTGGTGCTGGCCATCGCCGCCGCCGTGTTTATCGGCCAGAGCCGCAAGGCCGGCTACATCGAAAAGCAGCCGTCGGAGCTGCCGCAGGTAGAATATCACCAGTGGATCTGCGACGATGCGGGCATGCTGGCCGACACCACAAAGGATGCCATCCGACAGTACAACAGTGCGTGGGACAGCAAGTATTATGCCATCGTGGCCGTGGCCACGGTGGACAGCCTCACCGGCTGGACGCCGGAGGAGGCCGCCCTGCAGCTGGGCGCCGATTGGGGCCTTGGCGCCAACGACATGCTGCTGATGATGGTGCGGAACGACGATTACTATGTGGCCTGCGGCGACAATGTGCTGTGGGTGCTGAGCAATTACGACACCATGCAGGCCAAGCTGAAGCAGGCCATCGAGTCCGCCTATTACAGCGGTGACTTCGACGCTGCGGCGCTGGCGTTCTACCGCCAGGCCGACGTGTTCTACGGACAGGCCCAGTTGGGCAGTACGTCGGCAGACACCGTTTGGACGGAACCTGCCCAGCCTGGCGGTGTCGACGTGCTGGGCGTTATCCTGCTGATCGTCGCCATTTTTGTGGTGTGGATGCTGCTGGACGCCGTGCGCTATCGCCGCTATCGCCGCCGGTACGTCACCGGCGCGCCGGTGGGCGTGGTACGGCCTATGTATTATCCCATCTTCTGGGGACGGCCCCGCCGCCCCCGTCCGCCCCGTGGACACCGGCCCCCACCGCCTCCTCCCATGGGCGGCGGCCCCCGTCCCTCCGGCGGATACAGACCCTCCGGCGGTCCTCGCCCATTTGGCGGACCCGGTGCCCCACGGCCCGGTGCGCCGCGACCCAATAACCGCCCCGCCGGCGGCCCCCGGCCCGGTGCGCCCAGACCCGGCAGCTCTCGTCCCAGCGCTCCTCGCCCCAGCAGCCGTCCCTCCGGAGGCAGCAGGCCCTCCGGTGGTTTCGGCGGCGGCAGCCGCGGCGGTGGTTTCGGTGGCGGCGGCTTCGGTGGGAGCCGCAGCGGCGGCAGTCGCGGCGGAAGCCGTGGCGGCGGCTTTGGCAAAGGCGGCTTCGGCGGCGGCAGACGCTGAGAAAACCCATTTTATCGCAAAAAACAGGACCTCCCAAGAGGTCCTGTTTTTTCAGTTCTCCATGTTTTTGCCCAGAAAAGCGGCCACGGTCTGGGCCAGCTTGCACTCGGTGTCACCGGCCAGACGGCCCTGATCGGTGACGAACAGCACCGCACCCAGCACATCGCCTTCGCAGAGGACGGGGGCGGCCACGGCGGCGGTAAAATTGGCGTTGTCCTGACACACCGGCGGCATGGCGCCCATCCCACCGAAATGATAGACGCTGCGCTCGGTCATGAGCTTTTCCAGCTGGTCGGAGACGGGCTTGCCCAGCAGCTCCCGCTTTCCGGCGCCTGCCACGGCGATGACCGCGTCGCGGTCGGTAACAGCAGCGGTGAAGTCAGTGCTGCGGCTCAACGTGTCGCAGAACTGCGCGGCGAAATCCTCCAGTCCGCCGATGAGGGAGTATTTCTTGAAGATGACCTCGCCGTCCCGTGTGGTGTAGATCTCCAACGGGTCGCCCTCGCGGATACGCATGGTGCGGCGGATCTCCTTGGGGATGACAACGCGTCCCAGATCGTCGATCCGGCGCACGATCCCTGTTGCTTTCATCTATAATTTCCTCCAGTCAAAGCAAAATTTACAAAGGTAGTATCCGCGCGGCACCAAGTGAATATGCACATCCGCCGCGCCGCCATTTTTTACCGCCTACCATGGAAAAAGCGGAAACTGTGGCATTTATCACTGAAAAAATCCCGCAAAATGCATATACTATCCGCAAGAAACCATAAGGCTGAGAGGAGAGTATGGCCATGAAACAGACGAAATACGCAGGTACCCAGACCGAGAAAAATCTGCTGGCGGCCTTTGCCGGCGAATCCGAGGCCCGCAACAAATACACTTTCTTCGCCTCCAAGGCCAGGAAGGAGGGCTACGAGCAGATCGCGGCCCTGTTCCTCAAAACGGCGGAGAACGAGAAGGAGCACGCCAATCTTTGGTTCAAGGAGCTGGAGGGCATCGGCGACACCGCCGAGAATCTGCAGGCTGCCGCCGAGGGCGAGAACTACGAATGGACGGACATGTACGAGGACTTCGCCAAAACCGCCGAGGCCGAAGGCTTTACCGAACTGGCTCACCGCTTCCGTCTGGTGGCCGCCATCGAGAAGCACCACGAGGAGCGCTACCGCGCCCTGCTGCACAATGTGGAGATGGCGGAGGTGTTTGCCAAGAGTGAGGTGAAGGTGTGGGAGTGTCGAAACTGCGGCCACATCGTCATCGGCACCAGCGCGCCGGAGGTGTGTCCCACCTGCAACCACCCCCGGAGCTACTTCGAGGTCCGCGAGGAAAACTACTGAGCGTAAAAAAGAGACACCCGAGGCTACATTTTCACAAGTACACATTGTGGCACAAGGGTGGCTGATGCAGAAGCCGGCGCAGGAATTTCCTGCGCCGGCTTTCTTTATTAAGGTTGAAACAAGGTGTTGCCAACGTACTCCTCCGGACGCAGAGGCGTTCATGTCACAGGAAAAGAGGACATGAGTTCCACTGCGTCACATAGCGTTTGAACGCACAGCCACTCCAAAAGCGGCAGCACCGATCATGGTTAAGCCTCACTCCTCTCACCGATCCACACAAATCGGGGAATTCCCGCTTGCTTGTCGCTCTCCTTATCGTAATCTGCGGCAACTCCTGCCACATAGGAACAGGAGCATGGCGAGTGCCGTCTTGGTCGATGCGGATGTTGCGTTTCTTTTCTTCCATTTCCACCTTCCTTTTCGCTTGAAAGACTAAGGGTTTGGGATATCCCAATGAGGAAAAATCTTCGAGTGTGGCAACACCGGATGTGCTTGCTATATAGCAAGCCATTCGGAATGCCGGCACGAGGATTTTTGCAAGTGTACATACACTGGCTGTGCTTGCTATTCTGCTAATTTCCCAAGGCCCGTTGACAAAAGGCTCAAAACTGCCTATTATATAGGTAAGATATTTGCCTAACTATATTATAAGCAAGTAATATTCCTCTGTCAATAGAATCGGGCAAATGATAGGCAAATTATTTTCCTGGTGAGGTTTTCGATATGAAGTTTGGAGAAAAGGTAAGACTGCTGCGAAATGAAAAGAAGCTGTCCCAGACGGAACTGGGTAAAATGTGTGGTCTGTCCCTGCGGACGATCCGCAATTATGAGGTGGACGGACGTTATCCCAAACAGCGCGAGGTTTACGCCAAACTTGCCACTGCACTTGGATGCGAGATAAACTTCCTGCTTTCCGAAGACGAAGAATTTGTTCTTCAGGCACAACAGAGCTACGGCTACAAAGGTGCAAAAGATGCCGAAAAATTGGTTGCCGATGTGTCTGCGCTCTTTGCCGGTGGTGAATTGTCCGAGAATGATAAGGATGCCGTAATGCGCGCTTTGCAGGATGCCTACTGGATGGCAAAAGAACGGAACAAAGAAAAGTACACACCGAAGAAATATCGGAATCCAATAGAAGTTGAGGAATGATTTTTGTACAGGATGATTTCTGCATCAACTTTTAAAGCAGTTTATGTAGCAAGGAAGTGAAAGACATGATGTATGCTCAGGATAAGCAACATGTTCCTGACCGGGTGGAATTAAAAGGAATTCTATCAGAGTTCCGGGATGCGCTTGAAGAAGAAATTGATAAGATCAAAAAAAGCGGTCAGTCTTCCACGCTACTCTTTGGTGGGCGCCAAATCGAAAGCCATGGTGCCGACCTCTGGTATCGCTTTAATGTTGAATATGTCCCCTCTCTTCCGGCAGATACGCCCTGTAAGCTGGTAATCGGTAAGGATCAATTTGATGTTAGGGAAAGAGCTTTACGAGCAAAAGGCGGCTCTTGAAAAACAGCAGGCTGAGTTACAGCACCATATCAACGAGATCCGTCCCTTGCTCGCCAAGGATGTTTGGTTGAAAGAAAGCAATCTAGATGTCATTCGGAAAGCACTTCAGAGTATTGCTGCACATGAGAAGGAAATCACCGAGATTCAGCGCAGGAGCGACGCCATCAATGTCTCCGTAGAGAGGGAAAAGGTGGCTCATCCTGAATACGCGAACTATCTGATCCTATCGAAAACGCTTAAAGCAAAAAAGCGCGATTACGATACCGTATGCGGTCAATTTTATAGAATTGAACAGGCTATTTCTGTGCTTCCGGATCAGATCCAAAGGGCGCAGGATGAGGTTAGAAAACACGCTCGATATACGGAGCTTCGCGCTCAAGAAGCAAAGTATATGTCCGTTTCCTTCCTTAGAGGTGAAATCAGCAAAGTTGATGCGCAGATCAACCGCCTCCAAAGCTCAATCAGTGATTTGACTCGGCAGCAGACTGCGGCACAGCAAACAATCTCGGATTATGAGAAAAAGAGCTCTGTCGCAAAACTTTTTGCCGGCAAGAGTGCTGTTACTCAGGCACAGACTACTTTGGAGCGCGTCCGCCGAGAGATTCCAATCGCTAATGGCGACTTGCGCCGTCAACAAGACCTGAAACAAGAGTATTCTCAGCAACTGGAAAGCCTGTTGCTTTTGCAGGAGCAGATCCGTGCAGTCACTCCCTCGAAAACTCCGGAATACTGGAATGCTGAGGTAAATAAGCTGCAGGCCGAACTTTCTGCCGCACAAAAGGATCTTCCGGAGCTGACCACCAGAAAAAACGCACTGCATGAAGAAGTTCGCGAACTGGAACGACAACAGATCCAGGCGAAGTCTTCGTTTGATGTTCTTAGCGAGTTGGGTAGAAAAGTCCGCCTGGAGCAAGACAAACTGGCTGAGGTTACGAAGCTGCGGGATAAGGAGAATAACGCTTGTTCTGAGCAACTTGAAAAAGAGATCTCTTTTTGTATTACCTTCCTGTACAAGCCGACTTCTGAAGGAATCTCTCCCCTCTTTAATGAGCTTTCCAAGCTGTTTGCATCTGTAAAAGCTGAGATGGCTTCTGTTGATATGGATGCCGTCATAAAAGAAAAAGAAGATGCGGATCAGCAGTTGGTCGAAATCTTCCGGCAGCTCAATGAGCTGAAAGAGAAAATGCAGGAGCTCGAAAAGCAGGCAATTATGAGCGCCAAAATTGTTGGTGCCACACTTGCGAAGTCTTATTTGAGCGAAACTCTGCGAGAGAGAAAGTTTGACACAGTAATCTTGGACGAGGCCTCCATGGCTTCTATTCCTGCACTTTGGTGTGCCAGCTACCTCGCTGAAAGCAGCATTGTAATTGTCGGTGACTTCCTGCAGTTACCGCCTATTGTTATGGCAGATACCCCTATGGCTCAAAAATGGTTGGGTAAGGATATCTTCTACCATAGCGGGATGCAGGAGCGGGCTCGGAACAAGGAAACCTGTCCTGAAAATTTCGTTATGCTCAATAATCAGTTCCACATGGAGTCTGATATTGCAGACATCGCAAACATGTATTACGGAGCATACGGTGGCCTTCTTTCGGATGATGACAACGATTTCAGAGTCAAGGATCGCGAGAAATTCTATAGTTGGTATTCTGGCAAAAGAACCAAGAGAAATGTTCACCTGATAGACACAGAGAGTCTCCATGCTTGGGTTACCGGTGTGCCTCAAGGAAAGAGCCATAGCCGGCTGAATTGTTTCTCAGCAGCCGTTTCTGTGGATCTTGCATTCAAGTTCTTGGAAAACAAACTCAAGGAACTCGATCCTGCTACTGCCGAACCGGAAAAAGAGGCTTCTGTGCTGATCGTCGCTCCGTATAAACCCCATGTTGCAAGGATCAATCAACTTGTAGAACTGGAGTATCACAATCGAGGTTTTAAAGAAAACCTCAATTTCATTAGAGCCGGAACGATTCACAGTTTCCAAGGCAGCGAGGCCGATATTCCTCGATCTATACCTGGCATGATCTGTATGAAGTGGTTATACGCGATAAGGATGGCGCCAGACATGGTTTGATTGATAAGGAGGGCAACGAGATCCTTCCCTGCATCTATGATGTCCCTTGGAATGGCTTCTACCATGAACAGCAGAGAATTTGCTTCGTAGAAAACGGCAAACAAGGCATGAAAGACTACGATGGCAACATCATCATTCCTGCTATCTACCATGAAATCCATGGGCGCAAGGATCCATATCTCACTGTCAGAGTTGGTGAAAAGGACAGCTACAAAGAAGGTCTTATCACTTATGATGGTAAGACTGTTATCGAAGCAAATCACAGTCGCATCGGATGGTGCAGCGACCATAAGCATTTCTTCTGTTGTGCTGATGGACGCTGTGAGATGTATGTCGTAGAAGATTGCGCGGCTATGCCTTAAGTTTATGTCGCGATAAAGGTCGAAAACGGCAGCTTTTCTGCGTTCTAAGCAAGAATCAGAGTATAGGTAATACGCAACCCCTATTTCTTTCGATTTTACCCTTAATTAGTCTACACGCAAGAAGAAACCCGCAACTCTCCCATAAACGGCAAAAGGGTATGCACTTTGATGTGCATATGATTACTTCCTATTAGGAACACTGTAAATACAAGGCTTTTCGGAGCCTACAA
>ENA-UOJK01000731-UOJK01000731.1-human-gut-metagenome-genome-assembly--contig:-C116-NODE-731-length-27238-cov-5.913733_pt1 | contig 27238 bp, 42 predicted proteins | sample MGYA00242348_ERZ723895 | MGnify/ENA metagenome assembly ERZ723895
AAATCTTTAAATGTCAGCAGATTGCCGGCTTGTGCAAATAGATGCCAGGGAGATATAAATTCGCTAACTAAATTATTAGCAGATTTACCCCCCCCCCCCGAATATTTAAACTATTTTTAATCATTCTGTGATATTTTCTCCTTTCCCATTATACACCAAGCTCCTGCAAGGCTGACAAATACTGTACTTCAATACTTGTATCTATCATCATTTCTTCTATTCGGTCAAGTTGAGTTGGCTGTTCAATATATTCAACTTCATACCATAATTCTTTCGCTTCTATGTTGCAATGCCACGTTACTGAATGTTCAGCATCGTTTTGATATGGACATTCAGGTAGTTTATCAATGGTAAAGTATGGCGTGCTTGGCTCATAAGCAGTGAAGACAGCTTCGTTATTTTTTTTAGTTATGTAAATCATTGCTTTACTCCGTTCTGATGTATGGATACTTATCCGATGAAACTCCCAATGAGGAACTTATCGTTTTTGCAGTCGGCAATCTAAAATAGTTAGTAACATTTCTTAGATATTTTTTGATTATCTTGAAATAGCAAATTGTGTCATCTGTTTTGTATACTCCGACAGCCACATAATAACCATTTTCATCTGATTTTATAGTGTCAGAAATACTAACAGTCGTATATCCATTTTCACCAAAACTTGCGATAGCTCCTTCAGGAGTATAGTTATCCAAATTTCTCGACATGATAGAAGTCTGAATTTGATGACTGTTGTAGTTGGCAAATATACCAATATTATTAAATTCTCCAAAATAAAAACCATAGTTGTCGGTGTTTGAACCGTAAGCGGGTGTCTGCATAACTTCGCCTGTAAAATTTATAAAGTCTTTAGTTTTTAGCAAATAATAACCGTAAGATGAACTGCCACCCAAGATGATGTATTCGTTATTTCTGTAAAACATTTTATAAGCGTAGTTACTATATAAACCTGATATTGCAGGAATATGATTAGATGGTATGGAATCGTACTCTGTATATGTTAGATCATCATTATAGACTCTAAATTTATCGCTCGATTGGACGACATTACCATATATCAATTTATTTGTATTAGGTATCTTAGTTGTGTTTCTGTAATCGGCAGATATATCCCCACTATCTAACGTAGTAAAGCTTAATTTATCATTTGTTACATCTGCATATCTTAAATAATAATATGGATTTGCTCCTTTACTATAAATATGAGCAATGACATAATTACCAAAAGGTATTATATATAGTTCGCTAGTACAATACGCGCTTTCGACTGTTGATTTTGTCCACGATGTTGCTCCATCCTTTATGCAATGACAGTATACATACCCTGAATCACTTTTATAATTGTCTTTGTAAAAAAACATCGTTTTATCTTTATATCTGATAAGTCTCTTTTCGTATTGACTACTAGCATGATACCCACTAAAACTCTGACGGCTGCCTTTAGTAAACGTTTTTCCACCATCCTTTGATAAATACAGCCATAAATACATATAGCTATTATTTGAAGCTTTATCATCGCAACAAAAAGCAACGGCAATATCATCTCCGTTTTGACTGTACAGCCATTTGTGTGGTGCATCAGCAACGCGTGTTTCTTGCATCGTGTTAATTAGCATTTCGCCATCTAAAGGTATGACATTTTGATAAGTAAAATACTTTTCGATTTGTTGGTAATCAGCTTTTTTATAAGTACCCCCATCTAGTTTTAAAAACTCTGGATGCTCAATGGTTAAATCATCGCAGCTAAATACTATGTCACCGGGGTACCCTGCTGCATTAAAATTAAATACATTTTTACCTTGTAACATAATTCAACCTCTCAATCTTTATGCTTATGTGAATATCTCCAACTGGTTTAATACCTGAAGCTTTAATAACTATCTTTCCATCTTGTTTGTCGTCAATGCTTGATATTCTTGCATTTGTAAGCAGCATTTGTTCTGCTTTGTCCATGTCTGGTTCTGCAATCAACTCCCAATAAGCGCCCTGATATGAATATCTGCTGTCATAAATCGTATAAGTATATCCGTCTTCTGTTTCAACCCACTTTTCAGTTTTCAAAACATATGGTTCAATTTTTGGATAGGTTTTTAACTCGTTGATTAATCCTAACAAATACGTTGCTTGATCTGTATCAAGCAAGTTACGAATATCATTAAATAGATCCTCAGCGCGAGCATATGTTTGCTGCACAAATGCGTCATATGCAATCTGATACTGCTTGAAAAAAGCGGTCGCATCGATACTCTCAATTAACCCTGTTACCCAGCCACAAGCTTCTTCGTCACCTCTAAAATCGATGATGTCCGCCTGCTGTATCTTATCTACACCACTGCGTACATAAACCTCGGCAAGCTTTAAGTCATAGTAGTCATCATTTCTAACGATTTCAGGAGGCGCCGGTGCATCTGACAACTCCCCTTTAATGACAATCGTGGTAATCATACGGTCGATTTTATTTAAACGATTTACCACTATGTCAATACGATCCTGCGCTATATCCGAGTTAGCGATGCGCATTTTCTTTACACTATCTTTATTATCATTCTGGTATCCGTGTCCCTCAATGATTGAGCGTCCGTCCATTAATGATATAAACATGTTTTCGTCTAGAGATAAAACCATCAAGCCATCACCTTGACTAGCAAAAATCCCATTCCTAAAAAATGGTTTAAAGTAGTTTGCAAAATCACTTGCATAGTAAATTCTATCACTTTTGCCATCGACTAATTGCCCGTCAAACGGAAAATATTTTTCCATCCCATCACCTTCCTTTCTTTTTTAGCTTGTCAAATATTGTTGGAATACTATCGCCGAACGTAGTAGTCCTAGTTATTGTATCGGTACAATAAAAGGAAACCTCTAACAAAGGCCTTTGAGCAATCAGATTACTCTCGTAATCTTCAAATGTCACGACATCACCAAGTTTGTAATCACGGCCGTACTGATATAATTCATTGTCGACAACTTCAAATTCCGCACTAACCAATGCCTTGCTTTCTGCAAGCTGCTCATCAAGCGCGTTTTTTTCTGATCCATCAAGGATAAACTCACGTCGATTAATACCGGAAGCTGTGCCTTTACTTATTAGCACACCATCATTATTGAGGTACCCTACGTTCTTACAATCCTGCTGCTGTTGATAAACATCTTTGTTGGCGATGTTGTTGTTGCGGTCAGAAAAGATTACATCATCAGTCTTATCGTCACCCTGTATCAGTCGAAAGCTGTACAACTCTTCTTCAGGCGTATAATCGATCGTGTAGCCTAGTTCTACCCTTGATAAAGCCGTATTGAACGCCTCAGCTACTTCCATATTCTCCAGTGTATATTCAACTGTCGGGGCTGTTTCTATGCCTTGTGCGTTAAATACAAATCCGTCAACCTTTCTGTCCATGTCTTCCGGATTTATAAAAGTATCATTAAGCAGTGTTTCTACCTGACTTTCATAACTTGCGTTTGTTTTAAACGTAACCGCCTTAATTACTCTGCGGCTAAGCAGTGAGTTTATATGCAGCCCTGATATCTCATAAGTATTAGCACCATCATCGCTAAACACATGGATATTCTCAACGATATATGCTTCATCGTCAATCATCAAAACATCATTCTGTTTGAAGCTTCTGGCTGTTTCTCCGTCATTTAGTGTCAGCGTAAAGGTTCCGGCTCCTCGATGCTTCAGCACGTACTCAAGTGACAAGTAGGTAGCGATAATCTCAACCAGCTTAAAATCTCTGTATAAATACATCATAAGTATAAAGGCCTATACGTGACGATAACATCAAGGTTCGTAACGTTCCTTTCTGCGTTATATTCGACTTCATTCAGTCCTACATCAAGACCAAAAAATTCAGTCTCTTTACGTTTTAAAATCGTGCTGTTCTTGACCTCATTAAGGTAGATAACCGGTGATTGCCCAAGCATGTCCACAGTGATCAAATCGCCTTTTGCCATCTCATAATTGATGCGGATATACTTGTTGCCTTTTTTTATGTAAGGATTGTTAACTGTACCACCTGATGCCTTAAAAGTGACCTTAAAGCCGCAATCAACATCACCAACGTTGTCGATGTTGCTGACTAAAGAATTACGTCTAATACCAAAGCTCATGCCGCCGATAAACGTCAGCGGAAATGACAGTGAAGCTTCAACGAAAGCTAAGTATTCGGTTTTTGGCACGTCTTGCCAAAAAGGCGCATGCGCCACAAAATCAAGCATGACCGTGCCATACCCACCGTTGTGTTTTATAACCGGTGTCGTTTCCAGTTTTACTTTTATCTCTCGTTCGGAATTTTTTGTAATGTGCTTTAAAGTGCCGGTGTAGCGCGGGTTAAATATTCTTTTTAACTCTCGTTCAAATTCGATGGTTTTTAAATTGACTTGATAAAAGCAGTCAACACTAATCGGTCTTGTATCAAACGTCTGGGATACAAGTGTTTCACCGTCTTGGTTTGAATTTTTGACAGTGTTATAAGTCACTGACAATTCATCAGTAAAACTTTTACAAATGAGGTTGGAGAACCAGCTTATCTCGACTGATTCCCCTCTCTCATTGGTGTAAATTAATTTTTCACTTTTTAACATTCTAAACCCCCAGCGCAAGTTTTTTAAGTTCTCTTGCCGTCTTTCTAGCCATGCCAGCTTCATCCAATTTGTCGGTATAAATGTTCTGTGTGACATTGATATCACCTTTTGATTTTCCGGAACCATTCCTTATTTCTTCTGCTTGTTTTGCCGGAACGATCATTTCACCCTTATGCACGATTGCCCTGTATCCGTCAAACGGCACATTCCACAGTCCACTGGCATGACTGCCGTCAGCATCACGCTGGCTCTTAGAGCCTGAACCACTAGCCATCTCATCATTGGCTGACCGCCAGAACATGAGTTTATCTAACAACCAACTTACTTTTTCGGATACCCATGTGCTAAGATTTGTCCAAATCGATTTCATCCCGTCCCAAACATTCTGAAAAAGCTTTTTGCCGGCATCTAAGAATTTAGAAGCAAATCCCACTATCTCATCGACGATACTTTGAATTTTATTGACAATCCACTCTACAATCTTACCGAATATTTCCATGATGCCATCAAACATAGCGGAAAAGAACTGACAGATGCCATTGGTGATATCGCCTACTAACTTCTGCAAGGCGACCCATAATCCCTCCCAATCTCCGCTGAATAAGGTAATGAATACCTCGACTAAATCCATGATGATATTTAGGGCGGTGTCTATGATGATCTTAATGCCATCAAACACAAAAGAAAAATTCTCCTGAATGAACTGGAGAATTTCGCTGATTCTTTGTTTTATTAATTCCCATAGCTGAAGGATATTGTCTCTGAACTCTTCGTTTGTGTTCCACAAATACAAGAACGCTGCTACAAGCGCGCCGATTGCTGCAATGATAGCAAGTATCGGTGCTGCCGGCAACGAGATAGCACCAGCAAGGCTAGGAAAAAGCTTGTTAACTAGTGGCGTGATATTCGATATCAGCTTGCCAAACATTCCAGACAACCCCGACACCGCAATCAATGCGGGGCCGATGGCCGCCACGATACCACCAATTAATATAATGATTTTCTGAACGCCTTTCGGCATGCTGTTAAACCTATCCATCAGTTCCTTGAACTTATCTGCCAAATCCTTAAGTATCGGACCAATAGTCTTAGCGATAATCTCGCCTAAGTCGTGCAACGCAAGCTGGAAGGTCTGCATAGCTAACTGAGTATCATCAACCTCATCAACAATCATGCCATAAGTTCCTTCTAGTGTGCCTTGAGAGTTAGCTAATTCATTGACGAAATCCTGATACTCAAATTTGCCTTGTGCAATGGCATCTTTTAGTTCGGGACCAGCCTTATTACCAAACGTCTCCATTGCTAACGATATGGCATCAACATCATTTCCGGTATCCGACAACGCCTTGATTTCATCAACGACATTGCCGATTTCAGTTTTAGCGTCTTTGCCATCATTGGTAAAGCTAACAACGGCCTTTTTCATTCCGGCCAAAGCTGTTTCTACATTGACACCTTCTACTTCCCACTTGGCAAGCATTCCAATAGCTTCGTCGTTGGCAAATCCTAATTCTTTGAGTGCTGCACCGTTTTTGGTGTAGCTATCCGCCAGTGACAAAACATCTTGACCGGAAATTTGCGCTGCCTTTGACAGCATGTCTAAAGTCTTGCCGTAGTCCTCTGCTGGGATATTGGCATTGCTCATCATTCGTGTAACCGACTGAATACCGCTGACTACATCGACACCGTTGATTTTACTAAATTGTAAGGCCAGTATAGACGCGTTTTCCAGTTCATCACCGTTTAATCCTAATCGCGTGTTTAATTCACCGACCGCACCGCCGATATTAGCAAAGTCATCAGGTATTTGCTGGGCTACACTCTCATAGACAGCTTGCAGCTGCTTAGCCTGTTCACCGGTTGCGCCGGTCGCAGTCATTACGCGGTCTAAGCCTTCATCGACTGCGTTCATTGCTGCGATACTTCCGGCAGCAATGCCAGCCATCGCCGCTGTCACTGGCAACATGGCATTTCCTAGTTCTCCGGTCTTTTTGCTGAATGCTTCAACATGTACGCCCATCTTTTCCAGTGTCACGTTGCAGTTCTTCAATTGATCTTCATAGCCCTCAAGCTTGTTTTTGGTCTTGACTATCTCATCTTGTAAATCTCTAAACTCTTTACTGTCAACATTGCCCTGTTCGGCAACCATCTTTTTCTGTGCCTCGGTCAATGCCGATAGTTTCGACCTGGTAGTTTCGACCTGTTCACCCAGAAGTTTTTGCTTACGCTCTAAAAGTTCGGTATTCGATGGGTCAAGCTTCAGTAAGTTCTGTACGTTTCTAAGCTCTTTTTGAGTGCTGGATAGGTCTTTGTTAACGTCCTTTAGGCTCTTGGTTATACCGTTGGTATCCGCACCTAATACAACAGTGATACCTTCAACCTTACTCGCCAATGCCACCACCTCCTTTTATAGCTCTTTCTACTGCTTCATAATCTGTATCAACAATTTCTAACCGTTTGGCATTCTCCAAATATTCTTGCCCTGCTTCTGTCTTTTCCAGATTATAGATAAAGGCATCACGCTGGTAGAGCAAAAATTCATCGATGCGTAAATCCCATAATTGCAAAAAGTTTAGTCCAGTATAATCGCTGACAATTTTAAAATTAAGTGTAGAAATATCATATCCCTCACTATCCTTATCGGTAGGATAATAAGGGATTTTTAGTTTGGGTCATTGGCTACCTCGCCAACAAATTCTACATACGATTTAATAAATTCAAACAAGTTGTCCATTGAAAAAATCGCAATGTCAGTTTCTTTCACTGTTCGCTTGCCCTTGTTGTTTCTTAGAATTTTCAATACCAGCTGCTTGATGTCACTCATCTTCATTTTTTCTTTATCAAACGATTCTAATTCTTCAAGTAAATTAAGTTGTGGCGGCAATAACAGCAGCGTATATTTATCACTGATTTTTACTTTAAGTGTCCGCTCGTTGTTATGTGTAAAATCAAAAAATCGATCCATTATGCTGCCACCTCTACTTTATTGCCTAATTGCAGTTTTATTTTAGTTCCGGCATCATCAAGCGCTTCACCTTTTACCTCTAGATCAACGACTGTCGCGCCATCTTGCTTAAACGCTAGTTCAAATCCTTTTTGGTTAACACCTACCACAGTTGCCCGCACTGGGCGCAAAGGGTTGCTGTTAACAAAATGAAATAGGTGTGTCTTACCATCGTGATTTCCTACGCCGCCGATCAGCACCGTTTCGACACCATCTTTTTCTGAAACTCTTGCGGTCGAAGTTAGCAGTTTGAAGGTATCACCAATTAAAGTCATCAAGCCACTCTTAAAAATAGCTTCATCAGAGTTGAAGATGATTACCGTTACTTCGTTGAGGTCACTCGTTTCTTCGTTGAGTGTTGGTGTGTATGTTACGGTGGCACCACCTTTAATTGCACCTACAAGGTTTTCTTCTGTTTCGATTTCTTCATTTTCAGGTATAACGCCTGTAAATTCTTTGTGATACAGCTTTCCGCTTCCAAGTATTACATCCTTTTTCTTAGGTTTGCTCATGTTTTAATCCTCCTTTATGATTAAAAAAGAGAACGTGAAGGATGTCAGGAAACGCTTCTCGCTCTCTAAATAAATTGTTTCTGATTGTTCGACATCTACACCGGTCAACAAATCAAGTATCTTGTTTTCTACTGATACCTCTTTATTCCTTGTGTAGAGTTCGATTGTGTAACTGTATTCAATCAATTCACTACCTTCATCACTTCCGCTGATGGTTGCAGAATAAGTGTAAATTAAATAGTCTTTCGTTTGCTTTTGCTTAAATAGGTTATAAGCAACTGGCAATCCGATTGTTTCTAATGCCTTGCTTAGTTCTAATGGGTTCATTCAAATTCCCCCTTTATGTCCTCTAACAAGAGTTCATTGTACTTTTCTTCATTTCTTTTGATGTGCGGGAATTTACGCGTCATCTTAGTACCACCAGCAGTACGGTGCCCGTTCTCCAAAAGGTGTGTAAGTTCTGGGCGCGTGGTATTTGCACCCTTTATTTTGACGTAGTCTTTGCCAAGCGTAACTTTTGCTTTCCAGCCTTTAGCATATTTACCCGTTTTTTTAGGAGCGTCACTTTTTATAGCCTCTACCATTTCTTTTCCACGCTTCTTGACATGCTCATTGATTTTATTACTTTTATCATCGGACCACTTGTTTAATTCGCTCATCACAGAGCCGCTTAAATCATCAACATCAATTTTCATGGCTAAACCTCATTACAATATAGTTCGTATTTATCTGATTTTTCATCATAATACGTCCTATAAACGGCTTGTACTTCATGGTTAAATAAAACCATATTTTCGTTGTGATAATCAGCAAAGAAAACCCTGAACATCTTTGATGCCTTTAAGCCGTTGACAGCTGCTTTGTAAAATTCATTACTACCGATTGAACATACTTCAGCAAAAACAGTTCGGCTATCAGCAATATTGGCATTGCCGTCCGCATCATAGGATAGACTAACTTCGTTAAATAATTGTATCGTTGTTTCCATATTCACTCCTCGATAATGCCAATGACGCTACTTGCGTGTCGTATGATTTTTGTAACTTTTCAGAATTTGGGTTATTCCCAAAATACGCTTTGCAATACGTCTTGACTGCTTGTTCGATAAGCGGATCAGTATCATCATATTTGATACCATTACGAATTAAATCACGTTTGCACGCCTCCATCAACGGTTTAATGTCTGGTTCGTCAAAATCATCACAGCTTATCCGCAGAACACACTTTACTTTTTCCAACAGATCCATTATTCAGTATCCACCACAATAATTTTCAACGGTACATTACCTTTGTCAGTGATGACGGTTAAATTCTTTTCACCTACCGATAAAGTTTCAAGATATTCGACTGTAAAGCTTATCGTTCCGTTGTCAATTGTATAGTTCGCTGGATTTACTGTTGCTGTGTGATTTTTAATGGCAGAAACATTGCCTTCAGCAACAACAAAAGTCACCGGATTATTGCTGCCTTTAATGTAGGTGACTTCTGCCGCTTTTGTTGTTGCTAGGCTTTTTTTAATTCCAAGTAAGCAAATGCTTTTTCTGTACGAATGTCGCCATCCATGATTGCATAGGCGATATAGTCCGTAGTGCGTAGTTTTTTATGATCTTCCTGATCCAACGTCATTTGCTTATTAATATTAAGGTGGTATCCCTTGTTAGCATTGCCAAACAACAATGTATCCACAGAATCGTCCTCCTCGACTACAAAGCCAAATAAACGACCTACACCGCCTGCTGTTGTATCTGCTACGAAATAAGGTCTTCCTGTTGTATCCTTTACATTTGCCAGAGTACCCCAGATAAAGTTGCTAGTTGCATAAAATTTTGCTCCTTTTTTATAAATACCTTTAACCTTCGCAATCATATTGGTGATATTTTCATAGGTCAGCGTTGCTGTGGGCTCAACCTCAACGACCTGTGGTTTATTTGTTTGTGCCAACAGGGCAGTTTTAATACCTCTAGGTTCGTCTTTGTCGCTTGACTCTGATGCTGCTTTGCCTTTGCCACTAAACACACCATATGCAGCTGCTACGCCCATCTTTTCAGCCAGCATTGACTGAATAAATGGAATAAATTCATCAACGGCCATTTCTTTCAATTTCCATGATACGGTAATATCTCTTGCCAGTTCACAGCCATGCAGCGTAGCTTTACCGAATGTTTCGCTTCCTTCCTCAATCTCTGTATCTTCGTCGTACCAAGCCGCTGAAGACGATGTATCTGATTTTAGTACAGTCAGTGCGCCTTTTACTGATGTTTTTAATACATCAGCATATAAAGGATATACTTCACCTACTTCTTTCCAGATGCCAGCAACAATTGTTTCTGGGATAAGGATTGCATGTGTTCCAGTCGTTAAAACATCATTGCTTAGATTTTTATTAACTTCATCCATCATTGCCTGTTCATCATCCGTTAAACGCAAATTCATCATAAATTTAGCCCATGCATTCGTGTAAATATCTTTTTCTTTTTTATCTTCGTGCATTGTTGCAAGTGGCTTGCCATCAGTAAGATTGATGCCCTTGTTAGCAATGTTAGTAATTACCTCGTTACCCTTTAATGCCTCAATATTGGCTGCTGCTCTACACGTATTTTCAAACTCACTATCTAAATCTTTTACTTCTTGTGTTTTGGCTTCTGCTTCAGCTGTTTTTCCGTCATCAAGCAACTTGGTTGCTTGATTCATTAATTCCTTACGTTTGTTTAAATACTGTTCTTTATTCATAGATTTTTCCTCCTATTTTTAATAAATCTAATCGTGCTTCAACTTCTTTTTTCTTCTTCTGCTGTACTAAAAAATCAGCATTTTCACGCTGATCATTTTTGAATATACGATTTAATACATCCTCCGGTACATTTACCAAAGCATTGCTATAAGCCGGCTTTTTAAAGTTTGCCATGACCCACGACTGTTGATCTGTATACATCACTTCATCAGCTAATTTAAGTTCAACCGCTTGTTGTGCATCAACCCACGTTTCCTTGTCCATCATCGCTAATGCATCTGCTTCACTCATACCTGTTTTTGCAACATAAGCAGCCGCTATCGTTTTATTCGCAGTTTTTAAAACATCTGCTTGATGCTCCATGACATGATAATCGCCCGATGCATTAGATGACACATTATGCACCATCATTAGCGCAGTCGGGCTAATTTCACAATATCCTGCCATTGCAATCACTGATGCTGCCGATGCCGCAAGTCCTTGCACTTGAGTTATCACCTTGCCTTGATAATTTCTAAGCTCTGTGTATATTTCGGATGCCGCAAAAATGTCACCACCACCAGAATTTATTTTAACTGTTAAATCTTCGCCATTGGCTTCCTTAATCAATTTGCTTACGGTTCTTGGACTTGTACAAGCTTCGCCAAACCATTCATAATACCATGCTTCATCATCCGAACAAACCACACCTTTGATTTCAATATCCATCTTTATTCACCCCCTTCCTTGACAACTTGTGTGTCAAGTCGTCTTATTGGCTTATCTCCACCTTCAATCGGTGCCATGCCTAAAACAGCACGCCACTCATTAGGTGTCATAGCTCCTCGGTCAACCATCTGCACCATGTTTAGCTTTGTAGACATAGATGCATATTGCAGATTTGATGCTTCAAAAATGATTTCATTTCCTGTCCCGATTTCACGTCGCGTAAAAATTCTGCGCGAAAAAGTTTGAGAAAGCTGGATCAAATCAGCTTCAATTCCGCCCTCATAATAGGCTGTCCACTCATCTTCGGTAAATTTATTCTGGATGATCTTCTCATTAGTGTTAAAAAACGAATACAATCTGTTAATCGTGCGATCCATTTGTGCTGCATTGGGTACATAATCTTTTGGATCAATCTGTACGGCATCCATCTTGTTATCGATACCAGCGGCACCCATTGCTTCCGTTTCAAATGACAAGTAATCGTCAACAAATTGCTTCGTATTTCTTTTTATATCTTCCGGACGCAGAGGGCTGTTAAATTTAAGTAACCATTTGATGATACCGCTGTTTTTGATTGCTTTAACGATACCTTGATCAGTCGTTGTTACGATTTCCATCAATGGCTTCAGCACTTCAATCGGACTGTCACCAAAAATATCATTATTGTTATAATCATTTTTAAGATGTATAACATCGGTGTATGGATAGGTTACAACTTTGCCATTCATCATCATACAACGTAGATATAAATAACCTTGTTTATCATACAACGCTTCGCAGTTTACAGCCGGTATCGGATAAAGCTCCGTAGGATAGCCGTTACTATCTCTGTTGATGTAAATAAAGGCGTTGTTATTTAATTGATACTGGTTCATCACCTTTTCAATCAGCTGTTGAAACGTCATGTAAGGATTTGGATACTTTAATAGCATCTTGATATATGGCTCAGGATTTACTTTTATATCCCCATTAGCATCTGTCCGGATATGCTTTGCTAATGCTTTACCGATTGCTTTTGTTTTTGGTCTGATACAAGCACGGATAAGATCGGATTGATACAGCTTGCCATTCCAAGCATAAAATCCGTTGCCATTCGATGTAACCATTTCAAACCGTGTCGTTGTTTCTGATTTATTAAAAAAGTTAGTAATTCTACTAAACAATCCCATCTGTTCACCTCCTTTCTAAATCAGCGTCAGGTATTCATCTCGCTTGTCTCCATAAACGACATAGGCGTTTAAAAAACCTATTGTGCCATCTATGCGTTTGCGCACATCAAGTCCTTTAACTGGCTGGATGTTGTTATTGATATCTGTTTTGATTTCTGTATTCGCAAGGCACATCTTGTCAATTGGGTTGTCATTGTAAACAATGAGTTTTGCATCAAGATCGGCTTTAAAAGATTTCATCGGACTGCTTAATGTCTTCGCTCCCTGCCGAACCGGTATCATAGCATCTCTACCAAATTCATTTTTAAAGGCCTCTAACACTGATACATCGACATGCCACGGATCGTATCCGATATAGAGAACGTATATGTCATGTACATCTCGTAACTCTTTATACCATTCAAGCACATCATAAAAACTGATTTTATAACCTTTTGAAACCCTTAAATAGCCTTGACGTTCCCACAACTCATACGGGGCGCTATCTTCATTGCTCCGCTGAATCAGTGTTTCTTCGGGCAGCCAATACATTGATACATAATATAAATGATTATCGTTTGGCCGCATGCATAAGGCCTTAGCGTTAGTTAGATCTGTGGTATCAGAACCGTCAAAACCACCGATACAATACCGGAACGCCATTTTATTTAGTTCAAATTTTGTTGGATTGTTTAGTGTCTTATACGTTAGCCATGCGCTGGCTGATGTTTCAGTCATGTTAAAATCTTTAACCATGACTGTTGCCTTAAATGCTGGGTCTTTCTTTGCTTTTTCAACATATCCTCTTAATTTATCAATAGATTTTATCGTTCCAAGTCCCGGATTTGCCTTTATCCAACAATGTTCCTTATCCCACTCGTCCCGGTCATCAAGTTCATAAATCAATGGTAGGAAGCGTTCATCTATCACCTTTCCTTGATCGTATGAATCAAGGACTTTGATCGCATACGCATATTGAGTGTCATAAATGGAATTGCGAACAAATCCATTTGTAGTAATGCAGTTAAGCAACGGCTGAAAACGAGCTGACATCGATTGCTTCATTAAGTCGTAAAGGTCACGTTTTTGTATAGCTGCTAACTCGTCAATAATAACAAAATGGCCATTCAAACCATCCAATGAATTACTGTTGCTGGCTAGTGCCTGCATTGTCCCGAAATTCATATCACACCAAATATCTGATTGACGTTTACGAAGATACTTTTTAAGCATGTCTGATTGCATGATCATTTTATGTGCTTCTGAAAATCCTTTTTTTGCTTGATCTAATTTAGTGGCTATGAAATATACTTCCGGTGATCCTTCACCGTCACCAAGCATCATATAGTTTGCATCTGCTGCCAACTCTGTTGTTTTACCATTCTTTCGACCACGGATATCCAATACCTCTTGATACTGCCGCTCACCGGTTTCTTCATGAATAAAGCCAAAAACAGCTTGATGTTTGGCTTTTTGAAATAATTCTAATTTTAACGGTTTTCCTCTGTTTCTCCCCTGTGCCTGTTTGCAGAAAGTTTCAATAAATTCAATGGGTTCATTTGCTCTTTCTACGTCAAATATCCAGGGCTTGTATTTTTCAGGGTGTTTCAGTTTGTCTAAAAGATGAGCATACACTTGTTTAATTCTATGGCATGCGTTTATTTTCCCACTTAGTACAGCATTTGCATATTCTTCTAAATATGTCATGATTTCTTTTTCTTTAAAAATTGCTGAAGCTCGTCAAGTTGCTTTGCTTCAGGAACTATATCAATCAACGATTTCATAATTGCTGTATAACTTTTAACAAAAGAATTATAACTTTTCGCTGCTGGGTGTTCACGCACAAAACTTTGTTTTCCTTGCTCAAACTTTTCTACATAACCATTTTCGTTAGTTTCAGCTTGTAGTTCTTCCATCGCTACTTCGATGTATGCAAGCTGTGAAATCATAGATAACACAAATTCTTTTTTGTTTGCTGCTACATCTTTAAAGAGTTTCGCATATTTCGTTTTCTTCTTCTTAATTCTTGTATCTCTGAGGGTTTTCTCTGTTAACCCCCCCTCCTCTAAATTTTTCACGCAGTTTTTTTGACCTCCTCTCTACGGTCTCCATAAAGTACCCCCACTAGCTGTTAATGGGGGGGAGTATCCTCAATGATATTGCCAGCTGAATCAAACTTATATCCAGCTGTTAACGCACTTCTATCTTTGAAGTGCCTTTTCTTATGACAGCCATAACAAAGAGTTATTAACTTATCAGGATTCAATGCTATGTCGGCATCGTTAATGTTTTCTGCTGTCAACGTAACTAAATGATGCACCTCTAGTCCCGGCGTTATCTTTCCGGCTTTTAAACAGTCTTGACACAAACCATTGTCACGTTTAAACACATAGTCGCGCACTCTTTTCCATTGCTTGCTTTTATAAAATTTTTTGGCAAATTGTTGAGCCATTAAGATATCCTTCTGCTTCTGCTGTCATAGCACCAATTGCTTGATACTTCTCGATCCGCTGCCGCCTGATTTTGCCGCTGCTTTAATATCTTCAATCTTTCAGCGTGATACATCTTGTATTGCCGGCATTGCCCGTGACAGCCAACGTTCCTATGATTGCATTTATAGCAAGGTACATCTTTATCCATTATCTGATAGCAGCAGCTTAGCAGCTTGTCTTGATGACCAACAAACACGATCATCAAGCATAGATAAAATCTCGCTGAATATAAAATCTATGCTATAACAAGTCGCGCTTGACATATGATAAATCAAATTAATGGTGCTATATATCATCGGCGCCGGTTCGCCTGTACGCGCCCTTACTTCTTGGATAAATGTTTTATCACTCATAGTTGTTTTACCTTTCGCTCCGGGGTTGCCGGGTAATAAAAAAGGCAGCGCATTGGCTACCTAAAAATAAAAGAGCCGTGTTTGGCTCTTATGTGCAAGGATCAAACCTTGTAGGTTTTTCCTTCCTCGATTACGATTATACAACAAAATTCGTTGTGCATTGCACAATCTTTCACTTTTTTAGCATTTTTTTAAATGCCCTGTTAGCCTTATTTATCAATGTATTTCTATGACAGCCAATGGAATTTGCTATTTGTGCATCTGTTTTATTACCTCCATATATGAATTTATAATATATGATTTTAATTTCATATTGATCAGTTAACTTTGATAAGCTGTCTTCGATATACTCCCTTCTATGTTGCCAGAATGTTAAACATGAATTAGCTTCTTCTATGACTTCGTTTAACCTGATATTTTTGTTCTCATATGGATCGCCAGAGTTTTCATAGATAACCTCTTTTATAGCTGGGCTTGATATCCCTAATTTAGCAACCTCAGCCTCTGCTATAATTTGTTCATACTTATAACACATGTCAACGATATATCGATAGTTTTTCAATTCATTTTCTAGATATTCTTTTTCACGTTTGTAATTCATTTATGCCTCTCACACGCATCATCGTGTATCAATACCATGACCTGTGTTTCTCGCTAATCCATTCCATGCCATCGTATTCTTCGATTTCCCATTCAATATCATCAAAATATTTAATTGTTGATAATGCTTCTTTACATTCTTCTTTAGTTAGTTTCATTGTTCATCATCTCTTTAAATTCTTTCTGTAAAATGCAAATCATAAATTCTACCTAACAAAATCATTCCTGCTTTATTCACACTGTAAATAATACTATTATTTTCAATTAATTTATTAGCATAACCATCATTTATAATATCTTCCCAAAGTTCATCAGGTTTGCTAACAATAAAATAATTTCTGTAACATTCATGACGTGTTTGCCCTTTTCTAAAATTTCTACTTTCAATGCCAAGTGCATGACACATCAATTCTATTTTTTTAACTGTTATATCATTCATCACCGAGAACCTCCGAATACTCTTTTAACACTCGTTCTCGGTTGGCTTCTGCTTCTGCTTTAGTTTTAAAATACCAACCGCATTTGAGCATTGCTAAATCATTTTTATATGTTTCAAAAAAGTTTGTTGAATAAGTATCTCCATCACAATCAATAGACCAAACCAATTCACGATCTTTAGGTTTCCACGGTGTTTTTTGTACTTTATAAGAACCGTTTAAAAAACCATAGTAGATTGAACGATGAAGTTTATCTAACTTATCATATAAACAACCATTTTTAAAATAGTAAGGACTATCAGACAATTTAGAACCTTCGTTAATAATATTAAACTTTTCGCCTTCCTTAATGCCCCAATACTGCATGAGGTATTCGATTGGGGTTAATTTATCTAATTCATATTCGATAATTGTATGGTTGCTTTTTTTAAAATAATTCAATTCTGAAAAACTTATAATTTTTCCATTTGCACTCAACTTATAACAAGTATCACAACCATAAGTATTATAACAATTTGAATCTTCATCAATATACCGCCACATATATCCTAACGCATGAGCTTTATGAAGAAATTCAACAGCTTTTTCTTTGGTGTCGCAGTGAAATGCGACATTATCGTTGATCAAATCTTTAATTTCCATATTTGTTTTCCTCGTAAGCTTCTAGCAGCTTTGATATTTCATAAGGTTCATCATCTGACCATCTTATGAATTGAAACAGATGATTATAAATTCTAAAATAGCACAAACTAGGATCTTTGCACCTCCATAACGTTCCCTTTTTGAAAGGTTTATCGCAATAAACAAACAGCTCTCCACTTCCATCTCTTGATATCCATTTGAAATTTGCAGCAAAATTTTTAAGTATGAAATACTCATCAATACTCAACTTGTTTTTGTCTACATCGCTGTTTAAATATTTGATTTTTTCTTCTTTTGATTTTCCTTGTGTGTTTTTACAAAGAGATGAGAGTGGGCAGACTGCACAATTTTCATATAAAATATGCATATCTGTATTACAATTTAAGATACTAGCTATCGGTGATATGTATTTTTCTATCTGTTTCATTGTCCGTTTCCTTTCTAAGCGCTATATTCCACGATTTTTACTTCACTACTTTTGTTAATCCGTCTAATGCATAGCCACCGCTATAATTTTCAAGCAAAACACAAATAGTTCCACATATATTAAAAGGTTCGCTTCGCACTGTGAATACAGTGTTTTTATATTTATCTGCTACTCGATACTTGTCATTCATTATAACTTCATCACCAATTTTAATTGTTTCCATTTTCATATTTCCTCCGTGTTTTTCCATGCAAAATAACCTCATAATTATATTGCATTGTCATTTGTTAACTTTAAGCCCATGATATAGGGCTTATCCGTGCTTTTTCTGTCATCAATACTTTTTATAAAAACAGTGGTGTTTTTTTAGTATTTCAAACCTTCTAGTTTCTTCTTTTTCTCGGCGTCTGTCGATACTAAATAGATTCTTGTAGTCTCCAGTGACTCATGCCCTAAGATATCAGCAAGCTCAGCAAGCCCATTAGTGTTTTCTTTTAAAAACTGTCTAGCAAACAAATGCCTAAAGCTGTGCGGATGTATTTTGCTTTTCTTTATCTTCAACTCACCCGCCAGCTTTTGCAGTCTGCGCCAAATCGTTGACACTGTCAGCTGTTTGCCTTTATTCTTTCCGGGAAAGATAGTGCCGGCTCTGATTTTTTTATCACGGCAGTATTTACGCAGCTCCCGCGCTAAGTCTTGGCGGATCGGTACAGTACGAATTTTGCCTTTATTATCAATCTGAAGATAATTGCTTTTCAAATTCTCAACAGTGAAATACTTTAATTCTCCAATGCGGATACCTGTATTTGCCAGCACTTTCATAATTAAATAAGTATCCTGCTGACCATAGGCTCTTGCTTTACGCAAAAGGCGTTTATATTCGTCTGGTGTCAATACATCACTAAGACTGCTTTTACGTTGTACCTTCAGCTGCTTGACGCGCAGATCAGGCACGCCAAGCCACTTTAGATACTTATTCATAACGATGATATATGAGCTAATCGTCGCCGGCTTGTAGCCACTGTTTAGCATCGTTTCCTTGTATGCCAACGTGTGTGACTTTGTAATCTCACAGTCATCAGGTAATGCATCAACAAACCGGCGCACACCATGATCATATTTTTTAAGAGTATTTGCTGATTTCTCACTGTACTTCTGGTCCAACAAAAATTCAGCAATACCATTTTCAAATTCTTTCTTTTTCATATTCACCTACCTTTTATATATCTACATTAAAACGGCAAATCGTCCGCTGATATATCTAAATCAGATAAACCATAATCATTTTCTGGCTCACTCGTTTGCGCTTGATAAGTATTTGTTTGTTGACTCGCATAATTAGCGCCAGAACTTGTTTCTGTTGCTCTTACCAATGTCTGAACACTGTCACAGACAACTTCTGTCACATAGACGCGTTTACCTGTCTGATCTTGATAATTGCGTGTCTGTATTCTTCCTTCAACACCCAACAATGCACCTTTTTTCACATAGTTAGCCATATAATCAGCGGTCTGCCGCCATGCGACACAGTTGATGAAATCAGCCTGCGGCTCCTGTCCTTGACTTGTGAAACGGCGGTTGCAGGCAACCGTAAATGAAACAGTAGAAAGTCCTGACTGAGTCTTTCTTAATTCTGGGTCCTTTGTAATACGGCCCACTAATACAACACGATTGATCATTGTTTTACCTCCTAAAACAGTCGCAGCTGTTCACCTTTATCTAAGCGGTACCCTAACCGCCGGTACTCTGCATACACCGGCGCCCATATCAGCTCACACTGTTTACGTTCCGCTGGCATCAATCTGCCCATAACTTCAAGATCCTTTTGCAAGTGCAACGCAAAGGGGCAACCTTTGCAGCCGGTACGCTCAAATGAGTAAGGAGGATAGTACAGCTTGCATAACTTTATGCCACGTTTCACTATATACCACTGTTCCCACGCCTCGCTGACTTTTAAAAGCGGGTGAAACTTTTTAAGTTTTCCGTCTTTATCCGTTATGACACAGCCTTTTATACTAGCACGCCGCCCTCCCTCTGATGCCATCATTCCGGTTATCGCTATTGTCTTTTTATTGGCTTTTTCCCACCTTTTAAATGGTTCTTTCTTTAACTTTTGACAACATTTATTATCTATCTTTAAATTAAACTCTGATGTAAATTGATAACGAAGAATTTTAGGACATTGGTGTATATCATCAGAATTCAAATATCTTTTAACATAATTTCCTTTACCACTCCTCTGATATACCGCTACTACATGTGCATGCAATTTACTCTTAAATGGATACCCATATACTTCCAGTACACGCTTAACATTTTGCGTTGGCTTGATAATCTGTATCCGCTCATCTGCTGCTTGCATACTGAGTACAAACTCTTTGATTGAATCATATTCAATACCAGTATCAACAAAAACTCTCGGGATTCGATTGCCAGGTAATGCTTCCTCTAGCAAGTAATGTAATACTGTGCTGTCTTTGCCACCGCTGAAGCTAAGATAAAATTTATCTTCGCCGTGCAATCGGATTACGTCACGGATTACATTAAGACGATCAAATAGGATTAACTCGTTATCCATTTACGATATCTTTCATAGTCTTGTTATCAGTGATTAATAAATGATACGGAAATTCGTTTGCTGACAGGTAAGTAAAATAATTAACAGTGCTTTTAAATGACTTTATATTATTTACCATGTCATGTGTATACTGTGTAAAAATTATGTTTTCTAAAGCTTTTACATAGTCACAGTCCCTGATTTTTCGCGGTGCTGATCCAATACAAATCATATTATCGCTAAGCATATTGGGCATTGGGTATCTATACAGCTTTGTTTCCATGCCTTCAAAATGCTTATAAGCAAATGCTTTGATACCATTAACAACACTACTATTTTGATACATGATATATAAAGCATTGGGAAAATGTATCTTATAGGCCTTATCTTTGTATGTAACTATCCGTACATGCTCTGGCTGATTAATCAGTATGCTGCTGAAATCAGCAGATGCCCCAATGACACTTGGATTAAGTAAAAACGGTTTAGCACGGGTGTTTGGGAGTTTGTCAGATACGTACTCATTTATTTTCTTTGCGATATCCTTGATTGGAACACTTAGGAAGTATTCTTGATTGCTTATCTTGTTGACTTCAAGCACTTCTGCCTCATCACTTATATCCGTCATTCTGATTACCATCTCTTTCAAAATAATACCTCCTTATTGCTTTTTTTTATTCGCATAATCATGTCTATTAGACTGTATCTGATACCCGCATCACCGAACTCGGAAAATAAAGTGTTATATGCGGAATAGTTGCTAATAGGATCATCAGTGATGTCTTTAATCAAATCCAGCATTTGTGCCATATCTTTTTTATTGAGGTCAAAAAGTGTTTCACCTTCGTAATTTGCGTAGTCCAAATAGCATGCAACAAAATCATCATCAGTAACCTGTATAGCTTTAAATAGATCCATTGCCTGCACAAACTCATTATAATGCTCACCGGCATCTGTTTCAGGGTATTTAATATGCACGTAATACAATTGAGTTTCAATTTGTTCATCTGCCATCCTGTCAATTTCTTTTCTTACTTGCTTTTCACTCAATTCAGGATTGGTAATGATATCGAGCACCTCTTGACATTCGCCTCCAACATCACTTTCAAGCCATTCAGCCACATTTAATTGAGATTTATCCTCACTAAGATTAAAATAGACATCTGCCAAAAAATAAATTGGGTTACAAATTTCATTGACAATTATAGGGTTTTTTACTATACACTTAAGTATCAGTGCCAAAATCGGGCACATACTATACTCACTAGTATTCAAATACTGCTCTAAATGAAACGCAAAAGCCAAATCTTCAAAAATATATCCCATGTCATCCACATCGAAATCATTGTCAATTGCCACATTTTTTAAATTATCAATCAATGTTTTTGCATATTTTTGATCTAAACAGCGCTCAAAGAAAAATTTTAAAATCTGACCACCTTTACCAAGTTTGATATTTTTAGAAATGTATTTCCTCAAATTGCTTAACAACAGTGACACCCTCTTTCAGCTCATTCGCCATGATGCAGCTGCAATGTTCTAATAAAGAAGTGGCCATCTTTAAATTTGTAACTAGATACTGAATATTGCCGGCAGCAAGTTCTTGACAGCTCTTTTCTGCTGGATGATCTTTATTCTCCAGCGTATAGGTTTCGCTTCTCAGCGCACCGTAAATCACCTGATTGACATTTAGTGCAGCGTAGACATTGCCATCATACTCTGAATTAGCACTGTCTATGTAAACTGCATTTTTTAAATGCCTGAAGGTTTGCTCTAACAAAATGCGAGTGGCATCATTATCAACGCAGCCTATAAGTATCGGATAAAATTCTTTGCGCTGATCGATAAACTCAATCAGTTCATTTCGCGTGACATACTTATCAATTGCTTCACATAGCTCACCATGAAATGTGTTGATTTTCTTTGCAAGTGCGATCGCTTTGTTTTCACCGATATCCTGTGACTGAAACGCCTGCCGCTTCATGTTTTTCATTTCCACATGATCACCATCAACTATTACCATCTTGCTTGAAGTATTTAAAAGCAGCTTTGGTAAATCTCTTGCCAGCAAGGAGCCGGTACCGCCGGTTCCTATAATGACAAAGAGTTTTTTATACTTTATGTTTTCTATTTTCATAGTTTAACCTTTTTTATGCTGCTGGAATGTCGGCACAAGCACATTGTCTGCCTCAATTAAATCATAGGTAACCTTTCCAGAAAACTCATAAAACTGATGATTGAGCATAGCACTGGTGATCTCATCAGCGGTATATTCCTTGTCCTCCTCAAAGATATGGCTAACGTCAATGTTCTGAGCGGCATAATACAGTGTAAATGGGTATTTATACTTTTTCACTTCTACCGGTTGTGGTTCTTTCTTCGCTTCCGGTTTTTTACTTGCTTCTTTCTTTGGTTTTTCTTTCTTTGGTTCTACTGCCTCAAATTCTTCCTCATCTAACATTTCAAATAAATCATCCATCTTATTTTTCCTCCTTAGTTTCTGATTTTTTTACAGGCATCATATACCTTGCAAGCACATACCGATTATTGCGCATATCCTCATCGCAGATTAACATTCGTGCGCCAAAAATCACCGATACATCGTCTTCTTTAATCAATGAAGTAATCTTTATTAATCTAGCAACATCATAAGATAGGTCAGCAGCTTCACCCTCTATTTCTGCATTGACCTGTATTGCCAGTTCGTTACTTTGTTCGCCGGCATACAATTTGATACCTTTACTATTAGTGCTGATGGTTACATATTTTGAATATTCTTTTATCAGTTTCAATGCTTGAATCGTCTCATCACGAGGCAACTTAGCTTTTAACAGCGGTTCATCATCCATTTTGACGTCTGGCAGCTTTTGTTCAATCAACACTGTATAAAAGCTGCGGCCGGCAGTTTTTGATACAAGCATCTTACCGTTTGTCTGAAGCCTCATCGTTTCGGTATCAAGTATATGTTTAAATGCTTCTCCTGGCACATTGATTGGATTATCAAGACCGGTATCAGTGGTGTGAGTGTAAAACATAGTCCTATCAGAGGCTACAATCTTATCAGAGAATATGTTAACCCCTGATAGCTGTGGATACGTTGAGTCACTTCCAATAAATTGGGTACCTGGAAGCAAATCATCTAATTTGACTTGAATATCTACCATGTCATTAAGCGTTGGCGTGTAGACAGGATAATCAATCACATTGGCAAATTTTGCCTTGAGTCTAGTATTAGATACCTTGATCACGTTGTTCGTGAATTCCAGTGTGAAGTCACCGAGTTTTGATATAAACCCAAAATCTTTTGCGCTTAAAGTAAAAGATGCCGGTTCATCAGCTTCTTTACTCATCTTTGCGGCTCGAAGGATGCCCATGCCGGTACCGTCGAATGAGTGAAATTTGATTTTATCCTTATCCACTGTGATGGTGTTATATGGCATCGGATCATGAAATACCGATGAGTTCAATTTGATTTTCATTTTATTTTCCTTTCTTACTTATGTGTTCTTCTTTCCACATTTCGGCCAGCTCAGCTTTTAATTGCTCCACTTGTTCAGGAGTCAATTCTTCGTCGTCTGAGCTTTCAATTTCTTGCTGCTGCTCTTTGTACCAATCTGGTATTGGTACTGATACCTGCTTAGTTGACTTTTTTTTACGCGATTGCATGTGCCTCTCGGCATCCTCAACCGTTTGGATACCTGCTTTTTGCCAGTCATTTAAGACCCTGTTTATGTATTTAAACGATTTTGCTTTATTATTTATAGCTGTATCTAATGCCAATAACAACACATCATCAGTAAATACAGTCAACCAATCATGTAATGACTGTAAATCTATCTGTGATAAAGGATTGCCAAGTTTTGTCTCATAAAGATCAAAAATATTTTTCAATCGATCTTTTGATTTCACTTTACTTTTATTTACTTTACTTAACTTTATACGCTCAACATGCTCATTTGCAGGCTCAACATGCTCATTCGCAAGCTCATAATTGTTAAAAAGTGCGACTTTAAAACAACCTTTGCATTCTTCATCTTGCAAAAGCCAATATTCCTTATATACAGTTTTGTCACGACGCTCTGAAGCAACTGCCCAATAGCGCCGTTGGATACCTTTACTGGTAAGCACTCCCCACCTATCAAACAGCCCTTTATCAAAAAGACCAATTTGTAAGCAGTAGTCCACAGTCTCTTTGACTGTACCGGAACCAATGCCGCCGCCCATCTTACGTGCCGTAGATGCACAATCGTCATAGCCCCATTTATAAAAGTATCCTTCAGACCCATACGCCTTTTGACATAAATAAAAGTAAATTCCGAATCCATTCCAGCCTTGTGCATCAAGCAGCTTATCCATCTTGGTGTCATTGTCAAATATATCAACAGACCAGCCAGCGTAATCTAGCTTTTTCTTAGGTTTGCCGGCCATAAGCTACCTCAGATACCATCTTCGGTTTCCTCGATCAGCAACTGTAAATTAATGTTTTCTCCTCTTGCCCTCATCCCTCGGCAATACTTAATCAACTGATTGATACCTCTTTTTTTATAATCATTGAGGGCTTTCTCAATCTCTTTAGAATCGGATGTCAGCTTATAGCCCTTTACATTATCATGAGCGATAAAATCATCATGCAAATGGTTAAAGTATCCCTCATTGTATTGCTCAACCAAGAGCCTGAACTCCCTGCCGTCTTTGCTGATATGCTTATCGTATCTTTCATAAACTTCTTTAATCTCTTTCATCTTTTTCCAATCCGAAAGATCTACAATATCAATCATGGTGAATCACCGCCCTACTCATAATTGAATACCTCTAACAACTGTCTACCGAATTGCAATGCTTCCTCGTGGCTATCCATAAAAATATCAATGTGCCTTCCCTGCATTGCGCCGCCGGTATCCTCAGCGATGTAGGTATGGCCGTCAATAATGACCTCAGTGCCATAAGGCAGCAACTCAGGATCAACCCCTATCGTTCGCCCTGCTACCGGATAGGTGCCTGATGCTGTCAGTTGCCCCTCTCTGCCACAGCAAATTGCACAATGGCAATAAGCGGTCACTTCAAACATGCCGAGTGACACAAGCTGTTTTTGTGGCTCTGCAAATGCCGGCTGATCTGCCGGCACAATAACCTCACCGTCATGCTTCAGTTTATCAAGCTCCTGCGCCAGCTGCATATTTTCATCATGCATAAAATTAATCTGTGAAGTCTGTGCATCAATTGTTTGATTGCATGATGCGACAATCACGGTAGTGCCTAGCGAGTAGATAGCAAGTCCAGCAATGATCCAATTCTTAATGATTGGTTTACGTTTAAATTCAATCATTATCCTTATCCTCTGTGTAGATGCTTACAAGCTCAATCGCATCATTTAGTTTATCAACAGCGCGATCCAGTGTAATCGAATCCACGCGTTTAGCCATTAAAGATAGTGTGCGTTTAATGGACTCCATGTCTTTTAATATATTTACAGTATTTTCCATAGTATTCCTTTCCTTGCCTTTTAAGGCTTTTATGTTAAAATCACTTTGAGGTGATTTTATGCAAAACGCAGAATGCTTGGCTATTGTTTTATCCTTGATTGCAGTTTTTCAATCATGGTATTCAATCAGGAAATCAAATAGGCCATACATTTCAATACAATTAATTCCATACAACAAGCGGGTGTATTTAAAAATTAAAAACAATGGAAACCAAGACGCAAAAATCAATAATGTTTCATATTTAGGTGCGGCAGAAATCGAAAATATTAACCGCGACCATATGCCGTTGAATAATTGCAATCCATTTACCTTAGCGCCCAATGAAGCAAAACTGGGTCTTATCGACATGAAATTAATCAATTCTGAAATTGAAATAAAGTATTCGTCTGGTTTAAGACGGTTCACCTATAAAAGAAAACTGGAATCATTGGGTACAAATGTATTTATAAACAGTGAAGATAGACCATTTATAGATACCTTGCGTTAATAATTTGTCATGCAATATATAACTGCGGTTATGGCATAAGCAAACAAGACACAGCTAAACTCGCTAAACTTGTTATCTTCGTGGTTCCACAAATACAATCCTATTGCTGCACAAATTAATGCAGATATACTTAGTAAATCTCTTTCGCTCATTTATTCCACCAATTACCTAAATCACTAGCGCTGTAAATGATAATACAAGCCCTAAAAGAACAATAAGATAAGCCCATATTTGACCTCTTATCACAACTAAGTAACAGCCGCCAATAGAGCATGCCATTGATATAAAACAGATAATGTAATGAATGTTCATTTATTTCTCCTTGCCTTTTCAGGCTTAAATGCTATAATTTAGCTGATAATATTGTCATGTTATCAACTTTGAGATACTAGCTTTCCACGGCTGCGGTATCTCTTTTTTGTTGCTCGGCCGCTTCGATCGCAGCAAGCTTTCTGATACGCACTTCATCAATCATCAGATATTTTATAGCTGCTGCTGTTGGTACTTTGTCTTCACATGGCAGCAGCTTCCCACTCTCGATGATTTTCTGCTTTACTTTTTTTTTAAGTTCCAACGCTTTACACGGCCCGCAGTCAAAAAGTATTTGGAAAGTAGCCGTTGATTGCTCAAGTAAATTGAGCACTGTCAATTTTTCCGATGCAGTGTGTATCCTCGATTTCTGTGGCATTATTACACCTCCTTTCAAACTTGCAAGCTGTGCATATCTAACTCGAAGTGTTTGCTTAAAGCGAACTTATCGCCTAAAAAAATAAGATCTTCTTTAATGCCGAATAATTCACTCAGTCTCCGCAACTCGCTGCCATTAGGGATAGTATTGTAATTTTCCCAATTCCAATCTGTTTTCTCAGAAACTCCCATGAATTTCGATACTTGTGCTATCGTTAAATTCTTATTTACTCGACAAGCTTTCAATGTAAATGTTGGAGCATTTTTTATCATTAACTCACCTCCTAGCATCATTATAGTTCGCTTAAAGTTTATTGTCAACTTAAAGTTGTAATTTTTTACTAATTACCATTGATTTAATTTGCTTAAAGTGATATAAAATATAT
>ENA-UOJK01000767-UOJK01000767.1-human-gut-metagenome-genome-assembly--contig:-C116-NODE-767-length-26153-cov-12.534754_pt1 | contig 26153 bp, 20 predicted proteins | sample MGYA00242348_ERZ723895 | MGnify/ENA metagenome assembly ERZ723895
GGCATCTGCCGCACCTCGCTCGCCGTATCGGCACTTAGAATTATGCGGTATTGCCGTAGGGAATCTCTTCCGACAATACACAGGGCAAATAACCTGACGGCTCAACGTACCCAAAAACACAGAACAACAAACATTTAACCAATTACTAAGAAATGGTGGAAAACTATGCTGCTTTATTGGATCCTGCTGCCGATCGTCTGGCCGCTGCTGCATATTTTGTGGCGCATTGAGGTGGTCGGCAAAGAGAATATCCCCCGCGGGCACGCCCATGTTATCGCATCCAACCACCTTTCGGACCTGGACCCGGTCTATATTCTGGAAGCGGTGTTCAGCTGGAAGCGTTATACCATCCTGGCCAAGCAGGAGCTGTTCAAAAATCCGCTGATCGGCTGGTTTTTGAGCTGCATGGGCGCGGTGCCCATTGACCGCGGCAAGGGCGATATGGACACCGTTAATAAAGTGACAGACGAATGCAAAAACGGCACGCCGATCCTGATCTTCCCTGAAGGAACCCGCAGCAAGACCGGCGAACTGCTGACCTTAAAAAGCGGTGCTTTCCTGATTGCCGGCAACGCCGATGCCGACATGGTGCCCTGCCGCATTATTTACGATACGCCGGATAAGCGCATGCACATGTTCTGCCGCATCCGCATCTGCTTTGGCACCCCCATCCCGGCAGAGGAGATGAAGGTAGAGGACCCGCGCCGCTCGGTACCCAAGCTGCGTGCCCTGCGCACCCGCCTGAAAACCGAACTGGAACGCCTGTACGAAGAAAATCACTTCTAAAACGCGATGCAGGGAGAAATAACCATGCAAATTATTCTTGCAAAAACCGCAGGGTTCTGCTTTGGGGTAAACCGCGCGGTCAAGCTGACTTATGAATTGCTGGAGCAGGGCCGCCCGGTGGCAACCCTTGGCCCGCTGATCCATAACCCGCAGGTGGTGGAGGATCTGGAAAGCAAAGGTGCCATTACCTGTGACAGTGTGGACGATGTGCCGGACGGCTGCGAGGTTGTCATCCGCAGCCACGGCGTTGGGCAGAGTGTGTATGATAAAATCTCAACACGCCGCCTGGCGTATCATGACGCCACCTGCCCGTTTGTTACAAAAATCCATAAAATTGCTGCGCGGGCCGGTGCAGAGGGCGCCATGCTGCTGGTGGCAGGCGATGCCAAACACCCCGAAGTACAGGGAATTGTGGGCCATACTACGGGAAAAGTGGAAGTGTTTGCCAACTTGGCAGAGCTGGAAAAACTGCTGCCGGAACTCACACAACAAAAATCTATTTTTGCGGTAGCGCAAACCACTTTCAATGTCCAAAGCTGGGAAACTTGCAAGGAATTTTTGAAAAACCAGTGTACAAATGCCAAAATATTTGATACAATATGTAATGCAACGTGGGCGAGGCAACAGGAAGCGGAAGACCTCAGCCAAAAATGCGATCATATGGTCGTCATTGGTGGTCATCATTCTTCCAATACCCAAAAGCTGTTGCAGGTCGCGGCCCGGCATACCAAAGCTATCAATGTGGAGACAGCTGATGAACTCGACAAAGATTGGCTTAACGGTGCCAGGATCGTGGGCGTAACAGCCGGGGCTTCAACGCCTTCGTCTATAATTGAGGAGGTACTTAACTGTATGAGTGAAGAAATCCGTGACGACATGAGCTTTGAGGAGATGCTCGCTGCATCCGAAGCAAAGCCCCTGTACGCAGGTAAGATCGTAAAAGCCAAGGTCATCAGCGTTTCCCCGACGGAATGTGTCGTCGGTATTGATGGTTCCAAGCACACTGGTATCGTCAAGCTCAGCGAGATGAGCCATGACCCCAACGCCAAGATGGAAGACCTTGTTAAGGTGGACGACGAGCTGGATTTGGTTGTTGTCAAGACCAACGACCAGGAAGGTGTTGACACCCTTTCTCGTGTCCGTTTTGAAGCCCAGAAGGGCATGAAGGATGTTTCCGAGGCTGCTGAAAACGGCACCGTTATGGAAGGCGACGTCATGGAAGCCAACAAGGGCGGCGTTGTTGTCAACGTCAAGGGCGTTCGTGTGTTTGTTCCCCGTTCTCAGGCTACCATGCGCCGCGACGAGGACTACACCAAGCTGGTTGGCCAGCACGTTAAGCTGGTTATCACCGAGTGCGCAGGCCGCAAGATCGTTGGCAGCATCAACAAGGTTACTGCTGAAGAAAACAAGGCAAAGCGCGATGAGTTCTGGAAGAACGTTGAAGTTGACAAGCAGTACACTGGCGTTGTCAAGAGCCTGACTTCCTACGGTGCCTTTGTTGACATCGGCGGCGTGGATGGCCTGTGCCACATCAGCGAACTGAGCTGGAACAACATCAAGCATCCCTCTGAGGTCGTCAGCGTTGGCGATACCATCGAAGTGTATGTTAAGAGCTATGACCCCGAGAACCAGAAGGTTTCCCTGGGCTACAAGAAGGAAGAGGACAACCCCTGGGAGAAGCTCAAGAACGAGTATCCCATCGGCTCTGAGTTCGAAGCTCCGGTCGTTTCCATCACCAAGTTCGGTGCATTTGTCCGCATTCTGCCGGGCATTGACGGTCTGGTCCACATCAGCGAGATCAGCAACGAGCGCGTGAACAAGGTTTCCGACGTTCTGAAGGTCGGCGACATGGTCAAGGTTAAGCTGATCAATGTTGACTTTGATCGCAAGCGCATCAGCCTGTCCATGAAGGCTTGCCTCGACGAGGCTGCCGAGGACGCTGAATAATCCCCGAATTGCAGCAGGGGCCTGCCTGGCAACAGGCGGGCCCCTTTTGTTATATGCCGGTGTGCACTGTTGACGTACACTGGCGAGCAGCGCTGCAAACCTCCCTGCGCTGTGTGGTAAAGGATAAACTGCATGGAAAAATTAAAGGCTTTTATTAAAAAATATTATGAGGGGTTTGCCTACCTGTTTTTTGGCGGGCTTGCCACGCTGTTGAACCTGGTGCTGTTTGCCGTGTTCCAGGCTGTGCTGGGCACGGGCTTTGCAACCGGCATTGGCAATGTTCTGGATAATATCATCTGCATTCTGTTTGCCTACTGGACCAACCGCACCTTTGTGTTCCGCAGCAAAAACAGCGGCCAGGCTGCTCTGGCGGAGTTTGGCCAGTTTGTGGCCTGCCGTATTGGCACCATGGTCATGGACCAGGTCATCATCTGGCTGGGCGTCAGCGTGCTGGCACCGCATGTGGCATTTGCCGCAGCCAACGCTGACCTGTGGGCCATGGGTGTTAAACTGTTCAGCCAGGTTATCGTGATTGTATCCAACTATGTGTTCAGCAAGTTGTTTATTTTCAAAAAGAAATAACAACACAGAACAGATAGAAACCCGAAACAACCAAACCGACGATGATAAGGAGGGCTTTCTTATGACAAACAAAATCCGCGGCGGTGCATTCCGTCTGACCGGCCTGATCCTGGGCATTGTGGGCGCAACGGTCAGCCTGACGGCCATTGTATTTTCGACCATCGGCCTGCACCAGGCGCACCTGTGCAAGACCTGTAAAAAAGGAGAAGAATTCAAATGAAATACACCAAGGAGGAAATCCTTTCCAAAGTTGACCACACCCTGTTGAAACCGGAGGCTACCTGGCCCCAGATTCAGGCCCTGTGCGATGATGCCATCAAGTATCATACTGCATCCGTCTGCATCAACACCTGCTATGTCAAGCAGGCTGTGCAGTATATGGCGGGCCGTGTTGCGGTGTGCTGCGTGGTCGGCTTCCCTCTGGGTGCAATGGATACTGCTTCCAAGTGCTTTGAAGCAAAGACCGCTGTGGAAAACGGCGCCGAGGAAGTGGATATGGTCATCAATATCGGCCGCCTGAAGAACAAGGAATATGACGCTGTGCGCGAGGATATCGCCGCCGTCAAGCGGGCCGTGGGGCATAAGGTGCTCAAGGTTATTATTGAAACCTGCCTGCTGACCGATGAAGAAAAAGAAAAGATGTGCGATATCGTGGTGGAAGCCGGTGCCGACTTCATCAAGACCAGCACGGGCTTTTCTACCGCAGGTGCAACCTTCCATGATATTGAGCTGTTTGCCCGCTGCGTGCGCGGCCGCTGCAAGATCAAGGCAGCCGGCGGCATTTCCACCGTTGAGGACATGGAAAAGTTCCTGGATCTGGGCGCAGACCGCCTGGGTACCTCCCGCGCTGTTAAACTGCTGACGGCGGAATAATTTTGCCGTAACGCAGGGTACACCACAAATAAACCAAAGACCTCCATCCCAAGCACAGAACCGTGCAGGAATGGAGGTCTTTTTGTCTACAATCAGCAATAAAATCAGTATTTGTTATCTTGCACAAAGCGAACGGTTGCGCTTACAGCAGGTACGCTTCAAACCGGTGCAGGTCATCCACCTTTACGGTTGCCTTGTAATACACGCCGTTTTCGCGGTATTCTTCAGCCAGAACGCTGCCGCGGGTGCGGAACACATCGGCCAGGGCCAGCTTGTCATAGGGCAACAGTACCTCAATGGTGCGCACACGGTGTGCCAGAATCTCGTCAATCTTGGCCAGCAGGCTGTCCAGCCCGTAGCCGGTTTTGGCGCTTACCAGCAGCACATCCGGGTCATAGGGGGCAACACCGGTGCGGTCGCACTTGTTGTAGACCGTCACCTGCGGGATATCCCCGCAGCCCAGGTCGTTCAACACTTCATCGGTCACGCTCAGCTGCTCGGCGGCTTCGCTGTCGCTGGCGTCGGCAATTTTCAAGATGATGTCAGAGCAGGCAGCTTCTTCCAGTGTGCTCTTAAAAGCATCCACCAAATCATGCGGCAGGCGGCTGACAAAGCCGACTGTATCCACCAGGATCACTTGTAACCCGCTGGGCAGCGTGCATTTGCGGGCGGTGGGATCCAGCGTGGCAAACAGCATGTCGGCTTCAAAAATTTCTGCGCCGCACAAAGCGTTGGTCAGGCTGCTTTTGCCCACGTTGGTGTAGCCCACCAATGAGATGACCGGAACACCGTTTTTCTGGCGGGCGCGGCGGGTTTCACCACGGCGCTTTTCCAGCTCTTTCAGGCGGCCTTCCAGCTTTTCAATGCGGCTGCGCAGGTAGCGGCGGTCCAGCTCCAGCTTGGTTTCACCGGCACCGCGGCGGGCACCGCCACCGCCGCCGCCACCGCCGCCCTGGCGGCTCAGCGCCTCGCCAAGGCCCTGCAGGCGCGGCATGCGGTATTTCAGGGTGGCCAGCTCAGTTTGCAGCTTGCCCTCGTTGGTGGTGGCGCGCGCACGGAAGATTTCCAAAATCAGCATCGTGCGGTCCAGCACTTCCACCTGCAAAGCCGCGCTCAGGTTGCGGATCTGGCTGCCGGTCAGCTCGCCGTCAAAGATGGCGGCCTCGGCATCGGTATTCAGGCATACCAGGCGCGCTTCCTCCACTTTGCCTTCCCCCAGAAGGGTGGCGGCTTCGGGGGTGCTGCGCTTCTGGCACACGGTAGCAACGGCCTGCATGCCGTTGGCTTCCGCCAGGGCGGCAAGCTCATCCAGGCTGCGCTGGGCGTCAAACTTGCCCTGGTCCAGCGCCAGCAGCACAACGCGCACCGGCGGGCGCTCGCTGTCCAGAGCCTTCTGCCCAACAGGGGCGTCCTCTGCCGGGGCCTGGGTAGCGGTAAAGTCCAGGGTGATGGGGTCCTTCATTTCGTCCATAGGGGTCCTTTCTGGCCGTATTCGGCCAGGTCAGCAAAAGTATGGGGCAGGGGAGTGAATGTCAGACGGTTGTATCGGCATTCTCCGCTGGTTCCGTTGGTTCTGCCTGTACAGCGGGGGCAGCGGCTGCCGGTTCATCGGATTTCTGGCTGCCGGGGTTCAGCAGGTACCAGGCCAGGCAGGGCACCTCGGTGCCGTCAAAGCGGTGCAGAACGGTATCGTGGTCATAATGGAAGCCGGTCTTGGCCAACACGCGGCTGCTTGCCACATTCTGGCTGGCGTGGAACCCGGCCAGCCAGGGCGCACCTACCATGCCAAACCAGTAATCGCGCACGGCAGCGGTGGCTTCGGTGGCATAACCCTGGTTCCACCACTTTTTGCCCAAGGTGTAACCGATCTCATACATGCCGCCCAGCAGCTCGGTTTTCACGTTTTTCCAGGCATAGGGCTTTTCACGCTCACAGGATTCGGCGGGGGCAATGCTGATGCTGCCCATCAGCACACCGGTCACTTTATCGCAGATGCCCCAATCATAAAAATCCGGGCGGTCATATTGTTTGACGATCTCGTTCAGATATGCCATCGTTACCACCCAGTCACGGTGGGGCTCCCAGCGCAGGTAGCGGGTCACTTCCGGGTCATTGGCCCAGTTGCCAAACATCATTTCGCAGTCGTCGGTTGTCATACGACGCAGGACCAGCCGCTCGGTGGTCAACTCTTGTGTGCCGCAATGCTTCATCTTGATATACAACCTTTCCTTTGCAGTAGTTATGCTTGGCTGTGCAGCAGATACCGCCGCACAAAGCCCATAAAGATCTGCCACAGCTTGTACAGCTGGGCACGGTAAATGTTACAGTAAATAAACAGGATTGCTGCAGTTAAAACAAACTTGATGATAAAATTGTGGGCGAACACCACGCCGATCACGGCCACACCCACCGCCAGCAAAAAGCCGCAGATCGTCCGGCTGAAGCTGGGGATGGTGCGGTAGTAATACTGCCCGGTCACAGTGCGGTACAAAAACATCGTTGCATTGGCCGCTACCAGGCCGACCGCGGCACCCATTACGCCAAAACGCGGCACCAGCACGGCGCACACGGCAATGTTGGCCGCAACGCCCACGGCGGTTCCAATCGTATCCTGAAACGGCTTGCGGGCAATGGTGTTGCCGTACACCGTGCCTTCGCACAGGATGGAGAACACCACGGCCAGCATCATCAGCGGAAAGTAGGGCAGGCAGGCCGATTTGGCCGGGAAGATGATGAAGATGATATCCTCAAACATGACCAGCAGACAGAAAAAGCCGAAGATCAGCAGGTTCAGCAGATCATGGATGCGGCCAATGCGCTCCTGCTCGGTGCGGTAATGCGCGTAGACATAGGGGCCCCAGTAGGTGGAAAAACCGGCCTGAATGGTGGTGACAAGCTGGGCCAGGGTGTAGGCGAAATCAAACGAACCCTGCTCCGCCGCGGGGGCGTAATTGCCTAAAAAAGAAAGGCAGATGGCGCGGTACAGCGGGATCAGGATGGCCGCAGGTGCCAACACAATGCCGTAAGGCAGTGCCGCCCGGTAAATGTGGGCATAGGGGCGCAGGCCGCGCACAGGGGCCTCTTTCGTTTGACCTTTAGAAGCCCGCCGCCAATAGAACACTGCAACCCCCGCAAAGCTGCACACCGCACCCAGCACAAAAGCGCGGGCGTCCTGGGTAACAAAGCCGGGCAGCAGGTAGATCAGGTTCAGGCAGGCCTGCATCCACAGCGTTTCGGTGGTGTAGGCGCGCACATTGTTTTCCAGCCGGAGCAGCACGTTGAGGTAACGCACCAGCATGTACAGAGCAGCGTTCAGGAACAAAAACGGCACCAGCCCGGCACCGTTGGCCCCAAGGCCAAAGGCCGCCGCCAGCGGCCTGGCGAAAAAGATGCTGCCGATGCCGCCCGCCAGCAGCATGACCAGCACCGAAAGCCGGGTACACGCGGCAAACATGCTGCGCCCGGTGGAACCGGCAGGCGGTTCGTGGTAAAAGCGCAGCAGGCTTTGGTCCAGCCCAAGCATGCCCACGTTCATCAGCGACATGGTGTATGCCATGAAGGAAGCAGGAACGGCGTAGCTTTCGGCGGGCAGGACGCCTTTGATGATAAGCGCTGCGCCGGAAATGCCAAAGCCAAGGTAGGTGGCAATGGAGTATTTCATCACATTTCCGGCAAAGCTTTCAGTTTTTTTCGGTTCAGACATGGCAGGCTCCCATTTGCAGCGGGCGCACCGCAGCGCGCCGGAAAAACAACTTTATTTTACATATGGCCGGATGCGCGCTTCCATGCGCTGGATCTCCTCCGGCGGGATATAGGCTTTGTCCACATAACCGTAAATGCGCTGGGCAAAGTTGGCCAGCGGCGGGCAGAAGGCAAACACCCGTTTGGGTTCCCACTTGTGGCGGTACAGCATGTGTACCCCCGCCAGTGCGCAGAACTTGAGCAGGTTGAAGTGCGGCGTAAAGCCGGGCCCCATCGGTTCATCCCGCGGGGAATTTTTGTACACTTCCTCCAGCAGGTCGGCCATCCGCTTGTAGGCCGGGGCAGGGGAGGGGTCAAAATAGCCCTCAATCACATCCCGTGCAATGGGGAACGGCGGGTTCGGCTGCGCCATGGCAGCGGCAAACTCCGGGTAGCTAGTCACATAGTGAGCATCCTTGTAGATGACGGGGTCATACTCGTGCTCGATGGGCACCGGGCGCAGGATATGGCAGCTTTTGCCCGCCATGTATACTTCGGCCACAGCGGTGCTCATCCAGATGGAGATGGAATCCGCCGCCACAATCCACTGCTTGACGGAATCCGCAAAAATCACATGGAAGTTTGGGCGTTTGGCGGCCAGCTCGTCCAGGGCTTTGCATTTCCATTCGCTGGGGTGGCGGCGGTATACCAGTTCCACCTCCGGGTGGTCACCCAGGTAGCGGTCAAACCAGGCCAGCGTTTTTTCCATCGAAACGCGGTTGGTGCGGGCAAAGCCGGAAAAATCCGTTCCTGCCATTTTGGAAAGCTCGGCCACTTCCTGGTCGGTCATGCTGGCATAGCCAAAGCTGGAAATGTACAGGTGCAGCTGTTTGGCGGGGTCAAGGCCGAATTCCTTGCACAGGGTTTCCTTATCCTTAAAGTAGCCCTTGAACTCCGGCCGCAGAAAGTCCATCATCACAGCGCCGGTCACGGGGGTGTTCTTGGCATCCATGCCATGGGCCTGCAACCGCTGGGCAGTGCGCTGGCCCCAGCAAGTCTGCACGCAGCGCTTGGCGTTGCCGTTCATGTTGAACCAATCGCCCTCCTCCTGCGTGTCGGAGAGCATCTGCTCCCAGTGCAGGTTGACGATCTTGTTGCATTTGCCAATGTTGTTGTACACATGGCTGTTGATGGCTTCGTTGTCATACATGCAGCTGGCAACCAGAACTTCCGGCTTGTCTTTGCCAAACAGGCGCAGATCTTTGGCATCCAGCAGCTGGCGGATGCGCACGGTGTAGCCGCGGCGCTCCAGCTCCAATTTGAGCAAAAGATCGCTCTCATATTCCCGAACGGTGTGTTCGTACAAAATCAAAAAGTCCAGTGCCACAGGGGACCTCCTTTTTGGGGTGGGGCAGCATCAGCGCTGCATATCATCAAACAGTTCGGCTGTCCAGTCCGGCAGGCCGTATTTTTCGTCCAGGTGGAACCCGTCAAAAAACTGGGTGTCATCATCGGTAATGCAGCTGGTGCCCCATTCGTAATTCAGCACGGTAAAATTCTGCTTTTCCAACAGCGGCAGAACTTCGTCCTGCATCACGGCGGTAATGCCAAAGGCATCGCATACCTCGGTGCGCACATTGGCGGCCATGGGGGGCAGCACAATGGTCAGCTCCACGCCGCGGTCTGCGCAGCGCTGGGCCATAGCCAAAAACTCCGCCAGCTCGGTTTCGTTCAGTGTCCAGTTCTGGCAGCGGGTGGTGATCAGCGCCGGGTACTCATACAGCTTTTTGTGCAGCGGAATCGTGTTCCCGGCATCATCCAGGTAATCCGCCGCGGTCCAGTCTCCGGATTCAATGGTGTCCGGCGTGCCCTTTACGGTGTCCATAAACACGGTCAGGGCGTTCACGTTGTATTCCAGGTTCAGACAGTAGGCCAGCGGGTTGCGCAGGGTAGCTTTCAGCGCCGAAAAACGGTCGGTGTTATAGCTGCTGTTTAAGGTGTAGAACGAAAGCTCAAACAGAATGCGGTCCACCTGGTTGCCGGAATCCAGCACATAGTTGGCAAGGTCCACACATTCCTTCAGGGAAGCACCGCCAAAGGCCAGGTTCTGCCAGCTTTGCCCGGTCAGGGAATCCACAAGGTCCATATCAAAGTGGGCCAGGCGGCTGTCCCCGATGATCAGGTTGGTGCCGGGGCTCTGCTCATAGGCGCGCACACGGGCCACCGGCTGGCTGGAAGAGGCTGTTTTTTTGATGCCAAAATAATTGTTTGGCTCAAACGCCACAAAAAAGGCAAACCACAGATAGACCGGCACGAACAGCAGCGCCAATTTTTTGATGATATGCTTCACGCCGGAAATCTCCTTTTTTCCATAAGATTAAAACCCTGCATAGGGGCCGAACGCATTGGCGTTAAAGCCGCCGCTCTGCATGATGTACCCCACCAGGATAAAAACGATCAAAACAACATACAGCGCATTGCGGTGCTTGGCGCTTGCCAGGGCAACCTCAGCCGGTTTGTTTTTGCAGGCAAAATTGCGCCGGTGATCCAGCCAGATGCCAAACGCCAGCGCCAGCGCAGCGAACGCCCAATAAGCCGCTACCATAATGGTATTGGCGTAAAAGCCGGTATACGCTGTGCTGTACAGCTCCCCGGCAAAGCGGGTGGGGGACCAGCTGTTCATCAGGCAGCGGCCCAGGTAGACGAAAGCATCGCCAACGCCCAGGTTTTCGGCCATGCCGGAAAGGTTGCCGGACCCCACGCGGAAGAACACCATGCTGATGGTCCACAAAACAAACACCACAACCCGCTTGCCCCACAGCACACGGGCCGGGGTGCCGCGCTTTTTGGGTTTGCCAAAGCGGCGGTGCAGCAGCTCTTCGCCCACGCGGTAAACCGCCTGCAGCAGACCCCAGATGATGAATGGCGCGGTGCTGCCGTGCCAGAAGCCGGAAGCAAAGAACACGCAGAACACGCACAGCTCGGTGGGCAGGCGGCCAAAGCGGCCAAGATCTGCCCAGGCCAGCGGCATAAAGAGATAATCCTGCAGCCAGGAAGAAAACGAGATGTGCCAGCGGCTCCAGAAGCCGGAAAAGTTGGTGGCGTAAAACGGGGTCTTAAAGTTTTCCGGCAGGTCCAGCCCCAGCACAAGGCCGGTGGCACGGGAAATCTCGGAATAGCCGGAAAAGCTGAAATACAGATAAAAAGTGTACATCACCGCGGTCAAAATCAGCATGGGGGCGCTGTAATCCGCATAGTGGGGGAAAACCGTATCCACCACCATGTTCAGCACATCCGCCACGGCAATGTATTTGAACAGCCCCAGCGCATATAGCCGCAAAGCGCGCACCGTGCGGGCGGCATCAAAGCGGTGCTCGGCGCTCAACTGCGGCAGCAGCGCACCGGCGCGGCAGATGGGCCCCTGGGTGACGGTGGCAAAAAAGTTGAGGAACAGCGCCAGCCGGATAAAGCTGGTTTCCACCTCGCAGTCGCCGCGGGTGGCGTCGATCAGGTAGGCGATTGCGGCAAAACTGGTAAAGCTGATGCCCAGCGGCATGGCCACCGCGCGCCAGCCGTGCAGCACCCCGCCCAACAGGCCGTTATACTTAAAAAAGGCCAGAATGCCCAGCATACCGATCACGCCAAGGCGCAAAAAAGCGGTTTTGTGTGCGCCGCCTCGCCAGGCAAGGCCGCGGCCGCACAGGTAGGTGAACACCGCCAGTGCAATGGTGACCGGCAGCATGGCCGGCATGGCCAGCGCATAAAACACCCACGAAGCTCCCAGCAGAAACACCGGCTGCATGCGCACCGGCAAATGCAGGTAAACGGCAGCCACAACCACCAAAAATGCACAGTATTGCAGGCTTTGCAGCCCCATGAGCGCAACCTCCAGACCTAATAGGAGCGGTACCGCACAACGCACGGCGTGCCGCAAAAAATCCACAGGCAGCAAGGATAAAATAAGACCGCCTGCACCCGCAATATGGCAAAATGGCGCAATATCACAGATTAACTAAACTATTATACCTGTTTTGCCTACTAATGTAAAGTGGGCCGCCTGGCAGGGACAAAATACGCACGAAAAAACGTAAAGAATATTGTTTGCACAGCGGCAACAAAAGCAGCGTTAAAATGTGATAACAAAGAGCAAAATGCGGAATAAAAAGCAGGCCTACTAGGTGTGATAAGTTTCCTGGAACGGTTGCACTGAATACGTGAAAATGATATACTATCATAGTAATAAAAAATAGACTGGGTGTGTACCAAACTGTCCGGCGGTTGAAATGCTGGTGGGACGGACAGTTTTTGCGGGACTGCAAGCAGGGTTCCGCTGCAGGCTTACGGGAGTGAAAAATATGAAAGTTGTAATTCTTGCCGGCGGCTATGGCACGCGCATTTCGGAAGAAAGCAAGTTCAAGCCGAAACCGATGATCGAAATCGGCGGTATGCCTATTTTGTGGCATATCATGAAAGAGTATTCTTACTATGGCTTCAATGATTTTGTGATCTGCGCCGGGTACAAGCAGCATATGATCAAGGAGTGGTTTGCGGATTATTTCCTGCATACCAGCGATGTGACCTTTGACTTCACCCAGGGCAACGAGATGATCGTGCATGACCAGCACGCCGAGCCGTGGCGCGTGACGGTGGTGGATACCGGCCTGAACACGATGACGGGCGGCCGCATCAAGCGGGTGCAGAAATATATCGGCAACGAAACCTTTATGATGACCTATGGTGATGGCGTCTGCGATGTGAACATTGCCGAACTGGTCAAGTTCCATAAGCAGCATGGCAAGCTGGCAACCCTGACCGCCGTGGTGCAGGAACAGCAGAAAGGCGTGCTGGATATCGGCCAGGACAATGCGGTTCAGGCGTTCCGCGAAAAAAGCGTCAACGATGGGGCTATCATCAACGCGGGCTATATGGTGCTGGAACCGGAAGTGTTTGATACCATCAGCGGTGATGATACCATTTTTGAGCAGACCCCGCTGCGCGAGCTGGCGGCCAAAGGCCAGCTGATGAGCTATGTGCACCGCGGATTCTGGCAGTGCATGGATACCGAGCGCGAAAAAAGTATGTTGGAAAAAATGTGGGCGTCCGGCTGTGCGCCCTGGGAAGTGTGGAACCAACAATGAACTTGGAATTTTACCGCGGTAAACGCGTGTTTGTAACCGGGCATACCGGTTTTAAGGGCAGCTGGCTCTGCCGCATGCTGGTGGGGGTCGGTGCGGTGGTAACGGGTTACAGCCTGGAACCGCCCACAACCCCCAACCTCTTCTCTCTGGCAGGGCTGGAAGGCAAAATGACCAGCGTGATCGGCGACATCCGCGATTTTGCCGCCCTGAAAGCGGCCTTTGATGCCGCTCGGCCGGAAATTGTGCTGCACCTGGCGGCCCAGCCCATTGTGCGGGACAGCTACAAGGACCCGCGCTATACCTATGAAACCAATGTGATGGGCACCGTGAACCTGTTGGAATGTGTGCGCACCGCCCAAACCCCACCGCGCTCTGTGCTGAACGTGACGACAGATAAGGTGTACCAGAATAATGAATGGTGCTGGGGCTACCGTGAAAGCGAACCGTTGGACGGCTTCGACCCCTACTCCAACAGCAAAAGCTGCTCGGAGCTGGTGACCCACAGCTATAAAAACAGCTTTTTTGCGGATGGCAGCGTGGCCATCTCCACTGCCCGCGCAGGTAATGTGATTGGCGGCGGCGATTTTGCCAATGACCGCATCATCCCAGACTGTGTGCGCGCGATGGCAAAAGGGGAGAGCATCGGTGTGCGCAACCCGTATTCCACCCGCCCATACCAGCATGTGCTGGAACCGCTGGCGGCGTACCTGCTGATCGCCCAGCGCCAGTATGAGGATAACCGGTACGCCGGCTATTATAATGTCGGCCCGGATGACTGCGACTGTGTGACGACCGGCACCCTGGTAGACCTGTTCTGCCAGGCGTGGGGCGATGGTGCCGCATGGAAAAACCGCGCTGAGGCAAACGCCCCGCATGAAGCAAACTTTTTGAAGCTGGATTGCAGCAAATTGAAATCCACCTTCGGCTGGAAACCGCGCTGGCATATGGCGGAATGTATGCAAAAGACCGTTGCGTTCAGCAAGGTATGGCTTTCCGGCGGGGATATCCCGGCGGAGATGGACAAAGAGATCAAGGAATTTTTGAGTGAGTAAGGGAGCAGACGATGGCAAATTGGAGCAATGAGGCCGAAGCCCGCGAGCAGATCAAGGCGCTGGTGGCAGAATATTACCATGACTTTAAGGAGAAAAAGGCGGATTTCAAGCCCGGCGACCGCGTTACTTATGCATCCCGCGTGTTTGATGAAAAAGAAATGTGCGCCCTGACCGATGCAACGCTGGATTTCTGGCTGACCACCGGCCGCTTTGCGGATGAATTTGAAAAAGAGTTTGCCAAGTGGATCGGCGTAAAGTTCGCCAACCTGGTCAACTCCGGCTCCTCCGCCAACCTAATTGCCTTTATGGCGCTCACCGCCCCGGAACTGGGCGACCGCCAGATCAAAAAGGGCGATGAGGTCATCACTGTGGCATGCGGGTTCCCCACCACTGTCACCCCGGCGCTGCAGTATGGCGCTGTGCCGGTGTTTGTGGATGTGACCGTGCCGCAGTACAACATTGATGTGACCAAGCTGGAAGCCGCTCTTTCCCCCAAGACCAAGGCAGTCATGATCGCCCATACCCTGGGCAACCCGTTTGACTTGTCCGCCGTCAAAGCCTTCTGCGATGCCCATAACCTCTGGCTGGTGGAGGATAACTGCGATGCCCTGGGCACCCAGTACACCATCAACGGCGAAACCCGCTTTACCGGAACCTGGGGCGATATCGGCACCTCCAGCTTCTACCCGCCGCACCACATGACGATGGGCGAGGGCGGCTGCGTGTATACAAACAGCCCACTGCTGAACCGCCTGATCAAGAGCTACCGCGACTGGGGCCGCGACTGCATCTGCCCGTCCGGCCATGATAACTTCTGCGGCCACCGCTTTGACGGTCAGTATGGCGAACTGCCCGCAGGCTATGACCACAAGTACGTTTACAGCCACTTTGGCTATAACCTGAAAGTGACCGATATGCAGGCCGCCATCGGCTGCGAACAGCTGAAAAAGTTCCCCAGCTTTATCGAACGCCGCCGCCATAACTGGGACCGCCTGCGCGCAGCCCTGGAACCGGCCGCCGATAAGCTGATCCTGCCGGAACCGGCCGCCAACAGCCGCCCGTCCTGGTTTGGCTTCCTGATTTCGGTCAAGCCGGAATCCGGCCTGGACCGCAACGCCGTGACCCGCTATATTGAGGACCACAATGTCCAGACCCGCCTGTTGTTCAGCGGCAACCTGATCAAGCACCCTTGCTTTGACCAGATCCGCGGCACCGACGCCTACCGCGTGGCAGGGGAGCTGACCAACACTGACTTTATCATGAACAACACCTTCTGGGTCGGCGTGTACCCCGGCATGACCGATGAGATGATCGACTATATGGCAAAGATCATTATTGAAGCGGTGAACCAGTAAAATGCGCTGATAAAATGAATCAATAAGAAAAAGCAAAGCCGTGCTGATAAGAAAAAATGGCTGCTGCACTGCGGTAAATTATCAATACAGGCTTTGCTTTTTGATTGCTTATAAAGAATAATAAAGGAACGGGATCCATGCAGAAATTGTTGGCACTGTTGGGAGCAAAAAGCAAAAAGGAATTTGTTGCGCTGCTTGCACAGTTTATCAAGTTTGGCCTTGTTGGCGTAAGTAACACGGCGGTATCGATGGCGGTGTATTATATCTTTTTGTGGATCAGCCCAGACCTGTATATGGTAGGCAGCGTTCTGGGAACAATTCTGAGCATTGCCAATGCCTTTTTTTGGAACGATAAGTTTGTGTTTACCGGGAATGCAAACGATTGGCGCAGTAAACTGAAACGCCTTGGAAAAACATATGTCAGCTACGGCGGCACGTCGATCCTTTCTAATGTTTTGCTTTGGATAGAGGTTACGTTCTTCAGCGTCAGCAAAACGATTGCGCCGATTGTAAATTTGCTGGTCACGATTCCGCTGAATTTTATCATCAACAAGTTGTGGACATTTAAGGAAAGATAAACGACAAAATGTTTCCCGTCAACGATGTGGAGCTTATCCGGCACGGAAAAGTGCGGTATCGGGATCCCTAACCATCATCCGACTCAACGAGGTTGGTTGGCGGTGCTTTATTGTTGAAAATAAGACTGCAAAATATATCGGTAAAAAATATGGGAAACCAGGGAATATCTGATACATAACCGGGAACAGAAATAGGGCAAGGCTGTGTATGGACAACATGACAACAAATAACGAGAATAAATCTGGTATCAGCATTGGATTAGATCAGCTGTTGCCGGAAGATAACAAATCGGTGCAGCTGGGACTGAATTATGGCCAGAATGAATGCAACAGCCAGCGCGTGCTGAAAGAGAATAACACGAAATGGGAAAAAGGCTTTTTTGGTAAAAAAGGAAGAGGGAGCAATCCGTTCTGGAAAAAAACGGCCAAGCTGTACTGTGTACTCAGCGCAGTGTGTGCCATTGTGGTTATGGTAACGCTGTATGTTACCCATGGTGATTTTCTTTCGTACTTTTTATACCATGATACACTGGATGCCGGCATGGATTTTTTCCATAGCATTGAATATGTTCGTGGACGCCAGCCGTATGCGGTGTTTGACACACTGTATCCGCCCTTGGCAAATTTGTTCTTTTATGCCCTGTTTTTACTGGTGCCTGCTTCGGTATCTGATAACTGGACCTATGACTTTGAGGCGTCAGTTGCCATGCGCGGCACAGAAACTGATTTACGCACAACACAGTCGTGCTTTTTGCTATACGTCTTTTTTGTGGTGCTGGCGGTTCTTTTGCTGGCGGTTTTGCTCCGTGACGTGATGCAAAATGCCCAGTGGGCCAGGGCCAGTACGTTTTTTGCCTTGTTCAGCTTTGGTGTGCTTAATGCGGTAGACCGCGGCAATATTATTTTGCTGGCGGCGGGGCTTTCGCTTTTTTTCGTCATGTATCACCGTTCAAAGCGCGCATGGGTGCGGGAACTGGCATTGGTTGCACTGGCAGTAGCAGCCGGACTTAAAATTTATCCCGCATTCTTAGGTGTTATGCTTTTAAGAAACCGGGATTTCAAAGCAGCAATCCGCACGGTGTTTTATGGTATTGCAGCGTTGGTGCTCCCGGTGTTTGCCTTCCAGGAGGGCGTGTACGGCTTGCAGCTTTGGCTGAAGATTTTGTTCTCTTTTGGAAGTAAAAGTAAAACACCTTGGGCAGGCAATGGCATCAACAGCATGTTCGCACATGGGGCGCATCTGGTGGACCTGATTGCCGGAACCAGCAATGCAACGGTATCTTTTTTTGCAGCAGCCTTTGCTGTGGCGGCGGTACTGGTTGTGTGTGCTCTGCTCTGCCGCCAGGAATGGCAGGCGTTGCTGCTGATTACCGTGGCTATGATGTACCAAAGCCAGGGCAACTATATTTACTGCATGGCGCTGATTCCGCTGGCGTATTTTCTTGCACAGGAAAAGGTGATGACACGTCAAAATATATTGCCTTTTGCGGTTTTGATGGTATTTAATCTGCCGCTTCCAATCTTTGAAGAGCGTAACTCTTATATTCGCAACACCATTGTACAGTTGGCAATACTGACAGCTATCATCTGGGGCGTTGTACAGGCAGTAAATTGTGTGTTGGCAACGCTGAAAACCAAAAAGCCTGAACAATCAAAACTAGATAAAAAAGCTGCACGCAGCATGCTGGTTACTTTCGGCGCTTCACTGGGGGCATTGGCAGTTTCCCTTGCCGTTTTCTATGGCGTGTGGGTGCTGTATAATGCGCCGTCTATTACCATGCAGCTGGGGGATGGCATTTATAACACAGAATATTATACTCCTGAAAACTCCAACAAAGAGCTGCCGTTTTACTGGTGCAAGAAAAGTGCGGAGATCAAACTGGTAAACCCGCAGCTGAATACGGAAAGGTACACCTTTACCTTTACAGTTGGGGATTATTTCTTTGATATTTCTGACCGCCCCAGCATTACCATTACCTTCGGTGACAGTAGCCAGACCTTTGTGGTCAGCCAGGAAAACATGAAAATCCGCTATACTGCGGATATTCCTTTTGGTGAAAGTACAATCGATATTAGCTACAGCGGCAAGCGGGTCGATGCCCCGCAGGATTCCAGAACTTTGTATTTTGTAATGGTTCAGCCGCAGCTTGAACGGATTAAATAAAAGGAGGACACCCCCAATGAAACAGCGTCTGGCCGATTATGTGGCCGATTTTCTTGCGGCGCACGGCGTTACGGATGTGTTCAGCGTGGTGGGCGGCGGCGCCATGCATCTGAATGATGCACTGGGCCACCACCCGGCGCTGCATGTTACCTATAACCATCACGAGCAGGCAAGCGCCATTGCGGCGGAAGCATACGCCCGCATTGATAACAAAATTGCCGCCCTGTGCGTTACCACCGGCCCCGGCGGCACCAACGCCCTGACCGGTGTGGTGGGCGGCTGGCTGGATTCTATCCCTATGTTTGTAATCTCCGGCCAGGTTCGGTACGATACCACGGCCCGCTATGCCGCGCAGTTTACCGATGGCCTGCCCCTGCGCGCGGTGGGCGACCAGGAATACGATATCACCAAATCTGTTGCCCACATGACCAAATACGCCACCATGCTGGAAGACCCGAACCAGATCCGCTATGTGCTGGAAAAAGCCTGGCACCTGGCAACCACCGGTCGCCCCGGCCCGGTGTGGATCGATATCCCGGTCAACTATCAGGGCGGCTACATTGAAACCGACAGCCTGCCCGGCTATGACCCGGCGCAGGACGATGCCCGGCTGCCGCCCCCGGTGGACGATGCCACCGTGCAGATGGTGCTGGAAAAAATCCGCCACGCCAAGCGCCCGGTGTTTCACGCCGGGTACGGTATCCGGCTTTCCGGCGGGTACGCAGCGTTCCGTGCCGTGGCGGAAAAGCTGAACATCCCCATTGTGACCTACTGGAACGCCGTGGACCTGATCGAGGACGAAAACCCGCTTTACTGCGGTCGTGCCGGCAATATGGGCGACCGCCCTGGCAACTGGGCCATCCAGAACGCAGACCTGATTCTGGCTGTGGGCACCCGCATTTCCATCCGCCAGGTGGGCTATAACTGGAAAACCTGGGCCCGCGCGGCGGAAGTCATCATGGTGGATATTGACCGCGCCGAGATGAAAAAGCACACCCTGCATGTGGAGCACCCCGTGTGGGCGGATGCCAAGGACTTTCTGCAAAAGCTGGATGCCGCCGCAGCGCCGCTGACCCCTGTCAGCCAGGCAGCGGACTGGCTGGCAACCTGCCAGAGATGGAAAAAAGATTACCCCGCCGTGCTGCCGCGCCAGTGGGAAGAAAACGGCACCACCGCCAATGTGTACGCCTTTGTGCGCTACCTCAGTTCCCGCCTGCCGGAAAACAGCCTGACCGCAGTTTCCAACGGCGCCTGCTGCGTGGTGGGCAATCAGGCGTATGTCATCCAAAAAGGCAGCCGCATGGCCAACAACAGCGCCATTGCCAGCATGGGTTACGGCCTGCCCGCCGCCATTGGCACTTGCATTGCAGGCGGCCGCCGTACCACCATCTGCCTGGAAGGCGATGGCTCTATCATGATGAACCTGCAGGAATTGCAGACCATCCTGACAAATAAGCTGCCGATCAAGATTTTCCTCATCAACAATAACGGCTACCACTCCATCCGCCTGACCCAGAACAACCTGTTCAAAGACCATTGCAAGATCGGCATTGGGCCGGAGAGCGGGGATCTGTCCTTCCCGGAGTTCCGCAAAATTGCCGAAGCGTTCGGCTACCCGTATTCCTGCGCACATTCCAACGCTGAGATGAAACAGGTGGTGGATGCCGCCCTTGCCGCAGAAGGCCCGACTTTCTGCGAGATCTTTACCGATACCCAGCAGGTCTGGGAGCCGAAGAGCGCCACCAAGCGCCTGCCGGACGGCACACTGGTCAGCCCGCCGCTGGAGGACCTGGCACCGTTCCTGCCGCGGGAAGAGCTGGAAAAGCAGATGTTTATCCCCCTGGTGCCGGAAGGGTAAGAAAATAAAAAATGAAAAAAGCGCGGAATGGCAATATTGAATTGCTGCGGTTTGTATTTTGCGTGGGGGTGGTATTGTTCCATGCGTGGTACGTGCGCAGGGGATATATCGGCGTTGAATTCTTTTTTATCGTAACAGGGTATTTTCTTGCCGAAAAGATATGCCGGTTAAACGCAAGAGAAACAACCTGCCCTTCGCTAGAAAATGCCATGAAAGAAGCGACATGGGATGTGCTCAAGCGTTATCGTTTGATATTTCCATACTTTCTTGTGGCAACCGTTTTGGGGTTTATAGTGCGTGCCTATGCACAACAGTGGGACAGCGCTACAATTCTGTTGAATTTACAGCTGATTCCGGCAGATTTCCTGTATTTACAGAACTTTGGGTTTTCTGTAGCCTCCACAACAGGGGTGCTATGGTATCTTTCCGCAATGACTTTTGCGGTCTGGGTGCTGTATCCGCTGCTGCGCAGGCATTATGGCTTGACTGTGCAGGCGACCCCGGCAGCAATCCTGCTGATACTGGGCGTGATCCTGCAGAACTGTGGTTCACTGGATGCCCCATGTACACTTCTGTTTGGCTGGGTTAATACCGGAATGCTGCGTGCCTTTGCAGGAATTCTGGGAGGGGTAGTAGCAAACAGGGCTGCATCAACTCTGAAAAAAATTGATGTAGGGAAAAAGATGGCCGCGATGATGACAGCCGTGGAATTGGCTGGGTATGCGTGGGTACTTTACCATATATGGTCAATGAATGAGACACGTGCTATGCTGGATGGCATTGTGGTTTTGGCGTTGGGTGCGGCATTTACCATTACGGCAAGCGGAAAATCGCTTTTCTACGGAAAATTTGACAACGGCTTTGTCAGATTTCTGGGGAAAGCAACCATGCCAGTTTTCTTGAGTCATTTGTATTGCGTACAATTTTTGCCGAATATACTGGCAATGTACAGCGTAGAAGTGACCGAACTGCAAAGGCTGGTTCTTTCTTTTGCCTGCTGTGCAATAGCGGCAGGAATTGTCTATTATGTAGGGAAAATTATAGACAGACAAATGAAAAAAAGCTGGCATGCTTTTTGCACAGAGATCATTGCGAAAAACAAATAAGGTGTTGAAAATGGAAAAAATCGAAAGGCAGATACAAACCGTAATCGTAACCGGCCCCACCGGGGCCGTGGGCACAGCATTGTGCAGCCGGCTGCTGCAGGCCGGGTGTACCGTGGTGGCGGTCTGCCGCCCCGGCAGCCCGCGGGCCGTAGCGCTGCCCAAGGATGCAAACCTGTATGTAGTTGCCTGCGATGCCGCCAACCTGGCGGATTTGCCGCAGTGCATGGCCGCAGCCGGGCTGCCCGTGCAGGCGGATGCCTTTTTCCACCTGGCGTGGGCGCACACCATTGGCGCGGGCCGCAATGATATGCCGGCTCAGATTGAGAATATCCGCTATACCATTGATGCCGTGCGCACCGCGGCGGCAATGGGCTGCCGTGTGTTTGTTGGTACCGGCAGCCAGGCAGAGTATGGCCGTGTGGACGGTGTTCTGCGGGCCGATACCCCCACAAACCCCGAAAACGGGTACGGCATGGCCAAGCTGTGTGCAGGCCAGATGAGCCGTACCGAGGCCGCCGCCCTGGGTATGGACCATGTGTGGGCGCGTATCCTTTCGGTTTACGGCCCGCATGACGGCCCCAACACGATGATCTCCGCCACCATCCAAAAACTGCTGGCCGGGCAGTGCCCGGACCTGACGGCAGGGGAGCAGAAGTGGGATTATCTTTACTCCGCCGATGCTGCGGATGCACTGTACCGCATGGCCTGCCATGGCCGCAGCGGTGCCGTGTACCCGGTGGGCAGCGGCACCGCCCGCCCCCTGCGGGAATATATTGAGACCCTGCGTGATGCCATCGACCTGGCCCTGCCGCTTGGCCTGGGCAAAATCCCTTACGGGCCGCAGCAGGTCATGTTTTTGCAGGCGGATATCACCCAGCTTGCGGCGGATACCGGCTTTGCGCCGCGCACCGCCTTTGCCGATGGCATCCGCGCCACCATTGCGTGGGCAAAAACGCAAAAGCAAACCAATTAAGCCAATAAAGAATAACCCCGTCCGTGCGGGCAGGACCCGCATGGACGAACAGGAGCCAGACAGTATTTATGCAGTTGACCTACCAAAAGTTAAAGCCGTTTGCCTTATCCTATCTCACCGCGCCGCTGGCGGTGTTTTTTGCGGGGTATCTCCGCGCGCCGTTTGCCGTTGCGGGCCTGGCCGTGCTGGCCTTTGCCTGGTGGTATGCCATGTGCAAAACGCCGCAGGTTAAGCAAGTGGGGCAAGAAGAGCAGGGCATTACGCTTTCGGTGCCAAAGCTGGTGCTGCTGTTTGCCCTGATGCTGTTGTGGGGCTACCTGGGCGGTCAGACGGGCTTTTTTTACCAGAACTCGGACTGGGGTTACCGCAACGCCATTTACCGGGATCTGATCACAAACAGCTGGCCGGTGTATTACCCGCAAAAGGATACGGCGCTGGTGTATTATATCGGGCACTGGCTGGTCCCAGCGGCGCTGACCAAACCGGTATACGCCCTGTTTGGGCTGCATGCCGCCTGGATGTTCGCCCGTATGGCCCTTTGGGGGTGGACGGCGCTGGGCACCTATCTGGCGGCGCTGAATTTGTTGGTCTACCTGCGTGCCGATACCGGCAAAAAGCAGGGGATCGGCCTGCTGTTTTTGATTTTCTTCAGCGGCATGGATATTCTGGGCGCGCTGTACAGCAGCCGACTGCCGGACCTGCTGGCCTATGACGCTATGCACCTGGAATGGTGGACGAATGATTTCCAGTTCAGCTCCCTGACGACCTGCCTGTTCTGGGTGTTCAACCAGACAGTAGGGGCATGGCTGGCAACCGTCTGCTTTTTGCAGGAGAAAGACTGCCGCAACTACCTGCTGCTGGGCACGGCCTGCCTGATGTGCGGCCCCTTCCCATTTGTGGGGCTGGTTATTTTTATGGTGGTGCGCGGCATTGTTCTGCTGGCACAGCGTCAAAAAGGCGTGCTGCAATCGGCGTTCTCCCCGGCCAATGTGCTGGTGCTGGTTGTGGTGCTCAGCATTACGGCCAGTTATTTTTTGGCCAATAACGCCTTTGGCTACAGCGTTCTGGGCGAAACTGTCGCCGGGAACCAGGCAGCGCAGCAGACTTTTGGCCAAAACGTTCTGACCAGCCTGCAAAAAGGCATGCTGGTATTTTACCTGCTGGATGCCGGCATCTATCTGCTGCTGCTCTGGCGGCAGAACCGCCGCAGCTGGCTGTTTTATACCTGCGCCGTGTCGCTCTTCATCATTCCGTTCTTTAAGGTGGGGCAGGGGTGCGATTTCTGCATGCGGGTGTCCATCCCGGCTATCTTTATCCTGATGACCCTCTGTGCCCGATACTTTATCGCCTTGGTGGGCACCAAATGGCGGGACGGTACGCTTGCACAGCATGCCGTGACCATTCTGCTGGCGGCAACGCTGCTGATCGGTGCCTGCACCCCGGCCATGGAAATTTACCGCGGCATCTGCCACATTGCCAAAGAGGGGACTTTCTGCCTGGAAAACGAGGAGCCCTACACCCTGGCGGACCGCCCTGTAAGCCTGAACTTTGAAACGCAAAACTGCGAAAATAAATTGTTCTTTACCTATTTTGCAAAATAGTGTATAGTGATAAGGGTCTGCCCGGCTATTGCGGCAGTGGGCCAAAGACTAAACTTAAAGGAATGAAACCTGCATGAGCGAGAAGAAAAAAGTCATCTCTGTTATGATCCCTACCTATAACGAGGAGGAGAACGCCCGCCCCATCTATGAGGCGGTGCGGGATGAGATTCGGAAGGACTGCCCGGATTATGACTATGAGATCCTTTTTATTGATAATAAAAGCCAGGATCGTACCCGCCGGATTATTACGGACATCTGCGCGCAGGACCCCAAGGTCAAAGCCATTTTTAACAGCAAGAACTTTGGCCAGTTCAACAGCCCCTATTACGGTATGATCCATACCACAGGGGACTGCACCATTACCATCTGCGCGGACTTCCAGGACCCGGTGGAGATGATTCCAAAGTTTGTGGCTGAATGGGAAAAAGGCTACAAAATTGTAATCGGCAAAAAGACCACCAGCCAGGAAAACCCTGTCATGTACTTTTTGCGGGACTGTTACTACAAAACCATCAAAAAGATGAGCAATGTGGAAATGATCGAGCAGTTTACCGGGTTTGGCCTGTACGATAAAGGGTTTAGCAACACCGTCGTGAATTGCCCGGACCCCCCCCCGTTTTTGGCGGGGATGTGGCCGAGGATGGGCCCCGAGCGCAAGGAGATTGAATACACCCAGCCCAAGCGCCGGGCAGGCAAGACCCACAACAACTGGTACAGCCTGTTTGATGCCGCCATGCTCAGCTTTACCAGCTACACCAAGATTGGGATGCGGATGGCGGAGTTCTTCGGCTTTTTCTGCGCGGCGGTCAGCTTTATCCTGGGGCTTGTGTTCCTGGTGGCAAAGCTGATCCACTGGAATACCTTTGCTGCGGGTTATGCCCCGATGATTATTGCTGTGTTCTTTGTGGGTGGTGTGCAGCTGACCTTTCTGGGATTTTTGGGCGAGTACATCATGGCAATGAACGCCCGTATTATGGACCGCCCCCTGGTGGTGGAAGAAAAGCGGCTGAATTTTGAACCCGAAACGCCGGAAAGTGATACTACCCGCGCCCAGTAAGACCGAGTGGTTATAATAGATTGCGAGTTGACAGTAAAACAATGATTCCTTTTAATATTCCCCCGCAGGTTGGTACAGAGCTGGACTATATGCGCCAGGCCATGGCCAACAATAAGATCTGCGGCGATGGCCCTTTTACCCGCCGCTGTGATGAATGGATGGAACAGCGGTTCCATGCGGGCAAGGTGCTGCTGACCACCAGCGGTACCACCGCGCTGGAAATGGCTGCCCTGCTGTGCGGCATCCAGCCCGGTGATGAGGTGATCCTGCCCAGCTACACATTTTCTTCCACGGCAACGGCCTTTGTTTTAGCTGGGGCCAAGCTGGTGTTTGTGGATATCCGCCCGGACACCATGAACATTGACGAAGCAAAAATTGAACCCGCCATTACCGAAAAAACCAAAGTCATCTGCGTGATGCACTATGCCGGTGTGGCCTGCGATATGGATACCATCATGCAGATTGCGCGCCGCCATAACCTGAAGGTGGTGGAAGATGCCGCCCAGGGAGTGATGGCCAGCTATAAGGGCAGGGCACTGGGCACCATCGGTGATTTTGGCTGCTACTCTTTCCATGAGACGAAGAACTTCTCAATGGGAGAGGGGGGCGCGCTGGTCATCAATGACCCCGAAACCGTGACCAAGGCCGAAATCCTGCGGGAAAAGGGTACCAACCGCGCCAGTTTTCTGCGCGGCCAGGTAGATAAATATACCTGGGTTTCTTATGGCTCCAGCTACCTGCCCAGTGATCTGAATGCCGCTTACCTGTGGGCACAGCTGGAACAGGCCGATACCATCAATACAGACCGTACCCACAGCTGGGATTATTACGCACAGGAGCTGGCACCGCTGGCTGAAGCAGGCCTATTGGAGCTGCCTACCGTGCCGGAAGGCTGTGTGCATAACGGGCATTTGTTCTATGTCAAGCTGCGGGACCTGGAACAGCGCACCGAGTTCATTGCTTATTTGAAAGCCCACGGTGTGGCATCGTCTTTCCATTATGTGCCGCTGCACAGCGCCCCGGCGGGCATCCAATACGGCCGCTTTGCCGGTGTGGATGAATACACCACAAAGGAAAGCAACCGCCTGACCCGCCTGCCGCTGTACTATGGTCTGACCGAAGATGACCGCGCAGCCGTGGTGCAGGTGGTCAAAGACTTTTTTGCACAGAAATAACATGCCCAGTGCATGAAATCAGCAATATAACAAAAATCCGTATTCCGAATGCCAAGCAGGGCAGGAGGATACGGATTTTTCTGTTTGTTCTTTTAAAATTAAGCGAAAATTCTCCATGAAACAATGAGGTCAGGGCACGGGGGACGAAACGCTTGCCTGTTTGTATAAAAAACCAAGGGCAATACCGCATAATTCTAAGTGCCGATACGGCGAGCGAGGTGCGGCAG
>ENA-UOJK01000798-UOJK01000798.1-human-gut-metagenome-genome-assembly--contig:-C116-NODE-798-length-25407-cov-13.336581_pt1 | contig 25407 bp, 24 predicted proteins | sample MGYA00242348_ERZ723895 | MGnify/ENA metagenome assembly ERZ723895
GGGGATATTCTCTTTCTGCGGAAAGAGAATATCCCCCCTTTATTCGTGCAGCGCCACTGGCGCTGCTTTCTCCCCCGCCGCGCAGTGCGCGGCGTTATGTACCCTTCTTATGCGGGTAAGGAGCCCGCTCCTCCGTGAGTCCCACAAGATAATCCACACTCGTGTGGTAAAACCGTGCGAGCCTGATGAGCACGTCGCTCGGGACGTCGCGCTTGCCGGTCTCGTAGTTGGAATAGCAGACCTGCGAGCAGCTCAGATAGTCCGCCAAGCTCTTTTGCGTCAGGTCGCTGTCCTCTCTCAGATCTCGAATGCGTCGATACATTTTGCTTCACTCCATCCAGAATTCGTGTTTAGATTCTGTAAAGAAGTATACGTAAAACAAAATGTTATATTGTGCTATATAACAAAACGTTATATAATTTTCCAAGGGTGGTTCTATGACGGACTACAAGGCAATGTATCTGCTCCTCTTCAACGCCGTGACTGACGCGCTGGAGAAAATGGACAGGCAGAACTATGGTGAGGCCAGCGCGCTGCTGATCGCCGCGCAGCAGAAGGCCGAAGAGCTCTACATGGACTCGGACGGCGAATAACACTTGAACAACGTAAAAACGGAGAGGCAAATGCCTCTCCGTTTTCTCGTTCTGCTGTTTTTATCGGTCGAGCCCCGTATCGAGCCAGCTGGGCTTTTCCTGCTCGACGGGCGGCTCTGTCGTCGTGCCGGGGTCTGTCACGCCGGGGTCAGTTGTGGTGCCCGGGTCAGTCGTGGTCCCGGGGTCAACGGGCGTTGTCGGGTTCGTCGGCGTGGTCGTGCCGGGATCGACAGGCGTGGTGGGGTCCGTCGGCGTGACCGCCGCGGACTTGCCGACGAGCACGATGCGGTTGCGCGCCTTATAATTGCTGCTCGCCTCGAACGTGGACGAAATGAGCTTGCCGTCACCGGAGTAGACGTTGCGGTACGTCTTGACCTTGTAGCCGGTGTAGGCGGTCTGCTCGACTTTGCGCTCGCCGGGGGTGAGCTCGTCGGTCTCAACGATCTCCTCCGTGAACGGGATGGTTTCAAGCACTTCGGTCTTGATCTTCACGTAGCTGTCGTCGACCTTCGTGCCGCGCAGCGTGACCTTGAGGAAGTCCTTGCCGCCGCTGGTGTAGTATTCGGCGATGACCTTGATGGGGTACATCGTGTTGTTGCGGAACTCAAACTCGGGCCCTCCCTGCGCGACCGTCGCGTCGAGGCCGAGTCCGATATAGTCGGACGCGAAGCCGTGGTTCGTGCGCTGCACGATCTCAAGGTTGGCGTAGAGCGCCGCAGCGTAGAGCGTGGAGCTCGCCTGACACGCGCCGCCGCCGACCATATCGACGGTCTTGCCCTGCAAGTAACCGGGCGCGGTGCTGTAGCCGTTCGCCGCGGTAAAGGGCGTAACGAGCGGGCCGTATTTCATCGTTTCGCCGGAGTTCAATATGTAGCCGGTGATGCGTGAGGCCGTCAGCTTGACGTTCGCGCGGCGGCCGGACGCGCCGCCGACCTTCGTGGTGTAGGTGCTCAGCACATCGCGGAACAGGACCTTTTGGAGCTGCTCTGCCGTGACGTCCGGCGTCTCGACCGTGGCGTTCGGCAGATCGACCGTCTCCCCCGCCGCCGCGGCGTTGTAGGCGGATTCAAGGTCAGAAAGCGTGAATTCCACGCCCGCGTGGCCGGGCGTGACCGCGCCGGTCTCCTTGTCATACGTCGCGTTGACCTTCTGGCCGATGACGGCCTCGCGCTGCGCGCTCAGGTCGACCTCCTGTGCAGGGATGACATCGTAGACGCCGCCCTCGCTCGCAGGCTCAAGCACGATCTCGGACGGGTCGCCGCCGCTCAAATACGCGCCGTTTAAGTATACGCCGATCTGGTCTTTTGCGGTATCAGTCGTCGCGCGGCCGTCCTGCGGCTTCGTCACGCTGACCTTGCCATCCTCTGTCACGTTGATGGCAAACTCCACGGGGTCGCAGTTGATGCTGTCGCACACCGTGTCGACAAGATTCTCCATCAAATCGGGCGAGTAGGCCGCGTCGACCACCTGCGCCGCATCCTGCGGCTTGAAGAGTGCGCGCAGATACTTCGCGCCCGCGGTCAGAAAGCTGTCATTGCAGCCGTAGACGTTGTAGATATGCTTGGCAAGTCCGTCGAAGTCGACATACTCCGGCATCGCGTCGAGCGACACGTGCGCGACCTCCGTGCCGTCGGGCAGGACAAAGTCGACACCCGCGCCCTTCGCCTGCGCCACGCTCGCTTTGAGCTGCTCGGCGACCTGCTGCTCGGTCATCCCGCCGTAGTTGGTATCGCCCATCATCACGTTGGGATAAATTTTATGGCTGGCCGACGCCCACGCGCCAAGGCCCAAGTACGCCACCACGAGCACACCCGCGACAATGCCGACGACCTTGCCGGTCTTTCCCGATGTTTCACGTGGAACGCGCGGCGGCTTTTCCGCGCGGGGCTCCTTGGCCGCCTTTGCGGCCTTTTCCGGCTGCATCAGGCGCTTGCCGCCCTTTCTTCTCTTCTTTTCCTCAAAGGCGCCGTTCATTTCATCCATGCTGGCTCCTCCTGTTTCTTCCGATCTTCCGGACAGGGACTTCCCTGCCAGTCGTTTCAGTATACCACAGTTTGTGAGAAAAAGAATCACAATTTGGTGACAATTTTGCGGGATTATCCGGCCTCTTTTGCACGTTTCGGGATGCGGATGGTCAAAAGGATGCCGTCGTCCGTGTCCTCACGCTGCATGTCGGCCTCGACGCCCGCGCGCTGCATCAGCCCGAGCGAGTGGCGGATGGTGTTCAAAAAGATGCGCACATCCTTGACGATGTAGGTCGGCAGGCGCGGCGGGGGCGTTTTCTGCTTGAGCTTCAAAAGCTCTTCGATATACGCCTCGCTCTGCGCGACGTTGTAGCCGCGTGCGGCGATAACTTGCAAGGCTTTGAGGCGGTCTTCCTCGTCCGTCAGACGCAGCAGCGCCCGTGCGTGCCGCTCGGAGAGGTCATGCTCGCGCAGAAGGCGCACACAGTCGGGCGACAGGCGCAGCAGCCGCAGCTTGTTGGCAATAGCGGACTGGGATTTCCCCAGCCTTTCCGCCGCCTGCTCCTGCGAGAGGTCGTAGGTCGCGATCAGCCGCGCGATGGCCGCAGCCTCCTCCAAGTAGTGCAAATCGCGGCGCTGGAGGTTTTCGATCAGCGCGAGCAGCGCGCTCTCCTCCTCGCTCGAGCGCGTGAGCAGGCACGGCACCTCGCGCAGTCCTGCGAGCTTTGCCGCGCGCAGCCGTCTCTCTCCCGCGATGAGCTCGTAGCCCTCGTCCGTGCGGCGGACGGTCAGCGGCTGGAGGATGCCATAGCGGCGGATGCTGTCGCTCAGCGAGCGCAGCGAAGCCTCGTCAAACTCGATGCGCGGCTGGTTGGGGTTGGGGCGCAGCGCATCGATGGACAGGTCGAGCACGCGGCGCGGGAGCAGCGGCTTTCTTGCAGACATTTCCATGGATTTCCCCTCCTTTTTCTCCACTTTTAGCACAAAAAGTGTGCAAAAGCGGGCGAAAATTGGCGGAGAGATCAAAAAATTCGCACCTTGCGGTGCGAATTTTCGTTTTCTCATTTATTTCCCGTCGTGCTTGACGTGGATACGGCTGATCGCGCGGGCGATACGGGCATTGGCAATGGCCTGCTCCTGCGCGCTGCGCTTCGCCTTGAGCTCGGCGCGCGCCTCGGCGGCCATTTCCTCGGCGCGGTGGAGGTCGATCTCCTCCGGCCGCTCGATCGTGTCCACCAGCACGAGCGCCTCGCCGTGCTTCATCTTGAGCACGCCCTCGGACACGGCGGCGATCTGCTCGACGCCGTCGGCGTCCCGCAGCGTCAGCTTGCCGGGAACGATGGCGAGCACGATATCCTCGTGCTGCGCCATCAGGCCGTATATGCCGTCGATGCTCGGCACGGTGAGCGATGTGCACGCCCCGTCAAAAAACGTGCGCTCGGGCGCGAGGACGCGGAGAGGAAAGGTCTTCATCACACTTCCCCGCTTTCCATCTTCTTCGCCTTGGCGAGCGCGTCGTCAAGCGTACCGACGTTGTAGAACGCCATCTCGGGATAGCCGTCCATCTCGCCGGAGAGAATGGCTTCAAAGCCGCGGAGTGTCTCCTCGAGCGGCACATAGACGCCCGGAAGGCCCGTGAACTTTTCAGCCACGAACGTCGGCTGGGCCAAAAAGCGCTGGATCTTTCTCGCGCGGTTGACCGTCACCTTGTCCGTGTCGCTCAGCTCCTCCATGCCGAGGATGGCGATGATATCCTGCAATTCGCGGTATTTCTGCAAGGTCGCCTGCACGCTGCGCGCGATGCGGTAGTGCCGCTCGCCCACGATATCCTCTTCCAGAATGCGGGAGGACGATTCGAGCGGGTCGACCGCGGGATATAAGCCCTGTTCGGCGATCTTACGGCTCAAAACCGTCGTCGCGTCGAGGTGGGTGAACGTCGTCGCCGGGGCAGGGTCGGTCAGATCGTCCGCGGGAACGTAGACCGCCTGCACGGACGTGATCGAGCCGCTCTTGGTCGAGGTGATGCGCTCCTGCAGCTCGCCCATTTCGTTGGCGAGCGTCGGCTGATAGCCGACGGCGGAGGGCATGCGGCCGAGCAGGGTCGAGACCTCGCTGCCCGCCTGCACAAAGCGGAAAATATTGTCGATGAACAGCAGCACGTCGCGCTGCTCCTCGTCGCGGAAGTATTCAGCCATCGTAAGGCCTGTGAGCGCCACGCGCATACGAACGCCGGGCGCTTCGTTCATCTGGCCGAAGACGAGCGCGGTCTTGTCGATAACGCCGCTCTCGTGCATCTCGTTCCAGAGGTCGTTGCCCTCGCGGCTGCGCTCGCCTACGCCGGTGAAGATCGAATAGCCGCCGTGCTCGACGGCGATGTTGTGGATAAGCTCCTGAATGAGCACCGTTTTGCCGACGCCCGCACCGCCGAACAGGCCGATCTTGCCGCCGCGCGGATAGGGCTCCAAAAGGTCGATGACCTTGATGCCGGTCTCCAAGATCTCAACGCTCGGGCTCTGCTCGTCGAAGGCGGGGGGCTTTCTGTGGATGCTGCGGCGCGGCTCCGCGCCGCCGATCGGCGCGCCGCCGTCGATGGTATCGCCAAAGACGTTGAAAAGCCGTCCGAGCGTCGCCTTGCCGACGGGCACGCGAAGGCCGCTGCCTTCGCCCGTGACGGTCATGCCGCGGCTGAGGCCCTCGCTGCCGGAGAGCATGATGCAGCGTACCGTTTCGGCGCTCAAATGCTGCTCCACCTCCATCACAAGGCGCTTGCCGTTCAGCTCGACGGACAGCGCCTCGCGGATGCGCGGCAGCTCGCCGTGCGGGAAGCGCACGTCCACCACGCTGCCCGATACCTGAATGATCTTACCTGTGCGCATGCTGCGCCTCCTTCTTCATGTGGTTCTTCTTGCTGCGCGCGCCGGCGGAGACCTCCGTGATCTCGCTCGTGATGGCGCCCTGCCGCTCGTGGTTGTACTCGAGCTGCAGCTCGCGCAGCATGTCGTCCTCGTTCTGGTTGGCCGAGTCCATGGCAGAGGCGCGCGCGTTCTGCTCGGCGCAAAAGCTGTCGACCATCGCCGAGTACAAAAAGCCCGTGATGTACGCCGGCACGACCCTGGCGAGCACCTCCTCTGCCGAGGGCTCAAAGCGGATGGGCTTTTCCTCCGTCTCCTCTTTGGCAAAGTGCTCATCCTCCAGCGGCAGCAGGCGCACGGTGCGCACGTCCATGTCCACGCCGTTGCCAAGGTCGGTGTAGATGATAAAGAGCTTGGAGATCTCGCCCCGGTCGAAGAGATCCAAAAGCTTCGCCGTGATCTCTCGCGCGCGGCGGAGCGTGGGGCTCTGCGCATCGTAGCGGAAGCTCTTTTCCACCGGCACGCCGTGGCCGGAGAAGAAGTGCCGCCCGTTGCCGCCCACCACAAAAAGGCGGCTGTCGGGGTGCTTTTCAAGGCGCTTCATCGTCTCCTGAATAACATTCTGGTTGTAGGCGCCCGCAAGGCCGCGGTCCGCCGTCACCACAAGATAGGCGTACGTTCCCGGCTGGGCCAGATCGTCCGCGTTGCCCCGGTAGAGGTACGGGCTCTCGATCTCGCCCGCGTGCTGGAAGATCTGCTCGATCTGCGTCGAGACCGCGTCGAAAAACGGGCGCGTCTTGGCAAGGTCTTCTTTCGCCCGCCGCATCTTGGTCGAGGCGATGAGGTACATCGCGTTCGTCACCTTCTGCGTGCTCTGGATGCTCGCGATGTGCTCGCGGATCTCCTTCATGCTCGCCATGTACCTGTCACCTCACTTTTTATTTGGAAAAATAGTTTTGCACAAATTCCTTTGCGCACTCGATGATCTGCGACTGCTGATCGTCGCTGAGCTGGCCGGTCTGCTCGATGGCATTGCACAGCGCGCCCTGCGTCTCGCCAAAGTGCTGCAAGAGCGCGGGGATAAACGCGTCAAGCTGCTCCGGCACGATCTCCTGAAAAACATGGTTCAGCCCCGCGACGAGCAGGATGACCTGCTCATACTGCTTGTAGGGGTGGAACTGCTTCTGCCGCAGCATGCGCATCAAGCCCTGACCGTAGGATAAAAGCTTTGCCGTCGACTCGTCGAGGTCGCTTGCAAACTGCGTGAACGACTCCATCTCGCGGTACTGCGAAAGGTCGAGGCGGATGGTCTTGGCTGCCTTTTTCATCGCCTTGGTCTGCGCGTCGCCGCCCACGCGGGACACGGACAGGCCCACATTCACCGCCGGACGCTGGCCGGAGAAGAACAGGCGCGTTTCCAGAATGAGCTGACCGTCGGTGATCGAAATGACGTTCGTCGGGATATAGGCCGACACGTCGCCGGACTGCGTCTCGATGATCGGCAGCGCCGTGATGCTGCCGCCGCCCTTCTCCTCGCTCAGATGCGCCGCGCGCTCGAGCAGGCGGGAGTGCAGATAGAACACGTCGCCCGGATACGCCTCGCGGCCCGGGGAGCGCTCCAAAAGAAGGCTCATCGCGCGGTACGCGATGGCGTGCTTGGAAAGATCGTCGTAGACGATCAGCACGTCGCGGCCCTTATTCATAAAGTATTCGCCCATGGCGCAGCCCGCGTAGGGCGCAATGTACTGTAACGGCGCGGGATCGCTCGCCGTGGCGTTGACGATGATCGTATAATCCATCGCGCCGTGCGTTTCCAGCGTCTTTTTGAGCTGGGCGACGGAGCTCGCCTTCTGTCCGATGGCGACATAGATGCAGATGACATCCTTGCCCTTCTGGTTGACGATGGTGTCGAGGGCGATAGCGGTCTTGCCGGTCTGGCGGTCGCCGATGATGAGCTCGCGCTGGCCGCGGCCGATGGGGAACATCGAGTCGACGGTCAGAATGCCCGTCTCAAGCGGCGTGTCGACGCTCTGGCGGTCGATGATACCGGGAGCGGGACTCTCCACTGCGCGGTAGCCGTCGGCGCGGATGTCTCCCCCGCCGTCGATGGGCACGCCGAGCGCGTTGACCACGCGGCCGAGGAACCCCTCGCCCACGGGAACGCCCGCCGTGCGTCCGGTGCGGCGGACCGTGCTGCCCGCGCAGACGCTTGCGTCGTCGTCAAAGAGGATGCAGCCGACGCTGTCCTCGGATAAGTCCTGCACCATGCCGCGCACGCCGCCGTCGAAAAGCAGCACCTCGCCATAGGCGGCGCCCTCCAGCCCGTCCACGCGGGCAATGCCGTCGCCGACGGTCAGAACGGTGCCGACCTCCTGTGCCATGGCCTGCGGCGTCCACGAGAGCACCGTCTCCTTCAGCAGCGGGATGACGTCGCCCTGCGTGGCGGCGAGCTTTTCGAGCGCGTCCTTGAACTGGCTCAGGCGTCCGCCCGCGCTCCAGTCGTAGACCTCCGCGCCCACCTCGAGGCGGAAACCGTCGGGGTAGTCATCACTCTTTTGCCAGGTAAGCGTCGTGCCCTCGCCGTACTTTTCGGCGAGGAAGGCCAGAAATCGCTTCTCCTGCTCCTGCGACGGGCGCACGGCAGAGAGCAGTACGGCCTCTAAATGCTCCGTGCGCTCAGCCATTGTCCTTGCGCTCCTCCGCCGTGTCCAGGAACTTGTCGTAAGCGTCCGACGTGCTGGAGAGCACCAGCTTTTCCGCCGCGGCGCTCATCAGCTCGGAAATTTCGCCCTTGGCCTGCTCCATCACGCGCTCATGCTCGCGCGCGGCATCTTCCCGCGCCTTGCGCACGATCTCGCCCGCCTGCTGCTCGGCCTGCGCGCGGCGCTCGTCCACCGCGTGCTGCAAGGCTTCGTTCGCCTCGCGCTTGCGGCGTGCGATCTCCTCGTCGGCGCTCTTGAGCTGCGCTTCATAGCCGGCCTTCGTCTTCTCGGCCTCGGCAAGCACGGCCTTGGCGTCCTCGTCCATCTTCTCATAGTGCGCCTTGCGGCTGTCCATAAAGCTCTTCACAGGCTTGTAGAGCAGAAAATACATCGCGCCGAACAGGATAACAAAGTTCAGCGCATGCAGCAGGATCTGCTGCAAATTGATATTAAGCGGCATTCAAAGCCCCTCCTTTTTGGGAGTGTTCTTCATCAAAGAACGAAGATAATGAGGATCGCCACGATCAGGGCGTAAATGATGACCGTCTCGATAAACACAAGGCCCATCATCATCGTGGTTCTGATCTGACTTGTGGCCTCGGGCTGGCGGGCCATGGCCTCGCTCGACTTGCCGACCGCAATGCCCATGGCCAGCGCGCCGCCAAGGCACGCAATGCCGATCATCACGCCCGAGCCCATCGCCTTGGCAGAGGTCACGTCGTTGTCGTTGCTGCCGGCCGTGACGTTCACGGTCTCGGTCACATCACTGTCGCTGCCGCTCTCGTTTGCGGCGAGGGCCGGAATGGTGCAGATCATCAGCGCGCACAGCAGCATCATCAGCGCTGCGAATTTCTTCATCGTTTTCATGGCAATTTTACCTCTTTCTTCAGGCAGCCGTTTCGCTGCGGGATTCTTTCATCTTTTTTGCCTTGGGCTTTTTCTCGTGCTTTTCGGTCGATTCGCCGTAGAACGTCGACACCAGCATCGTTAAAACATACGCCTGGATCAGCGCGTGCAGCAGCGTGAACATCACGCCCACGATGACCGGCAGCACATAGGAAAGCGCCGCGTAGTAATACACAAGCTCCGTCACGAGCGCGCCGGAAAGCAGCGCGCCGAAGAGTCGAAAGCTCATCGAGATCGGCAGCGAGAAATCCTTGAGCGCGTGCAGAAATCCGCCCACGCCCGCGGCGATCAGTCCGCCGAAGAGGATCACGCCGTAGCTCATCACGCCCAGCGCGATCGCCCCGTTGATATCGGACAGCGGCGCGGGCAGGCTGACGGCGTGGCCTGATGTGGTCACCACCTGAATGCCGAGCAGCTCAAAAAGCGTGCTGACAAAGATGTAAACACCGGCGGTGAAGATGTACGCCCGCAGGAATTTATTGCGGTGCGGGCTGCTGCCCTCGGCCAGGCCGTCGAACATGCCGACGATCTGCTCTAAAACGAGCTGGAACCTGCCGGGCACATATTTGAATTTTGGGATCACAAAAAGCCGGCACACAAGGGCGAATACTATTAAAATACCCGTCACGATGTAGGCGGAGATGAGCCCCGGGTTCACCTCGATCAGGCCAAACAGGCTCACCTTGTTCTGCTCGTGCAGCACCGCGTCACGCATGACCTCCTGGATCGGTTCGCTCTCGCCGCCTGACGGCGTGAGCAAACATCCGGCCAGCAGCGCCAGCACGATCACGGCGAACACGATCAGCTCGCGCGTTCGCTTTTTCTTATCCACGCGCCCTACCCCCTTTTGTTTCTATCATCCAATTTCTGCTTGGGATGCAGCACTTATTTATATCACCTGCACGCAGGAAATGCAAGTCTTCCTTCATGATTAACCGCCGCTTTACAGCATCTTTTCGTCTTCTTAACAGAGCCCTGACCCCTCCCCTTTTTCTTCAATAAATAGAGCAGCAGAAGGAGACAGTGCTGCCCCCTTCCGCCGCTCTATTCCACTTTTCTCGTTATCGTCACAATACGAAGATGATCAGGATGGCCACGATCAGCGCATAGATGATGACCGTCTCGATAAACACAAGACCCATCATCATCGACGTGCGGATCTGCCCCGCCGCCTCGGGTTGTTCGGCCATGTTGTTCGCCGCCTTTGCAACGGAATGCGCCATGCCCAGCGCGCCGCCAAAGCACGCCACACCGATAAGCGCCGCCACCGCCCAGATCTTGCGCACCTTGGTGGTGTTCTTCTCCGAGCGCGCGAGTTCTTCCTCGCTCACCGTCTGTGCGGCGGGTTCCGCGTCCGCCGTACCGCCTGCGGCGGCCAGCGCCGGAATCGTCAGCGCGCACAGCAGCGCCAGCACGGCAAACAGCGACCAAATTCGTTTCATCATTCGGCTCCTTAACGCAAAAATGCAGTTTCTTTGCGAAATCTTTATAAAGACTATATACCACCCGTGCGCCGATGGCAAGTCTTTTTATAAAAAGCACAAAAAGTAGGATCCTCGCCCTTAATTTTTCGTTTTTTCTTCCTCTTGAGAGTAGCATTTTCCGCGCGTTTCTGCTATCGTGTAGAAAAACAAATCACGTTGAGAGGAAAATACTCATGTTCTGGGACAACGTCGCAGGGGTCTATGACCTCTTCGCCGACATCTTTAATAAAGAAACGCACAAGGCGCTCATTGCCGCCGTTAGTTCCCGCATCACACCAGACGACGCGGTGCTCGAATGCGCCTGCGGCACGGGCCTTCTCACCGGCGCCATCGCCGAGCGCTGCCGGACGCTTCTCGCGACAGACTTTTCCGCCAACATGCTCAAGCGGGCGAAGAAGAAATACGGCGCGCTGCCAAACGTCACGTTCCGCCAGGCCGACATCCTGCATTTAGACGAGCCGGACGGGCAGTTCGACGTGGTCATCGCCGCGAATGTCATCCACCTGCTCGACGAGCCGTACAAGGCCCTTGCCGAGCTCGACCGCGTCTGCCGCAGCGGCGGCACGATCATCGTCCCGACCTATATGAACCGCAGCGAGCAGGGCAAAACGAGCGGCTTTGCCTCGACCGTCGGCAAGGCGGGCGCGGACTTCAAGCGTCAGTTCACGTTCGACACGTATAAGCAGTTTATCGCCGCGGCGGGCTACGACGATGTCGACTATGCCTACTGTCCCGGCCGCGTGCCCTGCGCCGTTGCCGTGATCCACAAGCCGTAAAAAGCAAGAAAAAAGGCTCCGCAGAGTATTCTGCGGAGCCTTTTTTACATTTTGTATTCACTTTCTCTTCTGCCGGCGGATGTCTTCGCCGAAAAAGAGCAGCATTTGATACTCTCCCTGCAATCTTGACAGCACCGGCGCGCCGTAGCGCCGCCCGAGCTCGTCGGGGCTCAGGTTCGTGGAGATGACAGTCTTCTTCCCCGTGATGAGGCGCGTGTTGACGATCTGATACATCGCGCTGTGGACAAAGCTCGTCATCAGCTCGGTGCCGAGGTCGTCTAAAATCAGCAGGTCGCAGCCGAGCGCGCGGCTCACGGCGGTGTCGGCGTTCTCGCTGTCGTCGCGGCCGAACTTCTGCGCCTCGAAGCGGGCGAAGATGTGCCCCGCCGTGTCGTAGACCACGCTGTGGCCGCTCGCGCTCACGACGCGCGCGATGGACGCGGAGAGGAACGTTTTCCCCAGTCCCGTGCCGCCGGTCAGCAGCAGGTTGCCGCTCTTGGGCGAAAACTCGTGCGCGTAGTCCTGGCAGATGTCGTACACGCGCTCCATGTTCGTGCGCGGCGACACGCCGAGGTCCTCGTCCGGCACGGACGAATAGTAGTCGAAGTTGAAATTTTCAAAGCACTGCGAGCCGAGGTCCAAAAGGCCCGAAAGCTCCTTGTTCTGCTCCTTGGCGTAATAGCCGCGCAGGCACGAGCAGACCTCGCTGCCGAGAAAGCCCGTGTCGTTGCAGCGCGAGCACTTGGGCTTTTCCTCGAGATAGTCGCCCGGCAGTCCCAGGCGCGTCAGGAGAAGGCGCTTTTCCTGCTGCAAGTTGAGGTTTTCCTCCCGCAGCGCCTCAATGGCCGGGCGCGGGTCCGTCCCGCGGCGCAGGCCGGAGGCGATGATCTTCGCCATCGTGTGCGACAACTCGCGGTCGATCTCCTCAATGCGCGGGCACTTGGTATACACCGCGCGCTCGCGCGCGCGAAAATTCTCCGCGCGGCGCTGCTTGTCCTCGTCGAAGCGCGCCAGCGCCTGGCGCATCAGCCGCCCATCGTAAGACATCCTTCTCCCCCGCTTTCGTTACTGATTCAAATATTCCTTCATCCAGGCGTTGCCGCCGGTGGTGTTCTTTTTCGGCTTGCTCTGCTCCTTGGCGTTCTCGGCCCTGACCTCGGCGAGCGTGTGCAGGCCCTTTTCGTGCCAGCGTTTCAAAATGCCGTTGCAGTACGGCCAGCGGAACTCGTGGCAGTGCAGGATCGTGCGGTCGTAAGCCTCAGCCACGGTCTCCGCCGGAAATCCCATCTCCGCCCACGCGGAGAGATACTTTTCCTCGCTCGGCGCGCTCGCGCGGCCCTGCATTTGCAGCGCCGCCATGTACTCGGGGTACCTGCCGCGCAGGGCTTGCTCGCGCTTCATGTACTCGCTGGCCTTTTCGATGGAAAAGAGCTCCTTGCGCGCCCAGACGTAGCCCTCTTTTTCGATCTCGCGCATGTTGGGCAGTCGCCCCTCGCCGAACTGCTGCTCCTTTTTCGCGATGCAGTAGTTGACGAGCGTGTAAACGACGTCCGCGGGCAAGCCGAGGTTTTCGTACAGCCCTAACAGCTTCTTGACCGACGGGGTCGAGAGCGGGCCGAGCTTGTGCTCCACCTCGCGCAGAAGGCAGGCGAAGCGCCCGTCGCCCTCCAATTTGCGCGCGATGTCCTCGCGCGTGTACTCGGGCGGCTCGCTGAGCTGCTGGGGCGGCGGAAGGGGCGCTTCCTCCTTCTTCTCCGGCGCGCCGACGAGCTTCATCTCGTAGAGCGCCTGCTCCGCCGCGCGAAGACGCGTTTCGTCCCACTTGAGCTCGCGTGCGAGCTTGCCGGAGTCCGCCGCGCCGCGCGCATGCAGGATGGCGAGGTACAGCAGCGCCGCGTCGCCGCTGCCACCCGCGATCAATCGCTTGACCGTCGCCGATGAGAGCGTGATGTTCTCCTCGGTGCTCAAATGCAGCACATAGCCTGCCATGTTCCCCGCCTCCTTTCGTCCATTTTCGATTTCATTATTCTACATGAAATTTTCCCGTTCGTAAACATGAAATTTTTTGCTTCCCCCTTTTCACATTTTCACTCCCGTGTTATACTGTTAGAGATAATATGGGTGGAATTTGCCCTTTTTTGTGCAACGCCGAAATAGAAAGGAGCACACAAATCATGGAAAACCGCATCACGATCTCCATCTGCGACGAGGAATACACCTTTGTCGCCGAGGAAGCCCCCTCCTATATGCAGAAGGTCGGCTCCTACGTCAACGACAAAATGAGCGAGCTGCTCGACGCTGCCAAGGTCGGCCGCACGGACGCCGCCGTGCTGACCGCCGTGAACATCACCGACGAGCTCTTCAAAGAGCGCGAGGCCGGCGAGGCGCTGCGCCGTCAGGTCAAGCAGTACCTTGACGAGGCGAGCCAGGCCAAGAATGAGGTCAGCGAGCTCAAGCGCGAGATCTTCAAGCTCCAGCAGCAGAAAAAGTAAGCCTTGACGACGGAGCTGTTAGCGCCCGCGGGCGGGCAGGAGGCGCTTGTTGCCGCCGTGCAGAGCGGCGCAGACGCCGTGTATATGGGCTTTGGCGCGTTCAACGCGCGCCGCAGCGCGAGGAACTTCTCTGACGAGGAATTCCGCGCGGCGGTCTCTTATTGCCATTTGCGGGGCGTGAAGGTCTATCTGACGCTCAACACGCTCGTCACCGACCGCGAGCTCCCCGCGCTTGCCGCGGAGGCGCGCACCGCGTCGGAGTGCGGCGTGGACGCGATCCTGGTGCAGGATTGGGGCGTTCTGGCGACGCTGCAAAAGCTTATCCCCGACGTGCCGCTGCACGCCTCCACGCAGATGAGCCTGCACACGCTCTCGGGCGTTCAGGAAGCGGCAAGGCTCGGCATGACGCGCGCGGTGCTCGCGCGCGAGCTTTCGCGCGGGGAGATCGCCGAGATCTGCCAAAAAAGCCCCATCGAGATCGAAACGTTCGTTCACGGCGCGCTGTGCATGTGCTACAGCGGCCAGTGCGAGATGTCTGCCGTCATCGGGCGGCGCAGCGGCAACCGTGGCGCCTGCGCCCAGCCCTGCCGTCTGCCCTACGGCTTTTCCGGCAGGGCGGACGGCCATCCGCTGAGCTTGAAGGACGCGAACCTCGCGCCCTTCGTGCCGGAGATGATGGATATGGGCGTTGCCTGCCTCAAGATCGAAGGGCGCATGAAGCGGCCGGAGTATGTCGCCGCCGTGACGGAAATATACGCGCGCCTTCTGCGCGAGCATCGCACGCCGACGAAGGACGAGCAGAAAAAGCTCGCCCTCGCCTTCTCGCGCGACGGCTTTACCGAGGGGTACTACCGCGGTGTGCGCGGACGCGAGATGTTCGGCACGCGGCCCGAAAATGCAAGATGGCCCGAGGACTGGTTCAGCGAGATTCGCGCGCGCTATGAAAAGGAAAATCTGCGGCTCGTGCCGCTCACATTGGAATGCACCATCCGCGCCGGAGAGCCGATGCACCTGACAGCCGAGGACGCAGACGGCCATGCTGTGACCGTCACCGGCACAGTGCCCGAGGCGGCGCGCAGCCGCGCCGTCACCGCGGAAGAGGTCGAAACGCGCCTCAGGAAAACCGGCGGCACGGCATTTTCGGCGGCGCAGTGCGCCGTCGCACTCGACGGCGGTCTCGCCGTCAGCGCAGGTGCGCTCAATGCCCTGCGCCGCGAAGCGCTTGCGCAGATGGAAGCGCAGCGCACCGCTGTGCCGAAACGCCGCGTATTCGACTTTGTTCCGCCAACAATCGTCAAAAACAGCGCGGACAAGCCGCTTTTGACCGTCTCCCTCCACAGGGCCGAGCAGCTAAGCGAAGAGCTTGTCGCCCTCGTCCCCGCGCGAGTGTATGTGCCCGTCGAGCTGCTGCCCCAGCTTGACCTTTCGCCACATCTCGGCAGAACCGAATTTTTCGCGGTGCTGCCGCGCATCTACCGCACGCAGGACGAGCCTATTTTGCGCGCGCTGCTCGAGGACGCCGCCAAAAAAGGCGTCACGGGCGTGTCGCTCGCCAACCTCGGCCACCTGCCGCTCGCGCGTGGACTTGATTGCAAGCTGCACGGCGGCTGGCCGCTGAACCTCTACAACTCCGCCGCGCTCGCTTTCTGGAAAGAACAGGGACTTTCGAGCGCGTGCGTCTCGTTCGAGCTGCGCGACGCGCAGATTCGGGACCTCAGCAAGTGTTTCCCGTGCGAGGCCATCGTCTATGGCCGCCTTCCCCTGATGCTCACGGAAAACTGCCTGAATGCGAACGCGTTCGGCTGTCGATACTTTACCGAGCGCCCCGCCTCCGTTCCCTGCGACGGCGCGTGCGCAAGCGCGCCGGAGCTGACCGACCGGTGCGGCGAGCACTTCCCCGTGCTGCGCGCGTGGGGCTGCCGCAGCGAGATCGAGAACGGCAAAATTCTCTATCTCGCGGACAAATCGAAGGACTGGCAGACGCTCGGTCTGCGCTTTGCTCAACTCCGTTTCACGACCGAGAGCGCCTCTGAATGCGTCCGCGTGCTGCGCGCGTATCAGGGCGAGACGGTCGAAGCGCCGGAGAATATCACCCGTGGTCTCTTCTATCGCGGCGCAGAATGAATTCCAAATTGTAATTTTTTATCTTGATTATACTTTTTATTATCAAATAGTGAGGCAATATCATGGCAATCGTTTTGGCATCTCAATCCCCGCGCCGTCAGGAGCTGCTCGCCCGCATCGGCGTGGAGGACTTTAAGACCCTCTCGCTCGACATCGACGAGAGCTATCCGGAAGGTCTTTCTCCCGAGGACACGGTGCGCTACATTGCAAAGAAGAAGTGTGACGCTGCCGCCGCCCTCTGCGCGCCCGACGATCTCATTATCACAGCGGACACGATGGTCTTTTTGGACAATTACCGCCTTGGCAAACCGCGCGATGAGGAGGACGCGCTGCGCATGCTGCGCGCGCTTTCCGGCCGCGCTCACACGGTCTGCACGGGCGTGAGCGTTCGCCGCGGCGCGCAGGAAGAGCGCTTCGCCGTGTCCACGCGCGTCTTTTTCCGCCCGATGACGGACGACGAGATCCGCGCCTACATCAAAACCGGCGAGCCGATGGACAAAGCCGGCGCCTACGGCGTGCAGAGCCGCGGCGCACTCTTTGTCGAGCGCATCGACGGCGACTTTTTCAACGTCATGGGACTTCCCGTTGAGCAGCTTGGCTTAGTGCTCGCGCGCTTTGGCGTCAAGCTCCTCTAACCTCTCCCCTGCCCTACGATGAAAGGAGGGTAAGCCTTGAAAGAATTTTTCCGTCAGCACGGGCTGCGCATTCTGGCCGTCGCCGCGGCGGTCGCCGTGGCATTGAGCCTTTTGACCTACTTTTCCTCGACGTCCTCGGTGCTTGAAAACATCGCGGGCGTGCTGACGTACCCGTTCCGCGCCGCCGCCACCGCCGTGAGCGACTGGGCGGCCGACAAGCGCCAGTATTACGAGGACACGACCACACTCAAGGAGGAAAACGCGGCGCTCAAAAAAGAGATCGCGGACCTTCGCGCCCAGCAGCGTCAGGCGCAGGCCGACAGCGAGGAAAATAAGCTCCTGCGCGAGCTTTTGAAGCTCCAGCAGCAGCGGCGCGACTTCACATTCGTCTCCACCGCCGTGCTCGCCCACAGCGAGAGCAGCTGGACCTCGTCGCTGTCTCTCAACCACGGCACCGATCAGGACATCGCCGTGGGCGACTGCGTCGTCAGCGCCGAGGGGTATCTCGTCGGCGTCATTTCCGAGGTCGGTCTCAACTGGTCGACAGTGCTGACCGTCATCGACACGGACACCGAGCTCGGCGCGCGCATCTTCCGCACCGGCGAGGTCGCCGTGGCGGAGGGCGACTTCTCCCTGATGGGTCAGGGCAAATTAAAGCTCTCGTACCTCACGTCGGACGACGAGGTGCTCATCGGCGACCAGATCGTCACGTCGGGCCTTGGCGGATATTACCCGAGCGGCCTTGTCATCGGCTCGGTCGAATCGCTCCAGACCGGCGACGACGGCCTTGCCCGCTACGCGGTCCTCACGCCCATGATGGACTTTAACGCCCTGACCGAGGTGTTCGTCATCACGGACTACGACATTGTCGACTGAGGGAGGCGCGCATGAATCTCACCCAAACCACCGCGCTTAAGTGGACATTCTACGCGCTTGCCGCGGCGGCGCTGCTCTTTCTGCGGCGGCTTTTTCTCGGGTCGATGACGTTTTTCGGCGTCATCCCCTTTCTGCCGCCCGTCATTTTGGCGGTCATGGCATCGTTCGAGCTGCCGCGCTCGTCTGTCATCGCGGGCATCGTCTTCGGCGCGCTGTGCGACCTTGTGCTCCCTGCGCCATTCGCGTGCTTGTACACGATCGCGTTCACGCTTGCGGCACTGCTCATCTCAACAGTTGTCAGTAATTTGTTGCAGCAGGGCTTTGCCCGTGCGCTGCTCTCGACCGTGCTGACATTTCTGCTCGTTGACCTCTTGCAGGCGTTCGCGCTGCTGCCGCGCAGCGGCTCGACCGCCATTTTGCCGATGCTCTCGCTCTTTGCGCGCGAAACGGCGCTCTCGTGCCTGCTTCTTCTGCCGGTCTATCCGGCGCTGCGCGCCATCCGCCGCATCTTCCCCGACTGATTTTCCCCATTTTCCCCAAGCCTCAAGGAAAGGAGGCCGCTATGGATTCCAAACGCTTTACCCGCCGCCTGATCGCGCTCGGCGCGGCGATGTTTCTCTGCGCGCTCGTATTCGTTATCACGCTCTTTGACGCACAGATCGTCAACGGCGACGATTACCTCGACAAGTCCATCCGCACGAACGCCAAGACCGAGACCGTCAAGGCCTCGCGCGGCATCCTCACCGACCGCAACGGCAAGGTGCTCGTGTCGAACCGCGCGGTCTACACGCTGAATTTTGATTCCTCGCTCGTCTCTTCCGACGAGCTCAACGACGCGCTGCTGCGCGTCATCGGACTGATGAACGCGCAGGGCGTTGAAATTAAGGACGCGCTTCCGCTCGCCAGGACCTCGCCCTACGCCTACGACACCGCGAACGGCAGCGCGAAAACGCTCGTCAAATACCTCGTCTCGCTCAAGTGGATCAATGAACAGAACGTCGGCGACGACGGCCTCCCCACTACGCTGACGGGCTCTGCGCTGTATCTGAAGCTGCGCAGCGAGTACGGGATCGACGAAACGCTCCCGAATTCCACGGTGCGCACGCTCATCGGGCTGCGCTACTCCCTCGCCTCCGCCAAGATGAACGGCTCCACGACCTTCAAATTTGCGAGCGACGTGGATGTTTCGCTCATTTCCCTCATCAAGGATGGCAACTATGCCGGCGTGCAGGTGGATACCTCGTCCGTGCGCGTTTACGAGACCGACTACGCCGCCCACGTCCTCGGCTACACCGGCAGCATTCAGGACTGGGACGATTATAAGGATAAGGACGGCTACACGCTCGCGAGCACCGTCGGCATCTCCGGCGTGGAGAGCGCCTTTGAAGAATATCTCCACGGCAACGCAGGCAAGCGCCTTGTGACCTTCGACAACGACTCCGGCAAGATCACCGGCGAGCTCTACTCCGTGGAGCCCAAGCCCGGCTCCACCGTGGCGCTGACGATCGACATCGACTTTCAGGCTCAGGTGGAGGAGGCGCTTAAAAATACCGTCTCTTCCATGACAAAATCCGACGGCATCGAGCGCGGCGCGGCCGTGGCCGTCGTGCAGGTCGGCACGGGCGACGTGCTGGCGCTCGCGTCGTATCCGACCTATTCCCTCTCGACGTTCCGTCAGGACCTTGCAGAGCTCTCCACCGACCCCTTGCAGCCGATGTGGAATCGTGCCACGCAGGGAAAATACGCCCCCGGCTCGACCTTGAAGCCGCTGACGGCCATCGCCGCGCTCGAATCCGGCGCGACGACCGTGCGCGAAAAGATCTACGACTCCGGCAAGTGGACGTACCCCGGCTACTCCGCGAGCTACACCTACTGCTGGAAGCGCAGCGGCCATGGCTCGCTCAACGTCCGCGGCGCGATCATGAATTCCTGCAACTATTTCTTCGCCGAAATGGGCTACCGCATGGGCATGGACACGCTGCGCGAGTATTACGCGAAATTCGGCCTCGGCTCCCCGACCGGCATTGAGATCGGCGACACCGCAGGCCGCCTTCCCTCGCAGAACGAGGGCGAGAACCTTGCCCCGTGGGCGGCGTTCGGTCAGGCGAATCAGGAATACTCCCCCCTCCAGCTCGCAAATTACATCGCGACGCTCTGCGGCGGGGGTGACCGCTACGCCACGCACCTTTTGAAAAACGTCCGCTCCAGCGGCTCCGGTGCGCTCGCATACGTTTACGACGCCGAGCCGGTCGAGACGATCGCCATGAGCAGCGAAAATCTCTCCGCCGTCCTCGCCGGTATGCACGACCTCGCGACTGACGGCGCGGTGTCGCAGTATTTCAAGGACTGTATCGTCGACGCCGCGGCCAAGACCGGTACGATCCAGACCGGCGACACGAAGAACAACAACGGCGCGTTCGTCTGCTTCGCCCCCTACGACGATCCGCAGATCGCCGTGGCCATCGTCATCGAAAAGGGCGGCTCCGGCGCAGCGTTGGCCTCCACCGCCGTGCAGGTGCTCAACGCTTACTTCTCCAACACGTCCGCGTCCTCCGCGATCACGGGCGAAAATACACTGCTGGGTTAAGCGCGCCGTTTCGGCGCGCTTTTGCCTGTTTCAGCCGCTTTATTTGGCAGAAAGGAATATGTTATGTCAACTAAATGGTTTGATCCGCGCGATCTTCTCTTCAAATCTCCCTTTGGCGCGGTGCCCTGCGGCGCCGATGTCTCGTTCTGCTTTCGCCCCGAGCGCGGCGCGGCGGTCACGCGCTGTGAGCTGCTTGCTCACGGCGAGTTTGCCGACCAATGGACGACGGTGGAGCTTACTCCCGCGCAGGAGGACGGCCACGTCGTCTATCGCGGCATCTTCACCGCGCCGGATGACGTGGAGCTCGTCTGGTACCACTTCCGCCTCTCGTGGGCGGACGGCGGCACGAGCTGCTACGGCAAAAACGGCCTCTGCGCGTGGGACGCGGTCGAGCCCTGGCAGCTCACGGTCTACGACGACACACACAAAACGCCCGCGTGGTTCGGCCGCGGCGTGACGTATCAGATCTTCCCCGACCGCTTCCGCCGCGCTAAATCTCGTGATGTTGCAGGCCTAGTCGGCCCGCGCACGCTGCACGAAAATTGGGACGAGCTTCCCGAATACCGCCCGAACGCCGAGGGCGAGATCACGTGCAGCGACTTTTTCGGCGGTGACTTGCAGGGGATCACGGAAAAGCTCGACTACCTCGCCTCTCTCGGTGTGACGACACTCTACCTCTGCCCGATCTTCGAGGCCTCGACCAACCACCGCTACGACACGGCCTGTTATGAGCGCATTGACCCGCTGCTCGGCGATGAAGCGGACTTCCGCACGCTCTGCGCGGAGGCGAAAAAGCGCGGCATCTACGTGATGCTCGACGGCGTCTTCAACCACACGGGGCGAAAGAGCGTCTACTTTAATGCCGACGGCTTTTACGACGACCTCGGCGCGGCGCAGGGCGAGCAGTCGCCCTATTACCGCTGGTACAACTTCCACCCCTTCCCCGACGAGTACTACGCCTGGTGGGGCATCAAGAACCTGCCCGCAGTCAACGAGCTGGAAAAGAGCTATGTTGACTACATTATTGAGGGCAACAACTCCATTATCAAGCGCTGGCTGCGCGCGGGCGCATCCGGCTGGCGGCTCGACGTCGCCGACGAGCTCCCCGACGAGTTCATCGCCAAAATCCGCGCGGCGATGAACGAGGAGAACCCCGACACTTATCTTCTCGGCGAGGTCTGGGAGGACGGCACGACGAAGATCGCCTACTCCCAGCGCCGCAAGTACCTGCTGGGCCGCGAGACGAACGGCCTGATGAACTACCCGTTCCGCACGGCGCTGATGGCCTATTTGCTCGGCGGCGGCGCGGAATACTTCCGCGACAGCATGGAGGAGCTGCGCGAAAACTATCCTGCACCCGCGTTCTACGGCGCGATGAATTTCCTCTCGACCCACGACACGCCAAGGCTTTTGACGATTCTGGGCCTCACCTCCCCCGCGCCGCAGACGCGCGACGAGCGCGCGGTCTATCAGCTCAGCGATTCCGACCTTGCGCGCGGCATGTCGCTTCTCAAGCTCGCGGCTCTGATCCTCTACACCTTCCCCGGCTCGCCGATGCTCTACTACGGTGACGAGGCCGGCATGCAGGGCTTTGAAGACCCGTTCAACCGCGGAACCTACCCGTGGGGACGCGAGAATGCCGAATTGGTGCAATACTTCCAACAGCTCGGCGCGCTGCGCAAATCGCACGAGGCGCTGCAAAGCGGCACGATCGTCTACCATGCCGCGCAGGGCCGCGCGCTGGCGTTCTCGCGCCGCTCAGAGCACGACCACTGCCTCACGGCAGTCAATGCGGGCGACGAGCCCGTCACGCTCACCCTTCCGTGGGACGGCACGCTCGCCGAGGACGCCCTGTCCCATCAGGAGTTCTTCTGCGGCAACGGCCTGCTCCGCCTGACGCTCGAACCCTACGGTACGATGCTGCTGATCCAGCCGCAGGAGTGATTTGTTTCACGTGAAACACTGATTTCAGGTCATGGTAAAGGTCAGCGCCTTTACCATGACCCTTTTCTGTTCTCAGCCGCAACACCGCATCGAGGCCCCAAAGCAGCCCCAAGCAGGGGTAGATCGGGACGTAAAGGTCTGCGCCTTGTCATGTTTCACGTGAAACAAATTTGCAAAATTTGAGCTTCCCTGTTGAAATTGAGCCGTTTTGTGCTATACTGAACAAGAATGAAAATGGATCAATGCTTCTATGACTAAGGTGGGTGTTTTTTTGGCTAAAATCGTTGCAATCGTCAATCAAAAGGGCGGTGTCGGCAAAACGACGACCTGTGTCAACCTGACCTCCTCCCTCAAGGAGAAAGGCAATCGCGTCCTGCTGTGTGACTTCGACCCGCAGGCCAACTCCACCTCCGGCATGGGTGTGGACAAGGCCGCCTCGCGCGGCGTTTATGACGTGCTCATCAACGGAGCGGACGTCACGGCCAGCGTGGCGCACACGCGCTACGGCGATGTGCTCCCCTCCTCGAAAGCCTTGGCGGGCGCGGGTATTGAGATGATCGACCGCGAAAACCGCGAATTTCTGCTCAAGCAGGCGCTCGATATTCTCTCGCCCAATTACGACTTTATCCTCATCGACTGCCCGCCGTCGCTCGAACTCTTAACGGTCAACGCCCTCTGCGCCGCGAATTCCCTAATCGTTCCTGTGCAGGGCGAATATTTCGCGCTCGAGGGCCTGTCCGACCTGATGCACACGGTCCGCATGGTGCGCCGCAGCCTGAATCCCGGCCTGGAGCTCGAAGGCGTGCTGCTCACGATGTTCGACGGGCGCACAAATCTCGCCCTCCAAGTTGCGGAAGAGGTCAAGCGCTACTTCCCCGGCAAGGTGTATTCGACCGTCATCCCCCGCAATGTGCGCCTTTCCGAGGCACCGAGCCACGGCAAGCCGATCAACTACTACGACCGCACCTCCCGCGGCGCGGAGGCTTACAGCGACCTCGCCAACGAGTTTTTGAAGCAGAACCGCTGATACATTAAATATAAGGGCGCATTCCGCCCGCTTCATCCCACAGAAAGGAGAAGTTTCCATGGCAAATGCAAACCGCGGGCTCGGCAAGGGGCTCGGCGCGCTGCTGGGCGACGCCGCCCTGCGCACCGACACGTCCGACAACCTCTACCTCCCCATCTCGCAGATCGAACCCTACGCCAATCAGCCGCGCCGCCACTTCGATGAAGAGGCTCTGCAGGATCTGGCCGATTCCATCCGCGAGCACGGCATTATCCAGCCGTTGACGGTCCGCCGCCTTTCTTCCGGCTACTATCAGATCATCGCGGGCGAGCGCCGCTGGCGCGCCGCGCGCATCGCCGGTCTTGCCGAAGTGCCCGCCATCGTCATCGAGGCGGATGACCGCAAGATGACCGAACTCTCGCTCATCGAAAACCTCCAGCGCGAAGACCTTGACCCCATCGAAGAAGCCGAGGGCTACAAAACGCTGATGGACAACTACCATCTCACGCAGGAGGAGGCCGCCGAGCGTGTCGGCAAGTCCCGCTCCGCCGTGGCAAACAGTCTGAGATTGTTAGGGCTTTGCCCCGAAGTGCGGCAAATGCTGCAAAACGGCGGCCTCTCCGGCGGTCATGCCCGCGCGCTGCTGCCGCTCAAGGCCGATTTGCAGCTCGACGCGGCAAACCTGATCGTCAAGCAGGGTCTCAGCGTCCGCCAGACCGAGGCGCTCGCCAAGCGCCTGAGTAATCCTAAGGAAGAGCGCAAGCCCACGAACGACGAGCTCATCGCCGAGAGCTACGGCCGTCTGGCCGCGCAGGAGCTCAGCGATAAGATCGGCCGCACCTGCCGCATCGTGTCCGGCAAGAAAAAAGGCCGCATTGAGCTCGACTATTACGGCATCGATGACTTAAACGATCTGCTCGAAGCGCTCGCCGCCATCAAACGCAGAAAGAACGGAGACGAATAACCATGTCCGATTTGATTCACGAGGGCCCCAAGGACCCGAATAAGCCGCCCGTGCCCGGCGAGGAAAAGCCCACCACCGAGCGCGAGCGCATGAAAAAAGTATATACTTACGTTGCGATCCTCTTCACCGTGGCATTTTTGCTGATTTTGTGGACATTTCTCATGAATCAGCGCAGCATCAACGAGATCAAGGACGGCAACACCGCTCTGCAAAGCACCTTACAGCAGAACGACTCGCTCGAAGCGCACATCGCTGAGCTTGAAGAGCAGCTTGCGACCGCGGAAGAGGACAAAAAGGCGCTCGACGAGACCGTCGGCCTTCAGTCCAACCAGCTGCGCGCGCTCGACTGGCTGCTTGAGATCGAAAACGCCTACAACACCGGCGATCTCGACGCCGCGAAAGACAACATCCGCTCATTCGAGGAGACCGGCACGGTGGAATTCCTGCCCAAGGAGCCGCTGCGTACCGGTATCACCGGCGACGACGCCCCCTCCCCCGCCGCGCGCTACCAGTCCATTGTGGACAAGCTGTTTCCAGACGGCGTAAAATAAGAAGTCAAATGGTCATTTACTTTACAACGATAACGAGGTAAATCATTATGCTGGATATGAAATTCCTGCGGGAAAATCCCGATCTGGTCAAGGAAAACATCAAGAAGAAGTTCCAGGACGAAAAGCTCCCCCTCGTCGACGAGGTCATCGAGCTCGACGCCAAGAACCGCGCCGCCATCACCGAGGCGAGCGAGCTGCGCGCCAGCCGCAACGCCCTCTCGAAGCAGATCGGCATGCTGATGGGTCAGGCGAAGAAGGACCCGAGCAAGCTCGAAGAGGCCGAAAAGATCAAGGCGACCGTCAAGGCGAACGCCGACCGCCTGGCCGAGCTTGAAAAGCTCGAAGAGGAGTATGAGCAGAAGATCCACAAGATCATGCTGCTGATTCCGAACATCATCGACCCCAGCGTCCCCATCGGCCCGGACGACAGCTGCAATGTCGAGGTCGAGCGTTTCGGCGAGCCGAAGGTCCCCGATTTTGAAATTCCCTACCACACGCAGATCATGGAGAGCTTCGACGGCGTCGACATGGACGCCGCGGGCCGCGTCTCCGGCGCGGGCTTCTACTACCTGCTCGGCGACATCGCGCGCCTGCACGAGGGCGTGCTCGCTTACGCGCGCGACTTTATGATCGACAAGGGCTTCACATTCTGCATCCCGCCGTTTATGATCCACGGCAACGTGGTCGAGGGCGTCATGAGCCAGAACGACATGGACGCCATGATGTACAAGATCGAGGGCGAGGACCTCTACCTCATCGGCACGAGCGAGCACTCGATGGTCGGCCGCTTCATCGGCGAAATTCTGCCCGAGAGCAGCCTTCCCCAGACGCTCACGTCCTACTCCCCCTGCTTCCGCAAGGAGAAGGGCTCGCACGGCATCGAGGAGCGCGGCGTTTACCGCATCCACCAGTTTGAAAAGCAGGAGATGATCGTCGTCTGCAAGCCCGAGG